>Ga0058704_10000117_pt1 | contig 42804 bp, 59 predicted proteins | sample AgamicMgSfe_FD_71363 | JGI IMG/M metagenome (GOLD analysis project Ga0058704, IMG submission 71363) | Agave microbial communities from Guanajuato, Mexico - Mg.Sf.e | ecosystem: Host-associated > Plants > Phyllosphere > Phylloplane/Leaf | place: Guanajuato, Mexico | collected 2012-05-30
TGCGAGTCATACGGCTATGACGAGTAGGGCACTTACAACACCTACTGCTTTGACACGTACGATGCCGACAGCCTCATGTTCCGCGACGCCTCGCTCAGCAACACGTTCCACCGGCAGTGGGAGTGGATGCTCTGCAACGAGCCTTTCGGGTATCGGCCGGATGGGGCGCCCGGCGATCGGCCGACCATCGTCTCTCGCCTGGTCACACCCGAGTACTGGACCCGGCAGTGCCACTTTTTCTTCCCGCCCGGCCCGGCCGGCCAGACAATTGGCATCGCGGCTGGCCGGACGGAGGGGGACGTTAACGCGTACGACGGCGCGGGGGACATCGACAACTTCACCCGTCTCATTTGCACTCTCGTTGGCTTCGACCCGTGGCGCGGTCTCATCGGAGCTGAGACCCGGCGGGCCGTGGGTGAGCACCGTGGCGGTGCCGGTCGACGTCGTGCCCGGTGGGTTTCACGGCAGCGGCCTCTTTACGCGCAACGGCGCCGTCGATGCGGGGTTTCAAGCGGTGATCGACAAGGAGGTTGACCAGTTGGGCGGCGTCGGTCGCGTAGTTTCCGGAGAGGACGCATTGGCGGAAGTAAGGGTGAGGTGGGGTGCTGCGATGGTCCGTAGCGATACGAAGGACATGAACCAAAGCTTAGTTTACGGTAAAGTGCCTTGACACATTGAGGTTTCTGTGCACGACTCACGGAGCACTAGTCGCAGTCAATGTACCTGTTGCCGCCAAAGTCCCGATCCGGCGATCAATGTGTCGCGCACAACCTACCGCAGGCGTCGTCACTCATGTCAGCCAGAGACCTCAAGCTCGGTGCAGAACCCCCGTTCGCCCGCATGCATGTAAGGCGTGGATAGATGACACCTGTTCTGTCAATGCATCTCTCCCGTAGAAGCTGCTTGATGTACTGCAACACTCTGCCCCACTCTAGAGAACATGAAAAGTCTTGCTCCGGACACAAGACGCTGCCTTCGACTTCTCGAAGCGCCTTCACTGCCATTCCGCGTTCCTGATATACCCCGTCTCAAGCAAGATCGATTTCGCTGCGTAGTTTGCAGGGTGTTTCGCCGTAGCAACCCGGACACAGGTGTAGCAAGGTATCTCTGCGCTTGAGCGACCCATGGAACTGGAGTGACAGCGTAGCACTGACAGACACTGTCTCGAGCAAATTCACGTGACGATGGGTCGTGTTCGCTCTTGTTAGCAGTTCTTGGACTTGATGAGCGGCGAGACAGCTTTCGTAAGCCAGGTGTCCGAAACGTCGCCAGCGGCAAGGCTGGGCGAGAAGGTCCGCTAACCGGTGGGGAGAAACAGCGTCGTGTCGGGAGAGAAGTCGACGGTGCCACACATGTCGAGTCTTCCGGGATCAATGGCGCTTGATACGGGGGACAAGTCGAGACGTCAGATTGGCTCGCGAGCTCGCCGGACGTCCGGGTAAGTGGTGGTATGGAGCCATGATACCGCGTCGGCTTGCTCGTACTCATGCGGCGTCAGCGACCGACACCTTCGCTTGAGCTGACATCGTTCGGCAACTCGGCCCTCGAGGCGAACACACGTCCGATCGTGCAGCCAGGTGGCAGATCTCCAAGACATGCAGAGGTTTGCTCGTAAGCTTCGTCCAGGAGAGCGCGTCGGGAAGCTCTGGTCCTCAAACCTTCGGTATACACTCAGCTGGAGTGCTTATCACACCAAACAGATTGAGTCGATGTATCCGTGCCTCTCGGCTCGCCGCTGAACCTGAGTGTCCATTCGCTAAAGCAACTTACCTTGCCACGCGAGCGCACGAAGATTTGAAGCCCGAAGTATAGCGTCAAGTCGAAGGACAACCGTTGAAAGAGAGTTCTCGACGGGTACGCCACGTCGGTGATCGCAATTCCAGCTCAGAAGACGCGAGAGAGCTCTCCGCCAATCCAAGTCCATGCTCATTCTGGAATCGTCATATTAGTCAAGAACCAAGGCCCGCAATCAACGAGATTCGCTTCGCGCGATTTCATGAACCATCGACTGCTGCAACGAACAGGAAGGTGACTGTTGCGCAGATTGTAATCTCCAAGAACTTGCATGCTTGCCATACGGGCTATAGCAGACTGCGGGAATGCCGAGCTTGACGTCGAACTCTGCGGGAGACTTCCTGTCGCTAAAGCGCAAGGTGACGTTGGCGCTCAGGGATATCAGGGTTTCTGAGTGATCTGCGCAGTTCGTATTTCGCGCACTCGAGCTCACAAGCGGTGTGGGTGAACAGAAGAAATGGTGTCACAGTCCGTATCAACCTCGCGGCTCTCTGTTCCCATGGCAAGACAGTTCAGTTCGAGAAAGATGGACCTGCAGTGACCATCGCTTGTATGATACAGAGGACAATCGTGTAGACTCTTCCAGTGACAGTCGTCTCGCAAAGGGGGTCCGGGGCCTAGACCACGACCTAGTCCGCGACACATGTATCTTGGGCTATCACCGGCTCACCATGAGTGCAGATCGACGTCCCGCTCGTCCATAGCGCACCGTGGCTTCTCCACCAATCCGCGTAGTGTATTGTCATCCCAGGGGATGTGATGTAGCCACCTCCGCGGTAGCTAGCATTGCACCGTGCGCTACTCAAGCGAGGCTCTTGACGTGGAGTCGAGCACCGAAGCTCTGCGCCCGCGACGAGGTTGAAAGTCTTGGTAGGAGATAAATTTGGCAGGGTCCGGAGATGTCGTGGCAGAGATGGCAGAAGTAGTCCGAGCCGTAAGTGACCGACGACGATACGCATCCATCAGTGTTTGCCCGCCTGCTTGCCATCGACAGAGAGCGCGCTGCCCGGGATGAACGCGACGGATGCCCGACGTGGCACTTAGCGATACGATGCTGGTCTGTCCAAGAATGCCGTCTAGAGATGGTATAGTCTTCTAGCGAATCATATCCACGAGGATAAGCTGACAGGACGCGACCCCCCGGGGTCCATGCGAGCGCCACCGCGAACAGACGTGGCGTCTCTCCGCGCGATGTGAACAGTGAGGGGGGAATCGAGGAACCTTGTCACTGGTATAGCGGGTTCACGGTGCGCACTGCGCCTGTGCGGAGAACACATCGGGAAGTTTGACGTTGAGAACCGAAGTGTCATGCCTCGGCATTCGACTGGACTGCTGTGAGTATGTAGCGCACACTGCAAACAAGCTTTTGATCTGCCGGCGACTGCCGGGCTTCCCCACTCGTTCGTCCGGAAGAACGTCGCATTGGGGATGTAATACTAATGGCACGAACACGCTCGTCGACTCCTTTGACTCCTCAACTTCTACGTATATGTGTGGGACGTGGTGCACACGCACCGTGGATGCGATGGCTCACGCGCGTATCCTGCTGGCCGCCAAGCGAACGTCGGGTCCGCGAGCGTCTCCCTCTTCCTCGACGCGGCTGTGGTTCACAAGGATCGTTCGGTCGTGTTCGACACTCCGGTAAACCCTACCCATTCGCCGCTCTGCGGTCTGTCCAGACTCGGGTGGCGGCTCGTCCCAACCGTCGTTCTGCATAACAAATTGCACGGTCTGGAAATACTTGCAATTCCCCCGGACGCCCGGCCGTCGCGTTCACCAAAGCGGGGAACCCCCAGTCCTCCTCGAAACTACCTCGGAGGTGTCTGGGCAAGGTTCGCTCGTTCTGGCGCTACACTTCAAGCCTACGGTGGGCCGCGGTGGTCATCAGGCGGACTGTCACTGGCGCCGGACGTCGACCAGCACATGGGATCATCGAAGCCTTGGTTGGGATGGACGCAATGCGCCGCCTCGCACGATCGCTGGGGTAGCGCCGGCGTGAAAGGAGGGTCTGCCAGGCCGTCGATCGGCCGAGTACATATTGCGGGATGGTCCTCGCCTTTGTGTCACATTGCACTTCACGTCCATTGCTTGTTTTCTCCGTCTGCCAGCCCACCATGAAGTCCTTCACGCTCTCGACCGTCGGCGCCGCCCTGCTGGCGGGCCCCTCGCTGGCCTTCCCACACTTGGCCATGGACTCCTTGACGGCTCCCATCGCGGCCGATGTCGCGTACAAGAAGCTGCTGGAGCGCCAGAGCGCCACCGCATCGCAGGGAGTCGGCGCCGCCCCGTTGACGCCGCCGCTCTTTGACGCAGCAGCGCAGCGCATCAACACGACTGGGGCACATGCCGTAAGTGGCCGATCGATCCCCGACGCCTTGTTCAGCAGTTGACCCGGCGTTAGTTCGTTGCACCCGGCCCCCTCGACGCCCGTGGCGAATGTCCGGGCTTGAACGCTCTGGCGAACCAGTACGATTATCTTCGGCATTCCTGAGGTGCACCGGACTAATGCGTCCCAGCAACTACCTGCCGCACAACGGCGTCGCCACGATCCAGCAGTTCATCGATGCCACCACCAGCGTCTTCGGCATGGGTGAGGTATGTACTTGGTCCTCGTTCCTCCGCGCCAAACATCGGCTCACCTCATCCTCGCAGGACCTCGCCGTCTTCCTGGCGACATACGGTGCCGTCCTCGACGGCGCGCTTACTTCGTGGTCGATCGCCGGCGGTCCACATGTCGGCATCGGCGGCTCGCACAACAACTACGAGGGTGACAGCTCGCCGCTGCGAGGCGATCTCGACCAGTACGGCAGCAACACCAAGCTCATCATGAGCCAGTTCAAGACTGTGCGTGCGCTTTTACGTCACATCCCGTATCTCCACTGACTCTCGGCACAGCTCTACGACATGCAGCCGGATGCGTCGACGGCCAACTACAACCTCGAAGTCCTCCGAACGTTTCGCGGTAAACGATTCCAGGAAAGCGTTGACAAGAACCCATACTTTGTCTTCGGGCCGGTCACCGGCATGGCCGTCTCTCAGGCCGCCTTCACCTTCATCTATCGATACATGGCCAACCACACCGCCACCTACCCGGAGGGCGTCCTCAACAAGGAGGTTTTGAAGAGCTTCATGTCCATCTCCGGCCCGGAAAATAACGCGAGTCACCAAGCTTTGATCACTCGGCTACTCACAGAGATGCTGACCGTACCACAGTTGAAGTGGACACCCGGACACGAACGCATCCCGGACAACTGGTACCGCCGCAACGCCCTCGACCCGTACGGCATCCCCAACCGTATGTCCCTGTTGGCCCCCCTACCGCACGCATCGTCGCGCTAACACCCCCCACCACAGTACAACTCGACATCCTCTACTTCGCCGAAACCAACCCGGAGATCCTCACCGTCGGCTGCAACACCGGCAAAGTCGACACCTACCTGACCGTCGACCCCTCCGTCCTGACCAACGGCGCCTACACCGCCTCCCAAGTCGCCAAGAACCCCCTCTGCTTCGCCACCGAGTTCCTCGCCGCCGAGCTGCCCGGCCTCACCGGCCTCACGACCGCCGTCCTGTCGCCGCTGACCAGCGCGATCAACAGAGCTACTTCGTCCCTCGGCGGCTGTGCGGCCATCGGGAGCGTCAACACGTCCGCGCTGGCGGTCTGTCCTGGTCTGTCCAACTATGGTGGACCGACGGGGCCGGTCGCTCCGGGCGCGATTCAGTCTTGAGAGGATGGTGGAAGGCGATGGGAATTTTTTGGCTGGGAAATGTGATCACGACAGCGTTTGGATTTAGATCAGCTGATCGCTTGGTGTATAGAGTGCAATATTTGTTCAATCGACTATCGTGTTCCTCATCGCGCGGATTCTTCCAAAGTCGTCGTCGTCGTCGAGCCACGTTCTATGCAATACGAGCGTTGCAGCGACGAATGATCTGTCCGAGGGCTCTTCCAACGAATGATGTGTTGCGCCGCGAGATGGCGGTACGATCTCTAAATGATGATACGGGCCCGAACATGCATTGAAGTGGATGTCGCGTTGGCTGACGGACGCAGGACCTACCGTTCAGACAGACAGACTACACACAATCAGCGCGGAAGTCATCCTGGACTAATCCCAAGCCTGGCGAATTCGGCATCAGGTCTCGATGGGTGTGAGCTGCGACGTGCACCGGTAGATCCATCCATGGGTGGAAGAACGACTGTTGCGCTGTTTGTTGTGGCCGATGAGGTTTCACTCGTTCGTGCCCTCACGTCTCGATGCTCTTGCGCTCACACGCTCGTGGTGGATCTCGTACGGTCTCGGTCGGGATCGCTGATGGTGGAGCATTCGTACGAAAGACCTCAGAGCTACAGTCAGGCGGATGAGCGATGGAGATCTCGCTCTCATCCGGCTCAACGACAGGAACATGGTCTGAACGCGCGAAGCACTGACGAGGTTGGCAGCCGGTTTGACAGATGGAGAGATGATCGAGCCATGAGTGTTGCAAGGGCATACTGATGCCTCTCAAAGTTGATGTGGCGTGAACAAAGCTCGCGATCACGTCGCGGGCACAGTGCCGCAGCTGGCAACGATGAAGTAACGTACAGCATCCCCTTTGTGATCTTGGCGTACACGCCGCACAATATTTCTCGCTCAATGAAACCTCGTGACACCCTATCCCCTGTTGATCTCGAACAATATGACTTGCTCGATCCATCTCTCGTACCACCACAACAAACGAAAGAGAAAAACACATCCTAACCACCAACCCACCATACCCACCAAGCCCATTCCATCCAAAACATACAGAGATGGCACCCAAGAAAGTCCCGGTCCTCGTCGTCGACGAGAACAACAACCGCATCCCGATTGCAGGGAGAATCGACAGGGCCACGATGGCGGCCCTCCAGACCATGGCCGCGAGACAGCTCGGGGAGGGTGGCAGCGACACGCCACACCAGCCAAAAGGCGTCGTCAAGGTCACTCTGGATCAGGCCGCCGCTTACGTCGCGTGGGTGCACTCCGACGCCGGTCCAGACAGAACGACGAGAGAGACGTTGTTTTTCGGCAGTGCGAAAGGGGGGTTGCGCGTCCCGTCAGTGGCGGATCGCTTTGGGGCGTACTGTCAGCGGAAGAGGATCTGTCCCTTCAATCGAGGGATCTTGGAATGGAGGAAGGAGTGGGACGAGACCGTTGCGAGGCTGCAGAGGGGGTTCGACGTTGATTAGTGTTGGGTGTCGAACGGGAGAGAAGCTGCGTTGTCAGAGCATCGTTGCCTCGCGCCGGACGAAAGCCACGAAAGGCTGCCTTCCAGAAGATCAAACATGTGTGATCTCCAACCAAGCCTCAAATCTTTGCCTCAGCTGGCACTCGACCGTTCTCACCACCTTCGCAATACCCTCAGGAGCATTGCCTCGTCCAAGCCAAAGAAGTTCTTGCGTCTGAGCGATGCTCGGATCGTATACATGGGATGCTAGGGATCTTGGAGTTGGTTGTAGAGGATGGATTGGAGGAGGATTTGCCAGAGGGCTCTCACGAAAGCGAGGGTGCAATAATCAGAGAGTGTGAGTTTGGGTGCCATTGAGGGAGTCTCCTCGCCCAGAGAGTGGTAGAGATTGCGGATGGCATCATCGCACGCCAGAGTGGCTTTGAGCACTTGTACACTCGACTTGTCGTATCCCACCGGTGCGCGATCGATTTCGTAGACCCGGCAGTCATCCCGGCCGCCCATGACAAGGCTGGTGGTGTCGCCGGTGGGGATGCCGTGGGTGTGTCAAGGCCTTCTGGGGTTGCTAGGTTCGACGAGGAGGTCGAACCAGATGGCGTAAGTTGGGGTGTCCTTGGAGCTGGGAGCCCTCGCCTTGGCCAGAATGTAGAGATTGCGGACGGCGTTGTCGTATGCCAGACCAGCCTTCAGGACTTATACGATCGACTGGTCAAATTCTACCGGTGCGTGGTTGATCTCGTATACCTAGCAGTCATCCCGAGGTACTGCATGGATTGGCATCGGCACTAATACCAGTGGTGGGCCATGGCTTGCCGTTGCTTGGGTTCATGGTCGTTGCCACGGTCGAGTCGCGCGGACTTGAAGAAGGGAGCGGAAAAGGGGCGCCGATTTCATTCGGGTAGAAGACCGATTGCCTACTCTTCCTCCGACGCGCTATATCAACCGAAACGTGTAGGCTTTGCGGAAGTGCGTGCCGTAAGTTTAGTCGTAAGTCGAGTGTATCTTATGTTGGCTTTCGGAGTCGATGTACATCGGAAGGCGTCCATGGCGTAGTGTTCGTTGGTATACTCATGGAGGATCGGGTTATACTTGCGTCAGGTATGTATAGACTGCTGAGAATGCAAAACCCAACTTCTGGCGGGAAGGGAAGAACTTATGTACGCTAAAGGAGACAAGGTAGGTGAGAATGCCCGTGTTTGCAAAGGCCTCCTTTCGAGATGGCCTCCGTTGGATTTCACTCTGGAGACAACAGTCGCACCCTTCCAAACTCACGCTGGGCTTGTTATCCGATACTTCCGCAACCTTCCAGTTCCGTGCTGCAGCATGAACAAGCCGGTAGTGACGAGCTGAACTCGCACATCAGTGTTTGCCCATCGATGCTTTGACAGCAATTTCGATCTTGCTCTTTGACTTCGGTAAGTTTGCCGCAAGTGAAGGTCCTCAGCATCCTTTTTCATCCGTGTAGTCTTTTCTCTGTACAGCACTTCAGCCTTTGTCTTATTCGGTGATTTGGAAGGTCAAGACAGATTTTCCAATAGAGCGTCGTCTCGCAACAACACTTCAGATGCATTTGCCATGCTTAGGGTGGCCCTTCCGGAAGGACTTCAATACGCAACCACCATGCAAATGCCACGCACTGTATCTGTAGATCAGTAGATGATTTGGCTTCCACGTGCTACGTTCGGAAACGACTCTATCACCAACCCACACCTGTCCATCGACATTATAAGATAGTTGTGCTTTCATTCCATCGATGCGTCCCCGTGAAGACCTTGGATGATAAAATTTTCGGTTTCCTGTACAGACGCCTTGAGTGAACTGTAGAGTAAGGAACGCAACTCCCATAGTCGGGATCTGCGACGGGGTCCACTCGGAAGCTTTCCTGTTTTACCAGGATAAGACCACGGATGGAATTGCTTCGGACAGCATTCCTTTGTCGTAGCCCGCAGGAAAGATGCATGCTCGTCCAATACGAAGCCTGATACACCCGGATCGGGACCAGAATGCGAGCAGAATGACCACGCTTCCACATCTCTGTGGAGACAAAGGCCCGATAAAGCGTCAAGATTCCACGCCGCAAATCCATAGAGATTTCCTTGTCTCTCAATAGAGCCCCATTGTTGATGAAGGTCACTTGACCTAGTACAAAGACGTCGTTACGCCCTCGGACAAAGAGGATTGAACGGACAATGGATTGTGTCGCTACTGAAGTCGGGATGCCGGTGGTGTCTCGAGGATGTACATATCTGCGCATTTTTGTGCTCGCCAGAGACCAAGCTCACAACCAAGCACATCCGCTGTACTTTGGACTTTGAAGTATTGACTCCAACATTCTAGAGCCCTGAATCGCAGAAGATCGCCTTTCATTGACCGAAACATGGACTTCCAAGCGCGATCATCCTCACCAACAACGTCAGACGCGTCCGACGAGTATCCCGGCGGCCTTTTACTGCCTTCCGACCAGCACCAGTGGGGCGGGCGTGAGCTTGCCCAGCTTCGCAACATGCGTGAACAGGCGGAGAACGCAAAGATGGAATATCACTACGCCAACGGCGTGAATATGTCGGACGTCGAGACGGTGTCGCCTAACGATGACGATCTGTTGGACGTACAGGGTGATGACGAGCGCGAAAATTACGAGGGCGACGACACGATATCCGCTGTTGACGCCTACAGACTGCACCACCCGCCCGCCCACGATGATATGACAGACCGAGGGACGCACGCTGACGTCGAGGTACCAGCGGATCAACAGTCGGATCACAGCAGCGACGTGCCCCATCAAGAAGGTGAGTCACCCATTGCAGGCCATTCCGAAGACACTAACGACAACGCCAGCTTGATCAGTGCCAGCGACGACGGCGGGGTAAGGATGATTGTCGAGCTTGATGAGAACGGCCACTTCACAGAGCGAGACCCCAACGATGCCGAAGCGGCTGCCCACCGTGCCCTGACCGTACTAAACCAGACCGGCCCCTCTCTCTCCGACCACGACCAAGCGCGGCTAAGTACTCTGGTAGGCGAGGCGATAGTTGAATCCATGGCAGCAGAACCCAGCTTCATGCGTGATGTGGCTATAGCGATGGACGATATACTATCAGATGCAGCTCAGGTCCGGCTAACAACGCGTCGGCAGTTAGAGCGGGAAAACCGTCTACTTAGGATCATCGACGACGCAACGGCGATAATAAGGAATCGCGAGGTCCACGAGATGCCACTCAAGAGAGCCTTTCTTTCGCAGTTGCGCCAGTGGAACCTCACAAACCAGGAAATGGCGAGATTGTTCGTCGACTTCTGCAAAAACGCCGTGGTTGTCACGCAGGCTCCTGTGCGGTTTTGGGAAATCTTGCGTTGGTTCTACCGCCTGCCGAGAGGCGTCGACCTAGCAATCTGTGCACTAATCAATCACTACTGTCATCTAGCAAGGGTGTATTCCAAGATTGCCGATTGCCGTGCGCGCTTGAATGGCCTACGGCACGAACTATCAATGGCGGATGACAGTGAATATGCAGTCTTGATGTGGCGGGAAGCGGCCTTTGGGTACGAGATGGACAGTCGTCTAGCCGATGATCCGCCAACAATCTTGACTAACAGCTTCGCAGACTTCATTGCGCCACCTGAAGGCCTTAGTGTACAAGAGTCTCTCAAGCGTATAAAAGCCAATAGCGACATCCGGGTTATGCGCTGCTGGAAGGCGAGCAGGGTGCTCGGACAACAAGGCCGTACGGTTCACGCCGCGCATGCGTACGTGTGGATGGCGTTTGAGCTTTGGCAGCGAGGAGCACGGCATCACCTTGCTTGCATGTTGGAGCCCGGCCATGAGCGGCAATTCGACCCACAGCATGTCCCGATGGTCGCGGCTGTGTCTTCGGAGCTGTTACGTGCCCGGCGCGCACTGCATCAGACACTACGTGTAGAAGGCGATCTTGAACTGTGGGAAGGGGACTCTGCGTAGATACGAAAACAAGTCCCGTCAACAAGCTCGGAGTCGTGATAAGCACGTTTGAAATGCTGGTAGTTATGGCAGTAGCCAGTCGGGTGAACTGATCAGTCTCCGGCAGGGAGATTGTAACGATTATGAGGATGCTTTTGGTGGCAGTGTCAGTGGTAGCCAGTTTGTGATCATTCGCGCCACAATCGAGCCGATTGAGCTCGTTAACAGCGTCTTGCGTGACGATCGGACAACTACCATCATGTATCACGCCTTTAGGCAACCGCGTCTTTCGTTTTCAAAGCTTCATAAAATCCAGGTGAACTTCGTACAAGGTATCCTGCTCCGTAGGCACACGACTCCATCACAGGGCAAGCAACAGAGCTTGCTAAGCGTCTGGGTTCCCTCTATAAGCACAATTGCATGGGAAGTTGATCAGTATCGGTGGTTTTCCGGTAGAATCTGGGTTCCTTGCGTGTGATCGAACTCTGTTCTCGGTACGTTGTGTGTGAGCTTAATCGCTACCCGTCAGCTTTTCGACCCAAGGCGCTTTGCCCCTGGTCATCGTCCGGGATGGGCTTGAGCTCTGCAGGTGTACGGTTGACTGTGCTCAGGCCTGGCTCGGACTTTCGTTTTACCATGAAAAGCAAGAAGGCGTGCCAGGACGCGTGGAACGAGATCGACCGGCACTCACACTTTGTACGCGCCTCCGCTGAAGCCGATGTAGCAGATTCCGGAAGGAGACGTATTCCCGCCGAAAGCCTGAAAGGCTTCCGGCTTCTGTGAAGCATGTCCTTGCTGCTGGTCACGCGGGGCCAGCTCGCTGAGAGCTGAGACTTGGAGATCCCGCCTTCCGGCAGCAGTCGGTACAAGTGGCTGATGGTGTGGTCGTCCAGGTGGATTTTCCTGGAGGGCAGGCCACCCGAGGTCACGTCTTCAGTAATCGCAAGATATCACTCGTACTCCTGCAGGCATGCGCTTTGATGTGAGGACGACGCTAGACGTTTTCGAACCCCTGGCTTGAGTGGAGTGGGCATCGAGCAATTGCAGATCTTGTAGAGACAGGCATTGATGGGTTATATAGTTGATTTAGTTGTTGAACATACGTATGTCGAGCGGGAGGTCAACGAGTCGGGCCTGTCCTGCAGACACAAAACCAGCTCTCGAAGGTTTCGGAGAGCATGGCAGAGCTCTGGGCTGCATCCTGTGCGCCGATCATGCTTCACGGAGAGCATGTTGGAGCTAAGAGCAAAAGAGACCGCCGAGTCTCCCGGTACCGATCATTCTTCTCTGCCATCACCGGACGACCCGCCACCATCACGGGAGAGAGGTCACCGCTCCGGTAAGCTAAGAGAGCGGGTCGGTGAGCTGAGAGAGCGGGTCGGTGAGCTGTGAGAGCGCGCCGGTAAGCTGTGAGAGCGCGCCGGTGAGCTAATGAAATGGGGTGCTTGTCGACGACTGATATTCTTCGTCTATCGGGCAACGTTGCGCCTCATCCTCGATCCAATGTAGACTCTGGCCGGTTCTCACTGCTCCGTGTAGCAGCCGGAACAGTGGGTCATTTCTGCCTTCCCGTAGACTCATTGCCTCAGATCGGTTGTCTCCACAGCGCTGCGCTTAGGGTAGAGCCATCGTCCTGTCTCACGATGTGCGGGAAGTAGAAGTGCTTGGTTTGGAGGATCTCTGTGGATTCGATGGGTTATGAGCGGCGACACGATCACGGCTTTAGAGGCGAGTAGATTTGAGCTGACATTGCGTAGGATGAGGGGCACGTATGTCCGCTCATCGAGGTGCCAACGGCAGGGTCGAACGGAAATAATCGCCGCTGTTCGTGAAAATGAGGGTCTTGACGCCGTCTCGCTTCGTCTCGCTTCGTCACGGCGTCGATGAGCATAGAGAAATCACCGCCCTTTTTCTTTAATCAATGCGGAGTGTCCGGATACCCTGCGCAATCGGCCTGGTTGCTATGCAGTGCTTGGAGGGTGCTCCGCCACACTGTGTTACCCCTGACAGGCAACGCGGAGCCCAACACAGTCATCGCCGATCAAGAGCAGAAGGGTCTTGAGGTCGGACAGCTTCGTGAACGCGTCGACGATCGTGGTGGGATCGTCTGATCGAGATACAGTGTTCGGATAGCTTCGAGCTCTGTTTTCGTTGGCTTCCACATGCAAGCGCACTGCTTGCGCCTAAGGTACTCCTTTTCAAAAAAAAAAAACGGTCGTGAGGATGTAGATGTGGCGCGGGTACTTGTTGCCTCAGGTCGTTCACGATACCGACAAGTCCCTTTAAGCTACTCGTCGTGATCATGAAGCACTTCTTCGTGAAGTGTTCGATAGCGAACTCGTGAAATAGGCAGAGCGGGGAGACACGCTGTAGTCCTGGTAATCTTGCGGTCTTCCGACAGGCTTGGCCCTCGCTCCGCGACCTTTCTGCGGTCATTGCGTCTGTAGGCGTAGGCTACAGAGTCCAGCAACGTCGCACTGCCGGCTGGCCTCGCTCGCTTGATGCCAACCGCGTGCAGGAGGACGGGGGTGCACAGGGACTTTATCGGACTTTCCAGTCTCGTTGGGCTGTCGCGCTCTTTTGGCGGCATGCTGCCTCGTAGGTCGCGCCGAAGAACTCGCTTGGGAGGGGCGCCCGTGGTGCGTCGTTCGCATGATCTGACGCGGTATTGACGTATATCGTTATATGCCAGGGAGACTGCGCGAGCGACTGCGCGAGCCGATCGCTTGTGCGTCGGTCTGAAGGGACGCCGATCGGTGAGGTCTAGGGCTATGATGGCATCTTCATAGCTTCCATCACGTCTTCGTTCCTTTGATCCTGCTCTAGGATGGATTTCATAACAGTCTCCGCATACATTCTCGTTCGTGTTGGGAACTGCTTGTGGCGGCCTCTGTAATAGTTGTCAACGAGATCGGTAACGGTCAGTGGTAGTCCAGGGAGGAGCGGCGGGATGACGGTGGGCGATCTGGATGGCGTCATATAATGTATAGGTATAAATGGCAAACGACTGTGGTAGTATAAGCTGACGGTGCCTGCACCCGTGCAACAATCTGGGTCTAGCTGATGGTGGGGTAGAGGAGGAAGAAGAGGGAAGGCGAGCGGAAGGTCTTATATACAGCCCCTCCGTTCATACGGAAACATGGAGTGTTTCGCCATCTGGTTCAGTTCAGGCAGCAGCGAGGGGAAGTATGTCTGTCTTGATCCAGGATCAAAGCGATGGAGACAAGGTGTGTGTCATCCTTCGTTTTGAGCCTTTGACCCTCACGAACCATGTCCGTGCTCAGTGTTGGCCTCCAGCACTGTCATGCGTGACGGTGCCTTTCCCCATTCAAAGTGAACGCCACAGATGAGACACCAAGAACAAGCGATATGGTGGCCGTACGAGGTATTCACATTGGCGCTGGCGGGCGAAGGCCGCTCCACAAGGGGCAAGCCACAAGCGATCCGGTGCGTGTCTCGAAAGTTCGCGACACTGAGATTTTGAGCGTCGCAGCAGCTCATTTGAGACAAGCTCGTACTGTTAGGGTGGACCTTTGAATGCACGTCAGCACAAGTTGGCTCGCTTGGTACTGTTCAAATGAGGAGTCCGTGGGTTGCTTATGCGACACTTGATCAGGGTCAAAGTTCGCATTGATACCACGAGCCAGCTTGTGAGACACATCCAGACAAGGTAGCTGTTGGCTTTGAGACAGGAAAGACTGTTCGGCATTTGACTCTGATTCCCGTTGTCGCTGAAGGTGACTGATACACGTTCTGCCGTAGCCGCCGGTAACATCCATCGCACCAACGAGCTGCTGCAGTGGTTGTTGGGTCCAATGGACCACTGAAACTGAGTGTCCCGACAATTTTCCGAGAAACCTGACTGCGTATACCGCTTCACTCTTCCGCTCTCCAACACGGACAGAGTCAACTAACATCCATGCACGGCCCCTCGGCACTTGCGGTGAGTTCGATGATGTCCCACCTTTCCGCCTGTACTCCCGCCACCACGAGAAGCAGCCATCTGCAGGTGTCCGGTGTCTCCCGCAACGGCCGAGAAGTATTCAGCCGCAAGCCGAAGAGTGATCATGTTGTTCGCTCGTCCACTTGTCCGTCCAAAAGATCGAAGCGCGCCAGCAGCCTGAGGTCCGCATGACTGCGCAAGCTTTCGCTACCAGCAGAGTGCAGCCGCACATCGTCGAGCGCCGGTCTTCCGTGAAACGTGCCGAGTGCAGGGATCCAACAATGTGGCAGCGCCGCGCTCGCTGTGATGAGGCGCAGGCGTTACGGACGGCGTTGGCGAAGGGCCTCCGGCTGTCACGGTCTGCGATGTGGTAATATTCCGACATCTTAATACCGTAAGGCCGAGCATTCATGCGTGCTCATAGTACCTGCTATACATGTCTAGCCGTACACGCGCCAAGGCCATGATTCCAGAATATTATGGTGGTCGCTCGCTCACCGCACGACGTTTTCCTCATCTTCCTGCTCCTGTCGTTTCTCCCCAAAGACGGAAAACTGCACAAAAATGACCGCATCTTCGGCCATTGTACCCAGCGAACCAATCAGCCATGGCAGGTTGACGAGGAAGTACTGCTTTTCGACGGAGTGGAAGAGGATCTACGCGCCAAACAGTCAGTCGCAAAACCCAGCAACAGCGGTGCGCGTGTGCAAGAACTTTACTCACCCCTGCTCCGTACGTCGCATTCCCAAGCAAGCTCAAAGCAAAGAACAGAAGACTCAGTCCCTCGCAACTGCGCTCGCGCTGGTTTTTGAAGATCTGCGGGATGCGCGCGCCCAAGTAGCACACCGCCGAGATGTAACCCAGCACCTCCGCGCCGATGGGTGTACTGTCTTCGACATCATCGTGGCCCACAGGACTGGGCCGCCAAGCGCCCGTCTTCCACGCAACTGCCCACCCGGCCGCTCCGGCGACGATGATCATGACGACGGAAACGGTGTTCTTGATCCAGGTGCGGGTTCGGGTGGACTCGTCCGATGTGCGCTCAACGCTATCGCGTCGACCGACAGGCTCGAGATGGGGCTTGCTCGAAGCGGTGCTGCTCTTGCGGCGGGTGCTGGGCAGGCTGCTGTTGTGTCCCGCGACGTCGTCAGAGCTCTGGTGCTTGGCGCTGCCATTCAGTAGAGGTGTGACCTCGCTCTGCTCCTCATCCCGCACACCACTTTTCCCTCCCTCCTTCTTCCCTCGATTGAGCGCATTGTAGTACAAGCACTGCCCGATCAGCACAGCGTCCGCGGCGCAGAAGTACACGGCCAGCGCCGTGACGGTGGGTACCAAGCCCGCCCACAGGGCGCCGGCCAAGTTTGTGACATCGCCCACGAACCATATGACCAGGAAGGAAAGGGAAATGCCGTCGGCCGAGCCCTGTTGGTAATTCTCGATAAGCTGTGGGATGAGGAGGAAGATCCAGGAGGCCAGGGAGATGGAGCCCGTGATACCACTTAAAGCCTCATTCCAAGTGAGAGGCACTGGCGACGGGAGCATGTCGGGCGCGAGGGTGGCAGCGGTGGAGGGTGTACGGTGTGTCTCGGGGAACGAGGTGAGACGAAGTGACTGATGTCTATACATGTAGGAGAGAATTCGAAGTCGCGGAAGGGCGCGGAAGACGGAACGGCATGCGCGGCGCGGGCCGAAGAGCGCACCCCGGTAAGCATTTCTCGTTCTCCAATTGGATTTCCAATGCGCAACCAACAGCAAACATGACTGCACTTTAGCGGCGTGACAACACATATGCTAACAAGGCCATCACGTGCTGGCTCGAACAGTGTGGCGGGAACAGAGTGAGATCGCGATCCCACCTCAGCTTCGAGCGAGACGAACCCCGTGAATCCGCCTCCTGTTCTTCTGGCGTGTCTTCACTCCTCCTGGTCGGGGAAACGCGTCCCTGTGGTTGGAGACCACGGGCAGTCTGTCGTGCCCGACCGGTATGACTACCTAGGCAGTCTTCGATCACTGCCGGATATCTCACCAAAAAGTCCAAAGCTCGGATGACACCCACAACCAACCCAAAAACCTGTGCCCCAGCATTCCGCAACACCCTACTCACGACTTGCAGCAATGGCGAAGCTCGGTACGAACGCCACGGACATCACAACCTCAAGCACAGCAAGGACGGCATCTCGACTGTCGCCCGTGCCGAGCGAGTGCGAAGCCTGCAAATCTACAAATACGATGTCCAGCAGGACCGGGATCTCACGCGGATTTGGTGCCGCGGCCCTGCCGGAGCCATGCGATGCCGCTTGCGTCGTGTCCACGCGGCAATGCCAGTAGTGCTCGTGCCGTTTGAGAGGCGCGTCCAAATCGTCGGATCGCCAGCCGCGTGCGGTTCCGAACGCGAAGATGAAAGCTTGCGTGGGGTTTGAGAAGCCCAAAGTCGACAAACCAGAGCAGTTCAGGCAAACGCAGCGCGAGATCACGGTGCGCTTGTCGGTGATGACAGCATTGGCATTCGGCACGTAGGCGTCGCTGTAGCTCCCCACGACCGTGACGCCAGCGACATGGCTCCGTTCGCTATAGCTGCGCACGAATTCTGCGCTGGTCGTGATTCCGCTACCGTTGTCGCTAACGTGGGACACCAGCATGAGCGCACCGGTCATGGTCCCGCCTATGCCGACACCCATCAGGAATGCGCGGTGGGCGCGTGCATGTGGATGTAGAGGTCCCCGCTGTCCTTGACTGCGTTGAGCGCGAAGACGTTCTGGCTGCTGCTACTGGAGTTGGTCACGGATTTGGCGGCTTTCGCTTTCGGGTCAACAGCTCGCGAAGAGCATCGTTGCGGAGGAAGAAAGGCAACCCATTGCTCTGCTCAGCGCTGCGAGCTTGACAAGCGGCTAGACATGGTAAGAGGATTTGTGCTTCCGGCGAAGTCTGTTCGGGCTGCGTCGTATACAATAATCCGCGTTTCTTCGAAGGAGGGGGATTTCAAGAAATTGGGCTTTGAGCACCGGTCAAGCCTTGACAGTGATGATTCAGAACGGCTCCTTCCAGCCTCCCTTTTCCACGTGCATGTCTGGTGGATTCCAGCTTCCCGGCCCTCGAAGTGCCATCTTTCTTTGAGTACCGTATGTAGGTACCTTTCAATGTGAGCGAATGTGAAATTCTTCAGAAATACATGCACGATGATGCGTCCACGCACACGCGGAAATGTGGAGAAGGTCGACCCGCTCGAAGCCGGCAACAGTTGCAACCCGAGCATTCAAAGAAACCCGCCCTTGCCATCGACCACATGAACCCAACGAGGCGAAGTACTATACGACGCTTCGTTCTAATATAAGACCCGAGACTAAACGAGCCTATAACCAATTTTCAAATACAAATATGCCCTCCCAGCGCAAAACCACCCACGCCCCGGACGCCCCGGCCCCAAACGGCAACTACAGCCACGTCGTGCACGCCGGCGGGCTATTACACGTCTGCGGATGGATGGGCGACGTCCCGGAAACAGGCCTGATCATCGAAGGAGGGATCGAAGCGCAGACTGTGTTTACCGTCTTTCACAACAATCACCTCGATTGGCCTACTGATGATGATGTAGGAGCAAGCGATGAAGAACATCTCCGCCTGCCTGCGCGCGGCCGGCTCGAGCACGGATAAGATCGTGCGCCGGCGGATTTACACGCTTGATATGGCGTATCTGCCGCAGATACAGGAGATTACGAAAAAGTACTTGGAGGAGCCGTGGCCGGTTAGTACGGCGGTGCAGGTACGTTTGTCTTTCAAGCCTGTTGTCGGTCACGTTGAGGCATCGATGACTGTCGTGGCTGATGTTTGATGGGGTACATCCAGATCAGCGGGCTGGCGAAGAAAGGCGCTTTGGTCGAGATCGAGGTCATCGCCGAGGCGTGATAGACTATTCTCACTCATGGGTATCGTCAGAGCTATGTGAGGTATATGTCATAATATCTTCCCCAAATTCCACGGTACATGTCTCAAAAGACCTAGTATCGCATGCATCGTCCCACAGGCATTGATCTTCTTCTACGAGCTCCGCTGTCCCATCGGCTCAAAGGGAAAGCACGCGGCGGTGATGGCCATGACAATGTACAACGCCGCGCACAGGTAGATGGGCACGGGCGTCGAGGTGTTGGCGAAGGTGGCCACGACGGCCGAGACGATGCCCATGATGCGGTTCAGGCCGATGGAGATGCCGTTGCCGGTGCCGCGGTGCGCCGACGGGAGGACCTCGGGTGTGTAGGCGTAGAGGCAGCCGTAGTAGATGTTCTGTATGCGAGGTAGCAGGTCAGTGAGAGGCATTGAAGTGAAAGGTGGATATGGAAGTGAGGTGTCGAAGTGAAAGAAGATTGATAGTGGGCTCTGAGGGCGGTTCGCGCAGTGCCACTGATTGGACTGTGATCGATGGAGTGCCGGTGAGAGGGCTTGTTGCGTGATAAGAGCATCGAACATCCACTATGAAGGAATACTGGAGCGTGGAGACGACAAGCACCATAGAATGTTGACATCGTCGCACCCGCGATGTGCATGCCTTCCATGACGCAGCGTTGCGAGCGGAACTCGTGTCACGACGGCACGCGATTTGTAAGTCGGCCGGCTCACAGCACCCCGCGGGAAGACAGTGCGCGTTACACAGTAGTTGCATCAGGTTCATGCAGTCGGTAATGTCCTGACGCCTGGCGTGTCCTGCCCACTCGTAATGTACAAGCATCTACCTGGCGACACCTGATGCCTGACACAGCGAGATGCGCATGGGAAGGGTAGGCAGAGGCGTGCATGGCGTGCCAATGCATACCCGGTGCTCGAACTCCGTGCGTGCAAGGAACATGGCAGGTTGTGGACGTGCTCGTACGCTGCAAAGCCGGCGAGTCACCGGCAAGCCCGCTTCGCTGGCGGCTGCGACAGCATGACGAAGTACTGCTTGGAGAGCTGGAGTAGTCGGCCCCCTAGGTATGAAACGCACAGCAGTCGCGAGGACGTGGGCGCAGCGGTTCTGTCACGTCTCCCTGCCGGCGAAGAAACGGATGTCGCGACGCTGCCCGGGTGGGCAAGTCATGCAGCCAGGCGCTCGCAAGTAGGTTCGAAAAGCGAACGAAGCAGCTCACTGTCGAATTCGGCGATGCGCTTCCACGGAGCAGGACAGAAGAGACGAAAAACGAGATATCGCACAAGAGAGGGCGGAGAATGAAAAGACAGCAGACTCACCAGTGAAAAGCTAATGGCGCACGTGAAGCCCAGATTCTCCACATTACTCTTGACCTGGGTGTAGGCGAAAAAGAAGGCCATGGTCAGCAGAGCGCCGAAGATCATCGTGCCGCGGCGGCCCCAGAACCAGCGGCTCTTGCACATCCAGCCGGCGAGGATGGGCGAGGGGATGGAGCACAGATTGGCGGCGGCATAGTTGCGCCACTGGGCGCTGGCGCTGAGACCCCCGAGGGCGGCACCGCGAGTGGCGAGGTAGGTGGGGAGGAAGACGTTGTACAAGGGGTAGGCGAGCCCGATGAGCAGCCATGACAAGAAAATCAAAGTCGTGCTGAGGGCGAGCCGACGCGTGGCGTAGAGGCCGCGTAGGTGAGTGCCGACTTCGGCAAGGGAGAAACGAGAGGAGGCGTGCGCGGTGACGGAGGCACGGCGAGCCTCGCCGGTGATGCCGCAGTCTTGGAGCCGGTCGAGAGTGAGGGCGCAGGGGCGGTGGTACTTGGTGGCGATGAAGTGGAGGGTGTCGACGACCTCGGCGTCGCGGCCCTCGCCGAGCAAAAACTTGGGCGTCTCGCGCAGGTGGATGACGGTGAGGCGCAGCAGGCTCATGACGAAGACGAGGGCGCCGTTGGCGAACCAGACATAGCGCCAGCCGGGGTTGGTGTGCCAATTGCACGGGACGCCAGTGTCGGCGGGCGCGCCGGGGCAAGAATAGTTGGGGAGGAAGGCCCAGGCGAAGAGACCGGCGACCAACTGGCCGGCGCCCCACCAGGCGGCCATGAGGGTGAGGAGCCATTGCTTCTGAGACGGCAGGTACTCGAGGAAGACGGCGGTGTCGAGGACCAGGTTACCGCCGGAGCCGAAGGCGGCGAGGGAGACGAACAGGCCTAGGACGATCCAGTTGGGTGAGGCGCCAGCGACGAGGCAGAAGATGGAGGAGATCATGAGGGAGATGTTGAAGGCGTACTTGCGGCCGATGATGTCGGCGGACAGGCCCCAGAACAAGGCGCCGACCAGCATGCCGACGTAGACGGCGATGGTCATGCCGTAAGGGAAAGAGGGGGCAAACTCGTTGGCGGCCGAGGTGGCGATGATGGACTGGACGAGCAGGATCTGGCTGTCGACGGCGTAGCCGAAGCCGTTCAGCACGAACAGGCGCCACTGGTAGGGCGTCATGCCGATCTCGTCGATGGCGTTGTTGACGAGGTGCATCTTGGCGCTGAGGACGGGGTCGACATGCTCCTGGCCGAGGAGGTCGGCCTTCTGGAGAGAGATCTCATCGCTGCCGCGCGGTTCAGCGACAGGGAGGGCTTTCTCGGCGGAGGGGGTGGACGGGGTCGCGGCGGACATGGCGTGGGCCGTGGAGGTGGGACTTGACCAGACGAAGTGAAGGGGGCGCAACAGGAAAAGTTGGGATGAAGCCAAGCGTGCGGGGGGACGGGTAGATCCGCCAGCCGTTAACCCGTGAAGTTTGAACGTCGCATTGGCGCAGCTTTTTGTCCCGCACCGTCGCGTGCTGCGCCCCAGTCATATGATCTCAGCCGCCCACCGTGCCATGTGCTACACCGTTCGTCGAGTGTGGACCAGATGTTCGCTGCAAATACGAGAGGAATGCAGACGGCGCGAAGCGAGTGTGACCGAAGCCTTGATCGCACGTGTACTTACCCCGCATGATCCCACGGAAGCGCCGTGCGGAGCTCGGGATCGGGAACGGGATGGGGCGAGAGGCGTCCTCGGCCCGGGAACGCCCAACGGACATCACCGGGCATTCCTGTTCCCGGCGTTCAACCACTTCCGACTTCGAAGATATACGCTCGTATACGGACGACGACTTGACGCAACGACGCCGTGGATATTGGGGCATCGCGTACCCCAAAGACGCAATGGCGACGCCCTGACGCCCTGACGCAACAGTCTGCGAGTATTGCTGGTGGCTACGTCACTCACTTGAAATCGTTATGGGACATTGACAACTGGAGCATTCGATGGGACAAAGCAGACGATGAGTGCCTACCATACTGTTCTTTGTGTCTCAGTTCCGTGAAGCGGGACCAATGGTTCCTACGCCTGACAGAACCCCGAGTAGCCTTGGAAATGTACAAAGCAGGACTGGCATTGCGACGGATTCGGAAGACTGCAAAGAGAGACGGTACTGGTTCTCTGTCCCCGTGTACACCTCACTTGCCACGCACACACGCGCTCCGAAAAGCAGGGACAACCGAGTCGTAATGCTGTAGTCCCTGTACGCTCTGCGTGTAGCGAATAATCAAGCGCCAGTGCAATCAAGTCATCATCAAGCTCCGCAACGCTTCCCCCTCATCAAGTACAACCTCTGCGCTGAATGACCTGACTGCTTTCGTTGTTGTCAAATTTTATCTATCCCCTCTCAGCCTTCTTCTGCGGTGCGCGGTCAGCACGTTGACCGCCCATCACGAGATGTGCAGAGCATGCTGGCACTGCTACCACGATTAGCATCGAACCGCGTACTACTCAGGTTAGGAACATGCGTTGACCCACCACCTCAGTACCCGCGGCGCCCACGACCCCCGAAACCCCTCATCTCAAGCGTCCTCTCCTCCTCGATGCGGAACCCACGCTCTAGACCACGCCCTCCAGCACGGCGCCCGACGACCTCACGGTCTGTGCGGCTGGACGAGTAGGCAAGAGGCGGCTGCTGCTGTTGACGTAGCCACTCGGGGTTGACGTGGCGCACTTGAACGCGAGCAGGTTCATCACGACGGTCGTGGTGATGGTAACTGTGACGCGAGCTCTTCGTGCTGTCACGATCCGAGTACCTGCCGCTGTGATGGAACGATGCCTTTGGCTGAGCGTACTCATTCTTGTTGCGCTGACTGGCATTCTCTGCTGCAGCTTCGGCCTTGTAGGTGGCGTACTTGGTCCTTGCGTCTGGAGCCATCGTGACTCTGGCTTTGGCCTCCGGCTGCACCGATCTGCTGTCTGACTTGGCCCCCAGCTTGTGACCGTACTCTTGGTGCTCAGCCTTGTGATGACGGTACCTGTCAAAGTCGTCTTGATCGCCGGACTTGTCGCCTTTCACATGTGGCGTAGGAGCTCTGCCACGCGACGACTCACGCACCGAGCCTCGCCTCTCCTCTTCAAACCGGCCTCGACGCTCACGATCATGCTCACGATACTCACGACGCAGCTCCGTGGCATGGGCGAGACGCGCGGCATCCGCCACATCCTGCATGGCCGCTTCGTAACCCTGCCTCCTCCCTTGGTGGAGCGCATGAGCTTGCGCCACCTGGTCTGCGTAGCCTTGCCTCCTACGTTGATTGAGAGCGTGGGCATCGGCGAGACCGGCCAGGAAAGCGGCCTGCTCGGATGCGCTTGAGATTCTGGCCCAGCCGTACATGCTGCTTATTTCCGGTGGCTGGAGGTGCTTTGCTGCACGATGTGAAGTTGATGTTGTTCTGGTGACCGACCGTGGTGATGAGAGCTTGCAAGGGTGTGGTAGCGGATGATGAGAGGTCGAAAGATTGCGATGATGTTGAGGAGAGGGTTGAGTGGGAAATCAGGGGAGACTTGGGTCTAATTATGCTGGCAGATGGTGGCTGCCTAGAGGCTTGGCAGTTCACCTTGCATGTGAATGTGTGTTTGAACATCGCCCCCAGCAAGCGTGCAGTGGAGCGCGCTCGAGCCATCATACCGCCGAGTGTTGACGAACTCCATGAGCTCCAGCTCCGTTCAACGCTCACCGGAGTAGCATTACGACAGTCTCTCCTGAGATGTCGGCCACTGCTTGTGTCTGGAAGAGCTGCTGTATGAGCGTCGCTGGTTCTGAGTCATTTCGGCGACAGCGTGCTCGAGTGCACCACGTCGACGATCGCCGTCACGCGCTTCGACAGAGCGGAGACAATGTCCGTCGTTGACCGCAGCGTCCGTCACTCTGTATGGTCTTCAAAGCGCACTGTCTTACGTTCTCGTCCGTTCTGCCCACTTCATATCTGCTTCATCGCCCACAACGCCCAGCTGCGAAGCGTTTTTCACACGTAGGTCCCCTAATTGCATCGACCATCGCTTTCAGCTGATGGACTGACTTTTCGGCGTAGCGTGGCAGACCCACCAGTGCTGTCTCCCTCGATGGTGCTCTCGATGGAGTTTCCCTCGTTCTTTCTCCACGTTCTGGACGCGAGATTGAACTCCAACTCATTCCGTCTTTCCATCGGCCGAGTATCTCGAACCATTCATCATCGGTCTACATCATCCGAACTTCTTTTGACATGACTTGCCTGTTCTGCTACGGCGCTCTCCCTTCACTGCGCGCATTCATGCGGAAGGCAGTCCTCGACACGAAGCCAGACTCGGACGCCGTCTCTTTGAAGGTTGAATACGACGGCGCTGGAGTTATGAGCTGAAGCTCGCTCTGCCCATGAGCTCCCGTGGCCCGGCGCAGTGATTTGAAGATCTTCGGCCGTTTACCATCAATAGGACACTGACCGTTTTAACACCCGCAAGTATCGATGATAACGAGATCAACGCTGGTGTATCGAACAGTGAGGTTTCCGCGGAGAATTCTGAATCATGCGCCAGGCGAGTCCAGCCTGGACGCTGAACCGTCAACATACAGGGGGAAGCTGTGTATCAAGACAATGTAGCAGAGAGCAATACGCACGATGGCACGCGGCTGCGTTTCACCACGAAAGCCAACGCTAGATAGTGCTTGAGGTCAAGGAGCTTCACCTATTTGGATGCGGTTCAGTACGACCAGCCTTGAAGGGGACGTTCTGGGACCTCTGTTGCCGAAGTGGCGTGGACGAGTTTCGACTCACTTGATCCACTGTCCAGCGCACAAGGTAGAAGCTCGAATCTTTGATCGATGTCGCCGTCGAGGCCTGAGGCCAGCCCGTCGACACCACGTCACCCCCCCTGACGATGAGCGTCCGTGGTTGCCAAGCAACGCTATGACCCCCTCCTCCCCCCAGTAAATATAAAACCTTTCACCGTTCTTCTTCCCTCTCTCTTCCTCTTCCTCTTTTCTCTCCTCAGGTGCTGGCCAAGTCCCTGGATTCCCTTTGTACCCCCCAGTACAGGGCAGCCACCATCACAAGCCATGGATGCCGACGCTCACGAATGTCGGCACACCCCTTCCCGAGCGGCACCGGAAGCTCACTGTCTTGCTACGGCTTGAACCCCCCAGTGAGATGGCACAATTTTTGTTACCGCCCATCGGGCACAAACCTCTTTTTCATCATGTCGCTGCCCTTGGGCGGAGCTTGGAGAAGAAGGAATCCACATCATCCCGCCGCCCGCACCGCCTACGAGCGTGTTGTTTACTTTACAGTGCTGCAGACTTATTGTAGATCATGGAAGGCGTTTGAGTGCCAGTTCGTGCCGCACGCGTCGTGATCTGGCTGGTGACGAGGGCCGGGCGCTGAGTAGCCCACTCTCAAGCCACCTTCTGAGTCCTCAAAGAGGGGCTTCTGCTGGTGTTTTGCTCGCGTTCTATACAAGATCCCGCGTACCCACCGAGGCTGCGACAAAAGTAGTCGCTCACCCTTCGTACCACCAAACACAATGGCACGGACTGTCGCCGGTTCACCACCTGCAACACTGACCAGAGCTCCAGACCTTTGAGGAGTCAACTGTGAACAGCAAGCTCACGTACAGTCAAACCCTCCATTGCAACCGTCGTCACGGCTGGCCTCGATGTGCACCAGACCCCCAAGCGTCGACGCAAAATAAAGCCCGGTCGTCCGCGTGCTATACCTTCAAAAGTGATACGAGCTGTCGGTCTCGAGCACAAATGTATGCTCCCCAAATCGACCCGACAACCATGGAGACTCATAACGGTGAGCAGTCAGAACGTAGCGCTGCGTTCCAACTTGTTCCTGCCCGGATCCGTATCTGCAAGTAAACAGAAGACCATCGACGAACTGAAAGAGATGCCAAACCCAAGGATTTGCTCTTTTCCATCCTTACACCACACACAGCTTGCAGTGCTTGCGTCAGGCCTTGTTTCAGTCGTCAATCTTCACGATACAGAAGAGATAGAGGACACAGAGACACAGACACAGACACAGAGACACAGACACAGAAACACAGACACAGAGACACAGACACAGAGACACAGACACAGAGACACAGGCACTAGAAGAGCAGGGAAAGCGGCATTGGTCGTTTCACTTGAGTGGCAAAGGTAAGAGCAAGACTGACACCTGGGAACCTGTCTTGCTCCAGATCCTCCCTCTCGGCCTTTCGCGTCCGTGTCCCGGCGTGGTTGAGAGTCTGACAGTGGAGAGACGCCTGGTTGCAGTGGTGGCGATGGAACAAGCGACCCGAATGGGGCCGTACTTTCGCTTGTTATGGTGTACTAGTGTTTGGGAAGCTTCCAAGCATACGACTCGAGCGAGCTACGAAATGAACCATTGAACATTGCTACAGTGACCCGTGTGTTGGTTATGGTTTGATTATATTTACTCTCATGCCGCGAAACTCTTCTCTAGGTGGCAGCCGTCTTCTGGCAAACTACAACGAGACTGCAATCTTCCCGGGCTTGTTTGAGCATAGTTTAAGGTTCACCAGTATTGGCTCCCTTTCCCGCATTACACGGCGCGAGAAACGAACATGTTTATGCTATCCCACGGCAAACCTCTCGCACGAACGGCGAACTTGTACATGCGATTCGTGGCTTTGAAGTCATGCGTCCGCTCGCCTCGAGCAACGCCGTCGTCGAGGATCTCGCGTCGATGAACTGCACGGACCCATGCATACAGCGAACCCGTGCTCCCGATGTCAGGACGAACGTATTTCACGGTACCGAGAGCTCTCTTGAGAGGGTTACTGTTGACTGGCTGTATGAGATGAGTCTGACGAATTTGGTACCATCTGAGCACCAAATCAGAGTAATACTCGGTGACGTCGATCTCGAAGTTGTTGAGGCTGAAGTAGATGCCAACGGCTTCGTTCCGGATGCTGTTGCAAACCGCCAATAGGGCGGGCTGCGCCGGGTTCACCTTCGGCGACACCGAGACGCCGCTTGGCTCAATCAAGACGAGCTCGTAGATCATGGTCCTGAGCTCGGGCGGGAGACTCAGGAGCGGCGAGTTCATGGTATGCAGCTGATTTGCTAGCTGACGTCTACCGAGGGCGCGAGTGGTCGGCGCCATTGTTGTCGATGCCCAGTGTCTGTTAGGTAGGTTAGTGGAAGTTGCTGGTACGCGTGGGTTGGATGGGTAGTGCTGGGGACTGGAGGACGTACAAGTAGTAGGGGTGTGTGCTTGTGAGTGCTTCCAGAGCACGTAAAAGATGAGATGTGCTGGGAGGATCAAACTGTCTGGAAGGAAGAAAGTGGGCTCGATATGTGATTGGCGTGAGGCAGAAGGTGAAGTAGGTTAACAATGAAGAACAGGCCATTGTCTGGTTGTTCGCTATTGTGGCCGCCGGCTAGAACAATGGCTACCACATTCTGGGTGATGTCGCGAGGACTTTGACAAAGCGAGTTTGACAAAGCGCCACAACGTGGATTACTTTCTGGCAGTGCTTCCTTCCTGCCGCAATATCGGTGAACGCTAGTCTAGGTTGAAGTATCATGTGAGAGGGAGGGGGAAATATAGGAGAGTCTGATCAGAGATGAGTGAGGAAGTTACAGTTACGGACAAGCGAGGTAGGAAGAGGCACAAAATGCGAGATTGACCTTGTGTTTCCTTCCCGTAAACCGACTCATTCACCTCCAGTGTAATGATGTACACCAAGTGCAAAGCAGACAACACATCAGGCATTGTCCCGCGCGCGCTGAATCCAAGACCGCAACGGCACCGTCTCCCTCTTATCCCAAATCCATCGACGGCCGCAGTAGTAGCGGTAATGCTGCACATTGTTGCCGAGAAGGCGACTGTCTGTAGGCGTGCTCGAGTCTTCTTCGTTTACGTCTTCGTTCGCATGATGCGCGTCGGGTGAAGTATACTGCATCGCAGTCAGTACGTGGCGGCTCAAATCGCAGACTCAAGGCAGGGGTTGCAGACACCCTCAGCGCCATCGGCCAATTTAACGTGTTCCACGAGCGGACCCGCAAAGTGTGTGATCCTTCGTATGGCGCAATCACGGTAGAAGTGAGGTCGAGGAGGTAGTAGTGGTTGCTGGGAGTTGATTTTGGGTTGACTGAGGTCGGGCAGGTGGCTGCAATTGCGGGGAGCTGGGTGTCGTTTGGCAGAGGTCGAGATGGTTGTGGTCTCTTGAAGTTGAGTGTGGATAGCAGTCGAGGGGGTGGATGTGGGTGTGAGGAGTTGAGTGGCTGGGAAAGAGGACTTTCCGGCCTAGCGTCACTCGCTTGACACCCTCGCTGCTCGCCTCACAAGTCCACTATCAACGACTGATCAGCTCGACACACACCATATCACATCGACAATTGCATGTTTGGGGGTCAGGACGAATGGTACGATGGAGCTAAATAACAAGAGGTTTTTGCAACGTAAATGACAATCTCCGCCGCTCGATTGCAGAGCCAAAAACCAAAAGCAAGGTCAGCGGTGCAAAAAGAAATGGGGATACGCACCTGCTGCGATTTGAACCAGAGACCAGATCCAGATCCAGATCCAGAGTCGTTTGCCGCCGGACCGAGAGAGCTTTGCTGACGTCGCCACGCACTGAATCGAACAGAAATCTTACTCACCTGGTTATTCGCCGGGTTTCGGCTTGATAGGATGAAGGGGTGAGAGTAGATACTACATACTTGGAGAATGTTGCCGAAGTACTGCCACCTTGGATACGACAGGCGCTGCAATGTCGTGTTTGCCACTCAACCCGCTCGAGGTGTTAGACGAACTTCCTTTAACATGCACGTATTGCGCTCAACGGGTGCGTCACAGTCGCCTTCCGAGTCACGCGTGGCTTATGTCTTCAGCGGTTGTGCCTGCTGCCTGTAAGTGCAAGTCATGCCTTCGTGTTCCTCCGCTAAAGCAGTGTTGGTGAGCGTGAAACTCGGACGGGCAGGAGTCGAGGATATCTGGCCCTGCCCGTGCAGATCTCGCGTGCCACGTGAACGGGAAAAACATTACCAGATTGCCCAGATCGCACCTGAAGAATGTCGAGGCTGTCAGGCGCTTAAGTCCCGTCAGCGAATGGTGTTCTCATGCTTATAGGAAAAAGAAGATGCCTCCATGCGACGTACAGAGTTCAAACGGATGGATTGTGCGCACTATATATTATCGGGTCACAGTGATACGCGTGAAGTTCAAGAATGATAAATTGATGGATATGTATGTCGGGAGATTGGATGTCTGGGATGCTACTCCTTCCGTCACCTCGACTGTGCTTTTGATACATAAAATATAAAACCGTTTGTAAGATAGGACGGTCGTGTATTCTTAAGGGGAGGAAAAGCCTGGATATGAGATCATAAGAAGTGATTGACAATGTGGACTACATACTGCGCAGGTTCCCGCCAGCCAGCCAAGCACCAAAGCGGAGATGATACTCCTTTGCGGTGATTTCGGCTGTCCATGTTTTGCCGGAGTCACCTTTGCGTTCCAGCGTCCATAATCAGTTTCGGCTGCTCATTCCACGGAAGTCTCTCCGCCGCGCCCCCGGTCTCAAGTGAGCCTAGCAGTCCACTGCTTGTCCTGCCATGGGGACTCCTGTGGCGGCATCTGTCGTGCCAGTGAAAGATCAGTGGCTGGGGCTGGTCTGTAGATGTCCGCCTTTTTGCAGGTGGCCGCCTTCATGCCCAAGTACTGGCTTCTTCTGCGCCCGACTGAGAGCGCCATGTAATGCGCATGACTGGTCGCCAGCCGTCTCGTCGTTGTTGGTGGGAGGTTCGCCTGGAGAAGTGGATGGCAGGACGTCGAAATAGAGTTTTAGCGCGAGCGTGGAGTGTCTTGGCGGCTTTCAGTGAAGTGTGATCTCACAGCCGGGTTACTTCGTTCCACCAGCTCCCTCATCACCACCATCTTCATCACCTCTACAATGTTGTGCAGAGGCTGTCCGACATCCACACACCAGTCTCGTGTCCGTCGCTCGTGGCGGCAGTGAGGTGCGCAGCCCAGGGCAAGCGTTCACTTGCGCGGCTTGCCAGTCTCGCGTGTCATCAATGGCCCCCGCCTCACCTCCTCTCACTACCGTTGGCAGCGACGGCGACAGCGGCAGCGCCCTCAGAAGTGGCCCAGCTCACTCAAGTATGCAGACAGTACCAGTCTTGTGCACTGGACTGGCCTCGATGCCGTGCAGCACGCCCAACAGCCGAGACAGCGCTCGTGCAGGTTTCTTGGGCGGATGGGCCCGCCGTCTACCCTCCACGCTCCCGACCGCGACATCACGCTTACAATGCACAGAGGTGCACGAGCATTTCGGGTCGCTCACCACAAGTCCTGCACATTCCACTCACAGCGCGCCTTGCCGGCGGCACCGACACGTCTGCAGCTTCACGCATACCCACCCAGGCCACTGCCTCCATCTCAGCCCCGACGGCAGCAGCAGCGGTGCTCAAGATATCGCAAAGCAAGAGAAGCTTTTACACGGCGTTGCTCACTGTCTCAAGTGACGGCAGGCGTCTGGGGTGGCAGTCGAAGCTGGCTTCAGTCACTGAAGTCAAAGACAAGGGCTGGCGCCGAAGCAGCTGAGTATCTTGGCTCAGCCTCACATTTGCAGCCCAGCACAATCATTTGCTGCCACTACACTGCCGAACTCGCTGTCTCGTGGTTCACTGGAGCGCTCACTGCGTCGTTGCCGTGACGCGCGCCGCCAGACGCCAGCGCCAACGCTGACTTTCAGTGGCGAGTAGCAAGTGGGATTACGCTGCCCATCGCCATCGGGTCTCGTCCTCCACCCGGGCACTACAGTTAGCGGTGGGCTTTTCTGTCTGAGGGAGACGTTCATGTGACCGCCGACGAGACCGCGCAGGTGGTGGAAACTTTCGCGCATCTCGCTCTCAGCGCATCGGTGATTGTTGCTGAATGTCTCCACACAGAGGTCTCAGAATCGAGTTTCAGCAACGTCGGCTCGTCGTCACGTGCACTCAGCTCTGGCGGCTGGCGCGCCAAATTCAATCCCAGGCGACACGTTAGCCTCCTCGACACCTCAGCCAGCAATCGCACTCTCTGAACTGGTATACATTACGTTGCCGATCTTGCTCATCATTCCACTGAGCCTCGCGATAACGTCGCTATGTGGAGACGCCTGACTCAGGTGAGGCTGCTGCGCCCCTCTTGTTGGCCTGCATCTCCGCACCAAAGGCTTTCCTGACTTCTTGGCCTGATCGCCGGCAGTAAGTCGAAGATGTCAACCGCAGAGTAAACTCGAAGGCAATCTGTTTGCATGGGATCTGTGACCGACATCGAGCGAGCTTCCTGCTGAGCCTTCGCGTGCCTTTTCCAGCTCCTGTCGGACCTGTCGCGCTTACGTCGGAAAGCAATATCGGCACGCTGTTTGGCGACTTCGCGCAGGTGCACACCACTACGCAATGCCACCAGCCAGCGTTCCCTCCGCTCGGGGCTCCTCGCACCACACAGGTCGAAGATTTGCAGAGCGCCCAAGCAAAGGCATGGCATGAAAGACGTTGGGATACAGGCCGTCAAGTGCGATAACATCCTGGGCAGTAAAAGAACTGGAGGGTCTGCACTCGTTCGTATCGCTTGCTCCGGCCGCATGCAAGTCCAGTATGCGACGCTCGACCGTCATCCCTGGACTGGTGAATCTGGGCTCCGGCCTATATCGGCACGAGTTGAGCTCAAAGTATCAGCACGACTCTTCTTACTTGTCGGTCACAGTGGCAGAGTCTCCTTTGCGCTTTTCAGTCGCAGGAGATGTGCTCGCGCCTTTTTCCGATATCGCAGATTCAACCTCTCCCGATTGCAGACTTCGGGCTCCTTGCGCTCACAGGGCTGGGTATTGCGCGCTTCTTTCCAACAGTGGAAGCCGCCAGATCCCCGCCCTCCCCATAGAAAGCGCCGCATCTGCAAGCGCATATGACAAACTACCTCGCCGCCGGCCCGAGTTTCAAGTCAGTGCTGGCGTAAGCCGGGTGTCTCCAAATCGGACAGGCCATTGCTCGGGTCAGTCGGTCCTTCTCCCTTCCAGTCAAGCCGCACGGATGTCATTGGTGAGCTGTCGTACAAGCCCAGTGTACACCTCATCAAGTCTGTTTGGCTACTGTCATCCCTTGCACCTTTCGTTTCCCCTCTGCCACATGCGGAGAGCTTTCTGCCCGCATCGACGTCCATCGTCGCACATCTCTTCGTCCCGCTTGAGACGTCTCGTGGTTGATGGGCCTGTCATCATGAAGCTTGCCGTCGGCATTGCTCGCTCTGGCGGCATATCAGTCCCAATGTCTCCGGTTTCTCCTTTTGCGGCGTTGTCCGCTTAGGCAGCGTTTAAGTCCAGTGCCGGGAACCAGGGGGCTCTTGAAGAGGCATTGCTTTGCTTTGGCGGCATCTGAGACCCCCGCCACAGCCCCCGGATTCGTTGGTCATTCTCTTCCCGCGGTCATTTTATCAGTTCCGCTTCGGCGATGCTGTTTCGTCTGCGCAGACACCTCCGGTTCTTGTCACTGGCTGGTACTGCTGGCCACTTCTCACCAGTTGGGGTGAAGGAGGTAACACGGATTGTATGGCATTTGCTCGCTTTGGCGGCATGTAAGACCATCTCCGCCGCACGCGAATCTCCGTAATGCAACTCGTACGCTCCGGCCTGGTTGGCTGCTGAAAGGGCATTGCTTCGCTTCGGCGGCATGTGAGTCCGGTATTCTGTGCACCAGAGCCATTCGTTGTCTGCTGGATAATGGCATTGCTTGCTCTGGCAGCATGTAGGACCAATTCTGCACTGCGCGTAGCTCGGCGCCGCATGTCGTGCCCGGTTGCTGGCAGGAGCTCGCTTCGCTTCGGCGACATGGGTCCAATGTCCAGTGCGATACGATCGCTCACCGATTGCTGAACAACGGCATTGCTTGCTCTGGCGGCATCTGAGTCCTCCCCTGGGGTTTGAACCTATGCAACAGAAACACGTGGAGGCTGTCCTCCTCCGAGCTCCGCCTCGGCTGGGGTGGCTTTCCGCTAAGGTACATCGCATCGTGTCCGCTGCGGCGACTGTCACCGGTCGTCCGAGACGCTCTCGCTCCTCGACTCTGAGGAGATGATCGTCGTTCATGGCGTTGGTGCCTCGTTTCTCTCCTCACACAGAATCGCAAATTCTCGCATTGTGAGATGCCGACTGGACACTGCCGGAACGCTGTCACGACGTCTTTCGCTTTGCTGTACGAATTGTGTCCTAGTCCCTCATCGAGGACGATTGGACCTGTTGGTCCAGGCTCCTGCTCCACTTGCGAAAAGCGAGAAGCGCCTCGGGGCCATCAACCTTTGCGACTTGGTCGGGCTGCGAAAGAAATGTTGATCTGGCGGTCGCCGTGGCCTTCGCGCCGTGTGTCGGGCTCTGAACTTGCTGCGCTTGAGCACCTGCGCTTCCGCACGGGTCTGTCAGAGACGGCGAGCACTAATGCCCGTCCTGGCCTCGCCTTCGGAGTCTCACCCGCTGGCTGGCCTGCACTCGCTGAGATCTAATCGTGCTCTTCCTCCCCTTTCCTGAGCGAGCATGATGCCTCAGATGTCCCCGTTCCGCATTCCTTGTCTCTTTCTCTCCCCAACCCCCTTCGTTTGTCGCCGGTGAGCCTCGGGCCCGTCTCATACTCTTGCTTCATTCCCCTTTTGCCATGCCCACACGGAGCGGTCGCCTGCTCACGGAGCGTTGTGTCCACATCGACAAACATTCACCTGTAATGCCTCTCATTTGTATCTTCCTTCCTCGTCGGTGAGCCTTTGGCCCGGCCTGGCCTATTCTTTGATGATGTCGCTGGCCTCCCCATTCTCTTCCCCGTACATGCTCGCTGCTGATGCACTGCTCAAGTCTCAGGTCTGCTCCATGCCACCCTTTCCCTCTTGGCGATGAGCGCTGGCCTGTTTAAAGCTTGAGCTGCGATGGATGTGATGTGAGAGATGCTTCCTGCGCCTGGTGAGCCCTGTGGCCCGAGCTGCTCTTCTTCGTTCGATCTGCCCTTCTCGAGCCTTGCCGTTGTCGCTGCCGAACGATGTGCGCAGCCGTGCTTGGCCAGACATCGCCACGCCGCATCCTTGATGCCCATGCATGACATGATTCTGTGGAGATGTGTTTGTGACATTCCGCTCGCTGTGCATTACATTTGTACCTACCTGTCAGTCCTCGACTTGCTCTCGAGGCAATTGACCCTGACAGTTGGAGTTGATGGCCTGATCAATCTTCGTGTGTCGGTGCTGTCTTCTCGATCGCGTCTGGTTTGCCTTCGTGAGTCGTCCAAAGACAAAGCAATCGTGCTTTTGCCGGACGGTCGGCTTGAAAGGACTTGGCCTGCTGATGGGCTGCCACCTGCCTCGAGGCCGACTGTTAAGTTCTCATCGTACCCGCCCATCTCCAACGCTGAGCTCTCCACGGCCGTCTGCCTTACCCATCCGTCGTCAGCCGTGAAGTGACCCCATGGGTCGGTTCTTGTAGTTGTGCAAGCTATGTGAGCTTCTCTACGTTGGCCATTATGCTTAATGTGTTCCTGCTTCGAACGCTTTCCCAGCTCCAGCCCCTGACTCGTTAGCCTGCCCGAAGCTCTTCCCATCATGAGATGTACTCCTGTTGGTTTGGTCACGAGACTGTCGAGCTCTTCTTGCTGCTGTCATGTCTCCGCTGCCTCGAAAGGGTTCCGCTCGTAGCGATGCTTGCCAGATACCATGTTCTGTAGGTCGCGCTGCAATTCCAGTCAGTCTTCAGGTCACATTGCGACTCACCTCTACCTCGTTCGTTGCCTCTTTCTTCTACAGTGCTACGATGCAAGCAGAGGCCCACATGCTGAGGTGAGAAAAGATGAACTTTGGTCATGGGAGCTGTAAACGCAAGCGTTCCGTATATAGGAGGTGATGTATATAGGTATATTGTCCTTCTCTTTCGGCGCCACGCTGCAGGAGCGGTGCTTCGCAATTGCGTAACGCTTCGGTCAGACGGTTCATGGTCGGCGTCGCCGCCTCAAGTGGGCGCTTGCGTCTTCCAGTGACCGGATGCCTCCAAAGCAAGCGTGGGGCTGCCTTTTGATCTTTCCATTGCTTCCGGTGCGAGGGTGCGGGCGAGTCGAGGGTTGCTGACGCGCGTCAAGCAAAAAGAGCTTTGGCTGAAAGAGTTATTGCGCCGTTTGATGAAAGTTGGGCTCGCGTTCTGGGGCGTGGCCGAACAGCTGACGCCCTCGATTATGCCTCGAATCGGCGCTATGATGTCGAAGGTTGTCGTCGGAGGTTGTCGTCGCAAGAGGTTGCGAGACTCGAGGGAAGCTGGCTGAGTTGGTCGCGCCGATGGACCGATGACAGGTAACGCGCGGCCGAACCAGCCACAGTCTCGTGAGCAGAAACCATCTGGCCGTTGAGGAACGTGTTCAGCTCAGTTTGGGTTGCACCTCCGCTGCGCTGACGTTTGCTAGCTTTTGCTCTGGATCGGACGGTGTCAGAATGCGTTCAGAACGTGCCACTTGAGAGTGCGCATTGTAATGGTGGCGATTTCTTAAAATGTCGTGCTATGACTGAGTCCAGCACTTGCGATTCAAGGCGTGGCTTCATACCGCCTACCGCTCCCTGCCAACTGTCGCCCTGACGGTCGCGCCAGGCGTGCCGCAAGAAAGCGCGCCTCGTGCTGGTGGCGACTTTGAGGATTGTGATTGTTTGACCGCCCTCGCTCTGGCCAAACTGTCTCTCCGGGTGAATGGTAAGATGAAGGTGTGGCGGACGGGTGCTTGAGATGGAGTGTGAGGGTGGCGAGAGGTGAGGTGCGAGCTACTGTGCCATGGCTGTCCGGTCAGAGTGTTCTGCTGTCGCTTTCATGCCGGACTGGCGAAAGCCACGATTGTATTGTCGTCGTTTTGCAGGAGGTCGCAGTGCGCGTAGCGCATCACGCTGTCGTGTTATAAAGCTTGACGCGTTCTCCGGCGAGGCATTGAGCGGACTCAGAGTTCCATGAGCTTCGCCAGCCGATCATATCGACAGTGCAGAGGATGGTGATGGCGTCTGTGGTGTGCGCTGAGATCCTGCCGCATCTCGTTGATGGTAGGAAGCTTTCGCCCCTGTCGGCGCTGCGAAGTGACGCGACTGATGCTGTCAGCCTTTACAGTCCGTCACAAGTTTCTGCTTCCTTCGCCGGAACTCCCATCACAGCTTTCTGGCATATCGCCTGCAGCGAACGTGGGTATGGTGGCGGGAGTTACCTTCGTTTGCTCCTCTCCGCGAGCGAACTGCGACCGTCCCTCAATTATGCATGCGTTGAATGTGAGCTTCGACCGCTGCTCATCATCCCCGGCGAATCCTCGAGGTGTGCCGAAGCGATCGGGCCGGATCTGGACTCGTGCGCTCCAAGTAAAAACAAAGAGAAGTGCGGGAAAGCATGTATGCGCTTTGGAGTTTGCCTTTGTTCGAAGCCCGCTCAGGCCGCGGGCTCTGGGCTTCGACCTGGGGAATGCTTTGTTTATCACGCCAACCTGCCGTCGAAGACATACTTGATCACTGCGATAGAAACTACGGACTGGAGTAGTCTATGGTGACGGTCATGGCACGCGTACATTGGGAAGGCAAAAGTGGGTTGCACGGTTCTGTTCTACTCTGTTCTACAGAAGCTTTGCGGTCTGTTTTCGTTCGTCCGAGATCCCCCTGGTATTCCTGTCGGCAACCAGAACGAGGCGTGGCAACAGAGGAACCCAGACGATCTCCCGCTCGACCGCGTCGTGCCGAAGTCAAGAGACAAATCTGTTTGAAAAGCAATGCTCGTCTGTCGACGGACGAGTCCAAGGCTTCGAGCTTGCTTGCTGTCCTTGCACATCCCGACAATGGTTTGTCACATGATCAGCTGGAATAGGGGGGATGGCAGGGGGGAGGGAAGTGAGCTCGTCATCGGATCCTCCATGTTTCAACTGCCTCATTCAGCCGTCTCCCCGTGCAACCTCACATGACCAAGGCCCCACTCGTTGAGCTGTTGACGTGGTGGTGATTGTGAGGGAGGGTCCGTGCTCTCCGCAAGGTATAAAGATTTTCTTCTTCCCAATTCCTCCCTCTTTCTTTCTTTCTCCTCATGGCTTCGGGCCCAGGCGGTGGCGACGGTGGCGGCTGGCGGTTGTGTTGGGGGTTTGGGCGTTCTCAGGATACCAGCTGCGAACATGGCACATGTCTTCTGGCATTGCCGTTGAGCACTGATCCCAGATCAAATCGTTCAAAGTGTCGAACCCAGTCCGGCCTCAGATCTTCCATGATGAGGTTCACTGGGTTTTCCATACATTCCTTGCTTCACGTACATAGTCATGTCAACCAAGTCTCTCTATCCTTGTCGCTGCCTCGCCCATCTGTCTCAGTGTACTCGTCGCTCTCCTTGAGTATCACCGAATCGTCATAATACTGGCGCAGCGATCACGTTCGCGGCCTGTCGCTGCCTTGTTCGTGTCGCAACTTGCTGTCGGGAGCCTATCTCATGAGCTGGTATGCATTGCGGCAACCAGAACTGCTGCCGCCGGCTCATTAATACCGCCGTGTAACAATCAAGATGCCTGCGACCGTGATGCCTTCCGTAATCTCATCCATCCAGCCGTTGCGCGATGCATCAGATTCATACGATCCCAATGCGCAGCGAAGACTGCAGCAGTGTGCTCGTGCCTGAGGCGACACTTGAACTTGAATGGCACCGCGACTTTGTAAGAGCCATAGGAAGAGCAGCACAATACTGTGAAACGGGGTATACGCTGACTCGACAGCTTTACACCCGGCGGAGGCACAATTTCCTACACCAAGCTCTTGGTAGGTCACGCCAGCGGAGAAACCGATTCATACAGGCACGGGCGATATGTGCGCTTGCAACACTGCGTTGGCGGCGCCGTTTTTCGCGAGAGTCGTTTGTTGGAAGCTCAGGGAATGGTGCACCTGGTATCCATCTGTCCTGTCCACTCTCCCTGTCTGCTCAAGCCCACGGAGGCAGCCAAACCACAGAGTACTTGACAACGTGCGGCGGATACCGCCAGTCCTCGAAGTGCATCGTGAAGTACGAGCCTGCAAGCGAGAGCCAGGGTCACGCTTACGATGCAGCCAGCAGTGACAGATAGCGCAGCAACGGTGGCCAGCCTCACGCGTCAAACCACACCTACTACCACCCCTACCACCCGCCAAGACGCTCTGCCGCAAGTAATTCAACGCCACACCCAGATATCTCCTGCCGCCGGATGTCGCTACCCACTCCGTCTCATTCTTGTTTGCGAAATTGTAGTCGCACGACCGCGAAGCGTACCCTCCCAGCCGAGCTCGGGTTTCTTTCCTCTGGGAAGAGGGCGCCTCTGTCACGTACACGAGGACACCAGTGAAAGCCAAGAGATGTCAGTACTTGTAATACTGTGCTCAAGTACGGCAGCACGACTGCATGTCGACCAGCAGTACGAGCTTTCCACGAAAGCAACGGTACTCTCGAATCACACAGACATGCGGTCCTCCGCACAATGGACTTCCAGAGTATGCCCGCCATGGACATGTCGGCCGGCCGGGCAGCTCAAGTCCATACCGCCGCCTCCGCGATACGCACATTGCGTGAAACTGTATAGAGTCGTCAGCACTTGATCCGGAGGTGAGATGGGGTTTGCCAAGGTACATGTTCACGTTCCATTCGTTGCAACAGCGCCGACTACAAACCCAAGCATCCTTCGAAGAGCTCGGGCGTGAAGCCGAGGGCGTAAATGTGTATTATTTTTCGAAGCCCCAACACCCCAACGATTATGCTCGAGAATAGATCCGGCGACATAAAGACCTGAAGGTTGCCGGGAGCGTAAGGTATCTAAACAAGGAAGAGCTCGCATCGTTCATTCCCGACCTGGGTTGGGATACTTTCCACTTCGAGTCGGATGGTAGTAAAGTAATGTCCATACTGAGAGGGCACTGGAGACATTACGCGGATGTATCGTTAATCTCTGTGTCGATTGCCTATCGTCCGGCTCTATGCTCACATCTCTCTTCCAGGCAAAGTCCACCCTCCGCAGTTCATCACATACAAATACTGCTTCAGCCAGCTCCTCGATATGTATGCAACCCGTAGCTGGTCGGGGGAGATCGAGAGGAAGTACAGACGCGATGGTTGTCAATTCTGGCAGAGTACTCGCGGAGAGACGGGCATGCATTGAGGCAATAGTACGAGCTGCGCAGTGATCGAACCGATTTTTCCTGTAGATATGCAGGAGAGTGACGTTGAAATGGAAGTTGCCGCCTACACTTCACTCCAGCTTTTAGTTTGCAAGATTCCTACCTGCCATATACACTCTCGCTATCGATCACAACCACTTTCAACCAACACTCTCCCATTACACCGTACCGATAGCAACTCCGGTCACGTCCTGCTTTAAGATCTCGTCAACCGTCAAATGACACCTCTTGTCTTGCTTGACCGGCTTTTCACAAGCTCTCTTTCCGCTCATGGCTCCGAGAAACAAGTGGACACTCCATCAAAGAACGGCGTTGCACCTTCTGAATACCAAAGTCAACTTCGTCACCGACAAAGATGCCAATATCGCCAAAGTCTTCAACCACATCTACCGCGATGATCTGCAGAACCATGGGTATCCCAGTGGCCTCAGTGAGGTAGTCATGAGGGAGGACTACTACTACGGAAGCCGCCATGAGCAGTTTCCGACACGGACGAGAATGTACGCAGAAATCGTGATGAGATCCAGCCCAGAGCAGGACCAAAGGAACGAAGAGGTTATGAAAGCCATAAAGGGTGCCATTACGGCCCTAGATCTCACCGGTACCGTCAGTCCAGACGAGAGCGCCGTTCCCTCTGCACCACTGGACAACGAGAGCGACGATGAAGCGGCCACCGAGCCGCAACAGACGCAATCCCCACACGCGCTGCCAACGTCAGACCAGTCGAGGCTCATCAACACCGTATACGACAGGTTCGTCGCCGTGGCAGAGGCAATGGACCAAGACGACACCCTGCGCTGGGCAGCGGCGGGGCTCTTCCAGGGGGTGAACAGGACCGAACTCGAGGCGGTGACCCGTATGGTGTTGCCAAGGAACCGCGAAGATTTCTGGGAAGCTGGTGTGGAGTACCAGCGTGTGGGTGTGACCGTGATTGTGCGGGCCATCAGGGCCTTCTGGCGCGACCACGCACCACACATGCTGACTGAATGAGCAGTCGCTGTCACGTGACAAGACCCCTTCCGTGAAGCAAGACGGGTGGGGGAAGACAGCATAGACTACCAGGGACACAACGTCGGACTGCACCAGTTGTGAACATTGTTAACAAAAGGATTCATGTGGCGGGAGAGAAGCTTGAGATTGAACCGTGATGCAGATGGACTGAAGCAGAGAGGACGGCCCCGGATCGAGCTCTGCTGGCTGTGGATGAATGGAAGTAGAGATGATAGCCACCGTAATATCGGCGTTGCATAGCTATCATCCCGCTACATGTTCACGCTTCCCACTGCAGGAGATTCGAGCTGAGGTGCTGGAGCTTCCTGCGAGGAAGTTTTGCAGGGTTTCCGTCGAGGAGCCCGCCGCTTGCTTGCGGACAAGAAGTTCAAACAGACGCTATCAATGTGCCACTGTTCTCGCCGTATCTCAGCAGCGCAATACAAGCTCCGAGCATTCGTGGACTACACCCGTTAACGCAGGACTGTATTCGTCATGGAACGCCGGCACATCATCTCCGCTGTCATCAGCCCCCTATGTGAGGAATCAGGCTGATTCGATCGTTCATCACGACCTTGCTTGAGCTGCCGCAGTCTGCTATGTAGGCGCGTGAGGAGGGAAGATCCGATGAAGTCGGCTTTCGACTCGCAACTTCGGAGCACGCGAGTCACGCCAACCGCCGATCCGCGCAAGCTTCCACGCTCCACCCGATGTGTACCTGAAGCGACCGGGCCGCGCGGCAAACCAGAAGATTGAAGAGGGTCCATCATGCTTAATGCGACTGCACGCGGAATCCAGTGCGAGGCTCGCTCAAGCACATGCTCGCTTTAGCCAGTGTCACGGCGTCTCACCTGCAGAGACTGCAGCTTGACCGGAGCATGATGCCCTTGTCCTTGCCCATCCAACTGCACGTTCGTCCTAGTCGCCAACAGCATCGCGATCCTCCACGTACGCGGGTGGTATGCGCTGGTGCAGGGATTCATTCGGCGTCGACACATTTTGTGTACAGCGGAGGAGAACAGGACCCTCCTCATAGCTCGCGCAGACTGGCTTCTTTGTCGGGTAGCATGTCGAGGTCAGACAAAGGGCACGCTCGGAGCCCACGAGGCGTGCTATGATCTCGCTCTCCGCTTTGTTACAGTGTTTACAGATGAACAGATCTGGGACAAAGAGCACGTCTCCGGCTCGGTGGGTTTACGTCTGCAAGTCGCAGCTCGAAGACGCCACGGGACTTCGTGGCGCAAGATGCGCAGGAGGCGGCTGGCGCAAAAGCGGGTCGATGTTCGATAGAATGCGGAGCTATGTGCCGAGGGTGTCTGCCGGTCATCGGAGCTGAGAAGAATGCAGCGTTTTGAGAACCACAAAGACATGAAAGAGCTCGAGCAGTACCCCATCCGTGTCCGTTACAAATGTTCGGCAGTTATTTTACCTACTCCGGAAAAGAGAATCCCTTGGACACGAAGCCCCTGATATTTTGTGACCGCCTCTTATGCTGAGTGGCTGTACTTCAATGCTGTTCATCAACTTCGCCATCACTCATTTCGTGTTTCTAAGTTTTGTTGCGCGTCTCGGCTTGATCAAATGCTTCTTCCTCGAGGTTCTGGTCGTTTATGCTCGGACGGCGGTGATGATGTATTGATCGTTCGCTTGCATTCAGCTTCATCTGATTGAAGCAGGCCGTTACCTCAGCGCATCTGGAGGAAACATGATGTTAGCAGTAAACACGAACGCTGGAGGCGGAGGTAGTCACCTCTTGCGGCACCTCAGTACCGAAGTCATTTGGAACCCGGAGCAACTGTCTCGCCAGCCACGAGTCGAAGCAGAAGAACAGGAGCTGCGTGGCGACCCACGCCAAGAAGCAGGCCACGGACACAAGGTCGTGCGGAAGGACTTGGTAGGCGGCGCGGTACACTTGCAGAAGGAGAGGCTGCATCCAGAAATATACGGTGAACATGCCGAGCCAGAAGACGAGCGTGCGGTTCAGCATGGTGGCGATGCGTTGTGCTAGTCCCGATTGTATCGGTGGGCGAAGGTGTACAAGCGAGATGCGTGAACGTTCAAGATAAATCAATTGGGCCTCGCCACGACCCCGAACGTGTGGAAATTGTGGTGCTGTCGATCGTCACGGTCACTCGTCTTCAACACAACGCACCTCTGGAATCCTGAACCTTGCAATACACAATCGGCTTGAAACTACTTGCGCTGGCTGAATCGGAGTGTATTGTAGCTACCGACGTGAGCCATATGCGCAACCTATATAACCCAATAGTCGACTTTCTAACGGAAAGCACTACAGTATGTGAGACCTTTGCCAACGATACACTGCACTCGAGCGAGATCAGTCGGGCAGAGACCTCATCACCGGCACATTCCGGCTTGGGCGTGGAAACTTGCGGAAGGTCGTCGTCGATGATATCACCCCTGTTTTCACCTCCTTCCCTGTTTGTGTTGGCAGCACAGTGACGCACTTGTGATCATGTGGCACTCCGTACTCTCGCTGCTATAAGTATTTTCTCACCTTTCTGTCTTCCACTCTCCTTCCTCTTCCTCTTCCACCC
>Ga0058704_10000118_pt1 | contig 42730 bp, 40 predicted proteins | sample AgamicMgSfe_FD_71363 | JGI IMG/M metagenome (GOLD analysis project Ga0058704, IMG submission 71363) | Agave microbial communities from Guanajuato, Mexico - Mg.Sf.e | ecosystem: Host-associated > Plants > Phyllosphere > Phylloplane/Leaf | place: Guanajuato, Mexico | collected 2012-05-30
GAAGACGGGGGGTGGGTGGGGGTTTCCTTGGTAGAGTGGATGGAGTTGATGTGAGGACGTTGGTTTGATTTGGGGTTTTGTTCTGTTCTGTTGATCTTGGTGTCTGTAGTTTTATACTCTTCTATTCAATTTGCCTGAATTGCCTTCTTTTCGACTCATGGCTTTGTCCGTTCGATGCAGACGTGATAGTGTAGATGTGTGTGTGTGTGTGTGGATTGGATACTTCGGGCTCTGGAGAACGTGTGGGAGATTCGTTTCTCATGAATGATGATAAGAGGGACTCCGGTCAGTCGTCCCTACTGTAACGCTTGAACGCGAGTATCATTGTACAGCCGAGACAAACCCTCGCTCTAGCCAAACCACACATCAACCTGCTCGTAGCTAGGGTCGATACGTCTCCCTCTTTTTACCACCAGTTTTTTGTTTTTGTTTTTTTGGCAAACCTTCGAGAGACAAGAACCGCCCATAATTCCACACATACGTGAACCCGAGCCGAGATCCCCGAAGACGTAGCGAGGCTGTCGACGAGAGGGACGTACCAACCATCTTCCGGATGAAAGTCGAAGTGGAATCATTGGAGATGACATAAACTCGTACCTTGCCAAGCATCAACTTCGTTTACTCCCCCTCTCCCACCCGTCATCCTCATCCCACTCCTCCCCACTCCCGACCTTCCGCCCGATCAGAATCCCCGTCGCCGTCAACCCCACCGCGACCAGAAACCAACTCTCAAACCACCCCTCGACGAACCGTCCCTCGAGCGGGGCCCCGAGCGCATCACTAATCACCCCGCCAACCTCTTCGGGCAAATTACTCCTCAGCAGCAAGGCGGAGCTAATGACGTACGAACCCGCGATCTGGGAGATGATGAGGGGCAAGCTGGTCTGCGCGTGCTGCAGCAAACCGGGCGCGAAGCGGGCGAAGAGCCGGAAGGTCTGCAGCACGGCGTTGAAGGAGGCGAGCAGCATGCCGCCCGAGAGTAGGAAGCTGATCTGCCGCGACCAGGCGGCGCGGTCGAGCTCGCTGTCCCAGTGCGTCGTGAGCAGGGCGAGGACGTTGTTGATCGGGTCGCTGCTGGCGAAGGAGTGGGTGGGTTGCCACCAGCGGCGCAGGCTGGAGAGCGAGGTCGCGCCGATGCGGTAGGCGCAGTACAGGGCGAAGCCGGTGTTGATGAGGTTCAGGAGTTGGCCCGTCGGGGTGCGCGAGCGGGTTTGCTCGGCGTGCCGGATGCGGAGGTTCGAGAGGGCGGTGGAGAGGGTGAAGCGCATGCTTTCGAGGCCCGAGACTTCCATTTGTAGGGCTTTGAGCTCTTGGTTGTCGGAGTTGCTGCCACGAAGGGAGCCCATCATCCGGCCAACGAAGCCCGGGCGTTCCGACGGGGTGGGCGCTTCCGACATTTTACGTTGTAAGGCGCGGAGACGGCTCTGCTTCGCAGCGAGCATTTCTTCCGTCGCCGCAAGTCCGGCCGCTTTGCGCGAGATGTCGCTGTCACGGATGCTGCGGTGTTTGACGCCAAATGTTTGCCAGAGGGAAGAGACGGCGGCGAACCCGGACAGTGATGCCATGAGTGAAATGCCGATGATGCCGATTCTTTCCAAACACGCCTCGGTGAATGCATGTTCGCTGTCAAGGTGTCCTCCCGTCTCGCGATCGTGCAACGTCGTGCGTAATATGGAGGCTTGAGGTAGGTACCAAAAGGCGATCAGCCATCCTGCAAACAGCGCCGCCTCCAGAGCAACCCGTAAGCGAGGTTTCGTCTTCCTCGTCGAAGTTGACTCCGCCGACGTTCCCAACAGCATCTTTGCCAAGCCATGGATCTCCAGCGCTGGGGTGACGATGATACTCAGCAGCATGAGCGAGCTCAACGTCAGGCGCAGGGCCAGTCCTCGTGCAGCCGGGTTCAGCGTGTTGGAGATCTCGCACAACAGCAGCTCCGCCAAAACTGCTGACAAGCCGATGCTTGCTGAAAAGACGAGCGACGCAAGCCTTTGCGCAGAAGGCCGCTTGAGTTGTTCACGTAGGCTGTAGCTCGCCGGCTTGGGTGTGTCCTTGTTGAAGACGGGCAAGCCGTGCTTCTGTTGCGCGGCATCGCTACTCAGGATGGGAAACAGCCTTTGCTGTGCGATCACCACGGTCGCGATCCATGTGACCACGAAGGGGAGAGAGGACAAAAGGATGGTCGAGGGAGGGACGGAGTCCAGGCGGCGCTGGAGGTAGGCGGGCTTGCAATCATCGCAGTCGTTGGTGGACGGGAGCATCAGGATGTGTCGAGGGAATGCACGTCGCTCGGGGCGAGGGGTAGTTTCATCGATACTGCTGACTTAAGAAACGGCATCGAGTTGGCGGAAGAGGGTGCAGGTTTGTCGAAGTAGTTGGACGAAGCTCTTGGGTCCAGACGTCCTTGCGTTGATTGTGTGACGTCTGGCGATCTCGGTAGCCGACCGTTGAATGTGTGCCCGATATCAACGGCTGTTCACATGTACTGATATAAGACAAGAAATAATCAATATCGTTCAATCGTTAGGAGGTCGGTCAATACCACTCCGACTTCTCATGACTACATAGTACATGTATCTACCGGCCGTCGTCGATGGAGGGTCAACGAGACATGTGCCGAGTGGAAAGAATCACATGTTCTCTGATGTCAGGTGATCGTCGACGCTAGGCAAGCGCAACGCCCGCCAGGCGTCACCATCTCTGATGATGAAGGAGGCAGATGAATGTATCTCGAAGTAACGAAGTCGTTATCGATGGAGCCCATATAGCTCTGCTTGCTATATTACACACCTTCTGGCGAGCCACCTCTCACCCATCGACGCATCACATGCGACGGTCGCTAGGTGCCGAAAGCGTACCGCACGATCACTGAGCACCGCCGTCCTCCATCACCCTCCCGCTCGTCGCCATGGCCTCCACACCCTCGCCGCGTTCGACTTCGGTGCCTGCAAACAATACTCCTTCTGAACACCCACAGACCTCCCGCCTCTTGCCCGACCGTTCCATCCCCGAGCAGCCACTCGACAGTGCTTCCTCGACATCCATCCCCTCCTTCATCCCACCATGGCGAAGACCCACCCTCGCCATAGATGGCGCCAATGACGGCCGCAGACCCTCGGTCCAATTCGTCCCGCTGATCAAAGAATCAACATCCCGATCCAGCAGCGCGCGACCGTCTGTCACCCGGCGCATCTCCCTCGCCGACGGCAAAGTCGGCGGCGGCAACGGGAGACGGATGAGCAGCCCTCCTCCTCCCGCGCAGTTCCGACCCTCCGTCTCGTTCGACACCTTTAGCAACCCCGCCGCAAGCGACTTCAGCCTGACGCTCAATCGCAAACACCGCGACTATGAGTACACCAAGCGCTCCCGCACTTTTCTCTGCGGCACAGACACGAACGACTACAGCGATACTGCCCTCGAATGGCTGATCGACGAGTTGGTGGATGATGGCGACGAGGTCGTTTGCCTACGGGTTGTGGAGAAGGACAGCCGAGAGGCGATCCGATGGAGCGGCGGACAGGGCGAGAAAGGGTACCGCGCGGAAGCGCAACGGTTCTTGGAGGCCATCGAGAAGAAAAACACCGAGGACCGTGCAATCAGTCTGGTGCTGGAATTCAGTATTGGCAAGGTGCACGACACCATTCAACAGATGATCCGCATCTACGAGCCGGCTATATTGGTTGTTGGGACGAGAGGCAGGAGTCTGACTGGGTATCAGGGCTTGCTGTCTAGTGGATCAGTGAGTAAGTACTGCTTGCAGTACAGTCCTGTTCCCGTCATCGTGGTCCGTCCGAGCAGTAAGCGGGAAGCCAAAAAGAGAAAGCGGTTGCAGGATCCGGCGCGAACAGGGTACAGAGACATCTTAGACAAGTCCGAGGATGCGCTGGGAGGGCGAGGCGGACATCTGCTTGACGAGAAGAACCGAGGCAGCGTGCTCGGACAAGATCTGGGTGCGCTCGGGCAGTTGGCGAGTGGGACCGCCGATCCGGACGAAGAGGCGAGGAGAGTCGCCGAAGCCATCGGCTACAAGCCTGGACGCACATCAGTAGGTGAGGCCGACGGCAGAGGTAGCTCTCTCAGCAGAGTCACGTCAGCACGCAGCGACACGAGCGCCCGCAGCGCCGACGACCACGGCAGCCCGAACGAGCGAGTGCTCAAGTCACCCGACCTACGGACCTTGGACAGCCCGGTGCCCAGCGACGAGGAGGACGACGAAGCGGATGAGGACGACGTTGCGCGATTGCAGGAATCTCTGCGACCGGAAGACGAGGCGGCTATCCTAGCGTGGGAACGCGCGCAGAAGGTGTTCGAGGAGGAGAAGGCGGAAGCGGAGGCGCGAGCGCATCGTGCGACGGAGAGATCGGCGAGTCGAGGGAGGGCTCCGACTGGGGGGAGGTCTAGGAGCCGTGGACAGCAGCAGGACGATGAGGAAGGCGGCGGGGCAGCGGTGTTGGGGTTGTTGGCGCAGCTTGACCGGGGTATTATCAAATAGCATGGTGTCCGCACAATGTCATGTCTTTACTTGCCCTCTACATTCACGGTCGGTTGCTATGGGCTGCTAAGCAAGCAGTCATGCGGACCGGAGTCCGTTAGTGTTTCAGATTATTCGGTTTGAGATCAGACATCTCACTCTTCCTTTGTTGCAGTCTTCTTATCCCGCAGCTTGGACAAAGTATCGTAACGCGCCGCTGTTATTACGCTGACCATTTCATATCGTGTTACTGGTGACACTTAGTATTAGTCGAAGAAGATGGCTTACGGCTTGGGTGGAGTGCCGAGATTACGCTCCTACAAGTCCATCGGCTTCGGAGAGCTCACCCACCTCACGCTTGGACATAGCAACCAGCGACGTCGATGGACATAGGTGTACTATTGACTTATCCTGACAGTCCTCGTCCACATTCATTATATCGTACATACGATTAGCTGCAAGTGACCTGCTTGCATTGACTAGCTACCTGCTCTAGCAGCTGACCATCCAGTCCTGGTCCCAAGCGGCTCCCAAGACACACCAACACCAAGAAACACACACCCTACCCGAACGAAAAGATGGCTACGCAACCGGCACAAGCATGGACCTACACGGCCGGCTACCCTCGCTCCCTCAAGCAAACCACCATCCACCCGCCCATCGCCAACGAGATCAAAGGCCTGGGCACGACGGCCCACATGCTCGTCAAGCTGCACGCCTGCGCCCTCAACCCCGTCGACATCCAAACAATGAACCTGCCGCTGTGGAACGTGCCCGGCTACAACAAACCCAAAGGCACGGCGTGCGACTTCAGCGGCAAGGTGATCGCCGGCGGCCGCACGGGGTTCATCCAAGGCGATGAGATCTTCGGCTTGACGCTGAAAGCTTCGGACGACGCCGGCGGCGCGCTCGCGACCATGGCGCAGTTCAACATGGCCAACTGCGTCGCGGTCAAGAAGCCCAAGGACTGGAGCCACGCGCAGGCGGCGGCCATCAGTCTCGTCTGGCTCACGGCGCGGACGTGCATCGAGAAGGTGGCGCGGGCCGTCGAGGAGAGCGGGAACAAGCGCGTCGCGATCTTGGGCGGGTCGTCGGCGACGGGCATCTATAGCATCCTGCTGGCGAAACGGCGCGGGTGGAAGGTCATCACGACGTCGTCCGGGAGGAACAAGGATTTCGTCCTGTCGACGTTGGGCGCGGACGAGCATTGCGATTACACGGCGCAGAACGTGCGCCGGAGCGTGCAGCAGTTCGAGCCCGCCGCCGTGATCGACTGTGTCGGCGGGACGGCGTGCGTGGGTCTGCCGAGCAGTCAGCGCTACGTGACCATTGTGGGCGACAAGACGGGCCGCTCGACCATGGGCGGGCCGTACACGTATTACAATTTCTTGTCGTACCACGCGCCGCTGCAGTGGGTGCGGTGGGCGAAGGGGTACTTTGGTGTCGGCGAGAGTTATGATGTGGTGATGTTGGAGATGAGGAGGGAGTGGTTGGAGGAGGCCAAGGAGACGCTGACGCCGGATCAGATCTTCATCGACAGTACGTTCGCGTTCGACGACGCGTTGAAGGCGTTTGAGAGGTTGAATACGGGGAGAGCGAGGGGGAAGGTGGTTGTCGAGATACAGAAGTAGAGAAACTGTTTGTTATCTTCTTGGGGTTGATTTAGTCGGTTTTGGTAGCGTCTTGTCGAAGCAGTTCCGATCGTATCATCTATAAGAATATGCTTTGCACTGTGAGTTTAGTCAACATGAATGAAGTAAACAAGTGGTTGACGAGAAACACTGTAATCTCTTTTGTTATCGCTATCTATCCCATATCACACTACTCTACACACAAGACAAACGTACTACAGCTAGAAGAGTGTGGACACTCAGCTAAAAGTCTTCAAGTCTCCCTCTTTGACAGTCCCAGCCTCGATCAGTCTCTTCACCTCCTCAACAAACACATTCTTGATCGCCGCCTTGTCCGTCTGGCCCTGCAGCTTGCTCGTCATGGCAGCTAGGTCCTCATTCTCTAGCTTCGTGATGAGCAAGTCGGTATCGTTGAGTGCAGAGTCGATCTGTGCCGGGCTGGCCTCGCCGTCCATGAAGTAATTGCCATCCTTGGCCGCACCACGGATGACGCGCTTATTCTTCTTCGCAGCATTCTTCGCCGCATCCTTGGCCTTCTTGCCTTCCTCGCGGCTGGCCTTGTCGGCAGCCTCCTTCTCCGCTTGCAGACGGGCCTCCTCGTCTTTCTTGCGCTGGGCTTCTTCCTTGGCAGCCTTTTCCGCAGCCTCCTTCTCCACCCGTTTGGCGTTCTTCTGCTTGTTGCCCTCCTGCCTGAACCGCTTGATGCGCTCATCCTGCGCCAGCGCTTCGTCGACCACCTTCTGGCGACGCTGGGTGTCCTCGACCTTACGCTTCTTGCGCGCGTTCATATTCTTCTTCTCCTGGTGACGGGCCTGGGCGCGGTTCTCGTTGTCGTCTGGGACATCCTCATCCAGGTACTCGAACGTGCGCCACGAGTCGAAATTGTACCAAAAGTTGTAGAACGCCTCCACATGCTCACGACTGCTCTTGTCATCGCCGATCTTGGGCACGGGCTGCTTCCTGCTAAAGCGGCCTTCGGCCTCGAAGACAGGCGCCCAGAGCTTGTAGAAGTTGCCCGGTTTCTTCTGCACGTCCTTCTTGCTCGGCGGCTCGACGTCGGCAGCTTCGTCGACACTGTCGAACTGTCGGCGCTTGACCGGGTCCTGCAAGATGTCGGTGGCACGCTGAATGCACTTGAAAAAGTTGTCGTTCTCGTCCTTGCCCGAGGCGGCCTTCTTGTCCGGATGATGCTTCAACACCTTCTTCCTGTGAGCACGCTTGATTTGCTCCTCGGTGGCCTTCCACCTGTAACGGCTGATGCCCAGCACGGCGTAGTGATCCTGCTGCTTCCAGTCCTTGGCCTCGCGCTGCAGCATCATCGGGTCTTCGGGTTCGGAAATCTCCCCAGCATCCTCGTCCTCGACCTTCTTGGCCGAAGTCGCGGCTTGGATGCGCTCATCCTCGCTGAAAGTACGCTTGTGACGCTTGCGGCGGGCGTGGGCGAGGAAGTGAGGCCCGATAGGCTCGATGGAGCGGTTAGTCGGGGCGGAGAGACGGCCGATAGACTTGAAATCCTTTTCGGCGGACCAGCCGTCAGGGAGCGACGGTAAGCTGGCCTGGATCTGAATAGTCGCCATCTTGATGGTGATACTTCGGAGGAACGAGACTTACCAGGCGTGCTCGAAAGAAAGCCAGAATAATTCTCTGGGATGGTCTGTGCGCTTCCGCCTTGAACGACGCCGCAACTTCAGGCTTTAGGTTAATGGACGGACAACGGAGGGGGAAAGAAAATGATATAACGACACCCAGTCTGTTCTCTTCTGCCAGGATGGTTGCAAAGCTCCTCAACGCAACGGAGATTGCATCCAACCGAGCAGTGGCCCTTGCAACCTACCGGCACCTCTTGCGGGCAATCAACACCGCCTTTAGAAGTACCAGATCCCATCCCACTCACCGTTGATTGCCGGTACATCTACTGATGAGAGCTGCAGATGATGAACCCGTGCGCAAAGCCGCACATCAACAAGCACGCCAGGGTTTCCGAAGAAATCGAAAACTAGACAACGGCGGCCCGGACACGGCCACGGGTATCGAACACGCGCAGGGTGTGGCCCAGATTCTACGAGAGCATGTGGTGCAAGGTCGAAATACTGGCGGGGACAGCTATAGGCTCAACATCCATAAGGACACTCAACGACTGGACAACACCACGGCTACGCAGCTGAAGGGTACGAAGAAAAGCTTCAGTGAGATCAAGAACGCGCAACTGTAGCAGCTGCCGGTGTTGGTTGGTCGGAGGATCAGACAAACACTATGAAACCCACGCTTGAGGGTAGACATGGGCTTCAGACGGAGCAATGCTGCAGAGTGGCTTGAGGAAATCCTCGCATATTGCAAGTATGCTCCAAGAGGTTGCAACGATCTCAGAAGCACCACAACATGCAAGTTGTGGCGCCGCCTCCGCTACGACTGTCAACCGAACAGATCATACTGGGCTTCGCAAAGTTTATAAAATTAAGGGAAGGTAGTCGAGCAGTTGACTTGTAGGATAGGACACATTGTACATTCGACATCGCCGTTCGATCTCAGACAAGCGTCCCACGCTCTCCGCAAACTGATTCCACCTCTGTCCGAGTGAGCCTCAATCAAGATACCATAGAAGGATCAGCATCTTCCTCGCATTGTTCCCTCCGTAGGGTCTATCGTGCTCCTGTACGGATCTGTCTCGCTGCACACCCGAACAATAGAGGACCACTCAATCCGCATTGCAGCTGTGGCGTCTTCCGACGTGACGAGAACTACGCGGCTGTTGCGATCCTCACGGCACGCAAGCCTGATGTATCCTACAACCACCATGTGTGCGCCTATACACGAAGGGGACGCGTCGCTACGGATAAAGACGACTTGCTGATTTGCTGCTTTCACTTGACCAAAACACACAATGGCAACTTGTACCGTCGATTATGTCAAAAAGATGGTAGAATCTTTCTTCTCCTCTCCGGCATTCTTCATCCTAGGGACTGAGAAGAAGCCATGCGTTGGGGGAGAGTACATCATTTACGCAATGGAGCTCATGGAAACTCGTCGTCGGGTTTGCGTGCGCCTCCCTCGAGTCGTCCCGGGACCCCATACGAGTTTTCTGCCTCAACGTGAGGCAGACTTACGCCGTCGGATTGCGCTGGCCGACGTCCACCTCTTCCAGCCACTCATCACTTTCGACCCCTCGTCCGACAACATTATCCAGTATCCTTACATGATACTTGGTTGGGCTGACGGCACGCCGCTGTCATGGTCGGACACTTCTCCTGGCGATAGAAATCTGCGGAATAATGTGTTGCGTGCTGTCGCCAACGCTAGCCTCGACATGCTCAGAGTTTATCAAACTGGTTCGTCGCCTTCTGAGATGCCATTGGGTCTTTCCTACTAAAACCACGTAGGTGAGAGTGCTTGGGACTGGATGACTTACAAGATCGACCGCAAAATCACCCGCGCCATCCACAATAACATACCAGGAGCGACTTTGTCTGAATGTGAGCATCAAAAAACAATGCGCTCGGAGTTCTGGATACCTGACCTTGACGACGCGCCACACGTTCTTGTCCACGGGGATCTCTCCGGCAATAACATTATCGTGGATGAGCAGTTCAACGTACAAAGGTATATCCCCCGATGCGAAGAAAGACCTGCCTTCAGTACAATGTGGCGCTAATGCATGCGGACTTAGTATCGTTGATCTCGGCTGGGCAGAAATGGTTCCGCTCCAGTACGCAGCAGAGTACCCCCGCATGATCACTCACGAGCCTGTTGAGACCGAGCGTGGGTTCTATTGGTCCCGATGCGATAGCGTCACTATGCGCGAAGACCGCAAGTTTTATCTGGACTGCATCAAAGAGAGAGCAGATGCGGAAGGTGGGATTTGCCAGCAGTACTATCGCGTGCTCTCCCGGAAGGACGAACCACGGAGATACTGGTGGTGTGCCGCGGCGAGTCGCATCGACGTGCATAGGGCCATGGCAGGATGTGGGTGGGATCCTCCAATATGATCTCGGCCTCCAGTTCTGCCGATCGACCACTGACCTCACGTACGTGCGGCGCCCTCACGAGTCCTGCAGGACCAAGCGCCGCGGGGCGCACAGGGTCAGTGCCTCACTGCTGTCTAGACATGTATCTACGCTTCCACAGTGCCACATGCTTGCGCGAGCCTGGATTCAGCTGGCACCATATCGAAGCTAGGTGATCACATACGGCTGAGTTCCAGTGACGACCGCATAGAGCAACGAGCATGCATATTCGGCCACGAGTCCTGCAGCCTTCTAAACGTCGTCCTGTTCATCCACTAGAGGCTGCCAGGAGAACAACCTTGCTGTTGATGAAGGGCGTGCAGTTCGGACCGGATTGTCTGTCCAGGCAGCTTGATAATGCAGTGTAGAGCTGTTCGTGTAGCCCGTTGAAGATCTTTGTGTACTCGTAGGTGTGTGAGAGCGAGCGAACCAGTGCTTCATATACCTGGTAGGCTTGTACCCGTTTCTTGTAGCTACAGCGCCCGATGACATCAGGGCCCCTGGCGAGCGAGGGAACCTGCACGTGCTTGTCGTGTTTACGTGTCTGAGGTGAGTGACTTCCGACATCGTTGACAACAACAACAACAACAACAATAACGCAGGTACTACATCTGTGAATGCTCCAATGACTTCATAATCCACACCAACCCATTTAGATCTCTCATCGTCAAGTGCTTAGATATTGCCTCGAGGCTCGACATACATCTTTGCAAGCCATACCCGTCGTAGTCCTCAACAATGGCCTCCCAATCGAAATCGACGTGGGATAAAACCAAAGCGATGTCCAACACCTTCTTCCAAAAGGTCGGCGCACCGGTGAACAAGCTTTCCAACAAGCTCGGCGCCGAGGCCTTCTGGCCCGCTTCCCTCGACCAGGAATCCGACAAGGCAGCGCGCATCCTACGCAGCTTCTGCATCGATGGCTTCGCGGCCGAGCAAGGCGGCGGGCAGCATGGACACGACAAGAAGCACGAGAAGTCGCTCGATCGCATCCCACCCGAAGTGAGTTCGACATGTAAGGACCGCAGACTGCAGCCTTCCCTGCTATCTATCCTAGACGACGCTGAGACAGGTTCCAGGTCATCCGCAACGCCCGCGGCCTCGCCATCTTCACCGTCATGCGTGCGGGTCTACACTGGTCCGGCGCGGGCGGCAGCGGCATCATCGTTTCCAGACTGCCCAACGGCCAATGGTCGCCACCCTCAGGCATCTTAATCCACACTGTGGGCTGGGGCTTCGTAGCCGGCGCCGACATCTACGACTGCGTGTGCGTCATCAACAACGACCGCGGCATGGACGGTTTCACGCGCGTCCGCTGCACGCTGGGAGGAGAAGTCTCCGCCGCTGTGGGCCCGTTGGGCGGAGGCAGCACGGTCGACTCTGAGGTCTTCAAACGCCAAGCGCCTGTCTGGACGTACACGAAGAGTAAAGGGTTGTACGTCGGGGTCCAGATCGACGGGACGATCATCGTGGAGCGCACGAGCGAGAACGAGCGCTTCTACGGCGTGGACAAGATCCGTAATAAGCAGATCTTGGCCGGAGAGGCGCGGCCGCCGCCGGGGAGTATTACGCAGTTGTGGGAGACGCTACAAGCGGCCGAGGGCACAGAACACGATGCGAGTAAGCTGCCGCCGCCGAATCAACTCAGCCCCGGTGACCTGGAGCTGGAGAAGCCGAGGGAGGAGAGTTATCGGGAGTACGACGAGTTTGCGGATTCGCACGAGCGTATGGACCGCCAAGCCTAGAACAGTGTGTTGAGTCGATTAGATTCGCGGTCAAGTGACTATGCCGTGAATGGCAGTTGGACCAAAAGAACGAGCGATGAAGTTCATGAATGGGTGTAGCGCATGGTTCGTGCACCCACTGAATTCCAGTCATCGACAAGTCTTAGCGATAGATATCAAAAGTATCAAAGCGAGACAAGTACCGCCTCACCCGCCGCGACAAGCACCTGTCCGTTGTGAACCCTCTCAATATCGAGTTCGCCAACGATACACCCCGTATCATCCACGTACTGTCCGGCAAAAGTCACATTCGTCCTCGCATCCGTGCCGGGCGCCGTGAGACGTCGCACTTTCGCACGAGACCAACCGCCAAGATGAGCCGGGAACTTGAAAGCCGTATACGGACGAGCGCTAGCAGACTGCGTCATATTATACTGCTCCAGGTTTACAACGGCCAACGACTCCAGCGTAGCCGGGGAATGCTTGGCGGAGTAGATCGCATATGCGGTCAGGGAGGTCTCGTTCAAGACGCTGACGACTTGCTTGTCGCCGCCGGCCAAGGCCGTCGAGGTGAACATGTTCCCGTAGTACAATGGCCGGGCGTTTGGGGCTGTGCCGTTGATCGTGATGGGTTGCCAGGCGGAGTAGCGGTACGGTGTGCCCATGTGCAGGTGCATGCGAGAGACTTTCAGGCCAGCGCCGTAGAGGATGTAGTCGACGGACCATATGGCGGCGCCGAAGACGTCGGAGATGTTGACTGTGCCTTGACACTGCTCTTGAGTTAGCATGAGGTCTCGGCTTCGACGATGCGTGTTGTTGCATAGGACTCACCGAGATCGAATTGGTTTCGCCAATCACGTATGGAACGCCTAGCTCTGCTGTTTGGTTGCCCAGCAGCTCATGCTTCCACATTATGCCGGTCATGTGATGATGATCCAAGAGATTTCCGGCCAGGGTCGGAATCTTGGTCGTGTGGCAGTTTCTGCAATGACGGATCAACGTCAGTAGAGACACTTCTCTCGATTTACAGCGAGCAAGACCTACGCGCCCATGTACTATCGATCGGTCAGCAAGGCGGTATTGCAGCGTTTCGGGTCAAGTCACCAAACATACCTCATGATCTGCGACATCCTTGAGCTTACCCGTACTCCCCATGCCATCCCGCACCGCATTGGCGACATTCCATACATCCGAGCCGTTTTCCAGATGCGACGGTGCGGTGAATGCGCAGCCTTGAAACAGCGGTTCTTTGGCACTCGAGTGCAGAGCTCCGTCTTCGATCGCTTGAGCATATTGCTTCCACTGATCAACGTAGTCTTGCAGATTCCAATCGGCAGGCCTGCGACTGGTACCATTCCAGCCTGCGTGTGCGTGTCAGAAACTTCTGAGATTAAGGGAGGGTGACTAGATACCCACCATTCACCTCGTTGCCGATTTCAAACCCGTACAGATTCTCACCGATCCCCTGCCATGCGTTTGCTGCCTCGAGGACCGTCTGATCGATCCCCGACATGTTGACGCCATTCACAGGCACAGAAGGCCAGTAAAAGTTCAAGTTGTAGATGTACGGAGTGCCGGCCGGGAATTGCTGAAAGGATTCGATCCACGATGGTCCGATCGTCAAGACGTCCGGTTGGTCTTCCCATGTCCCCTCGTTGTATGTCAGGATGACGCCTTCTGTCTGGTTTGGCGTGAAGACTGCACGATTTGCGGTCGATCCTCCGGCACGAATGATTGGCAGGGCACCTGAGATGTCTCCCAAGTTGGCCATCAATTGACGAGAGAAGAGATTAGGATGCCTTGCAGTGACGATCAGAATTGGGTGGCCCTCCAAGTTGACGACAAACTCACGTATTGTTGCCAGCAAAGTCCTGCATGTAGCTGAACTCGATGGAGTATGACTGATAGTTGGCGTCGACGACCTGGCGTCCCGCCGGTGGCCTGGATGGAACGCTCAAGGAGACTTCCCGTGACGCCGGAGACCGAGCAACAACGGCCGCAATAGACAGGCCTACCGCCTGCGCCAACGTGCAGAATCCGAGCATGTGTTGAGTGTGCATCGTGACTGCTGAGTTTGGGCTCGATCTTGAGAGTCTTCTAAAACGACGTTGAAGACTACCACGCTTGGGGGTGTAAAAATACCATATGGCAAGCCGCTCGCCGTGTATATCTCTCTCGGGAGATTGCAAGGCGACTTCACATAGCTGCAATGCTGTCGTGTAGATCCCCGTCTATTACCCCAAGCTTCGCTGCTGCACTCCGCACATTTGTTGACATCTATCACCGCCATGTTGCGTGAAGCCAGAGATTGCGACATCCATGTCTCTGCGACCATTGGTGCGGATGACTTTGCTGGAAGCTGTTCCTGAGAAAACCCGCACGTCGAACGGAGAAATTGATTCCAGGCGGCTGACTTCTTGTTGTTCGTCTTCGCGCTGATCATGTCGGATGTGCTGCCGATGGGCTGACATACTGCCACTCTTGCCATCCAGATAGCAGCGGTAGGACTGAGAAGATGGGGTGGTTGCTCGTGATGATGATGAATGAAAGTTCTGAAAATATCGCCCATGGGGAAGCCTTTCATTATTTCTTTCTTTACGTTATATGGTGATTTCTCAGTACATGAGGTACACAACCTCGAAGCCGGCTTGACGATATGACAGTCGAGAACGGCTTCCGAGTACTCGCGGACGGACCCGTCTGAACACTGTACACATCGCATAATTGCAGCCTCTTCAGGATGCCTGTTACAGCACATCAAGCTCCTCAAGCTTCCAAAAGATCTGACGCAAGCGGTATATTGCTCTCCCTCCTGGGTTGCGGAAGCGGTATTCCTCGGCTGGGGATCAAGCAACACCAAGCTCGCATGTTTCCTCGCAACAAGCGCTACGGAATGCTCCTGGTAGTGGTAAACTTCAATGGCCAGCGTGGCATGGGTGATCTGAGTGAAGCAATCTCGCACCAGGTCGTTCTACCGTCAAGAAAACATCGACAATTTTTGCTTCGCATCCTTTATCAAGTCGTTGATCTGAAAGTTCCAGATCTTATCGTCCCGTTCCTTGCATTCTGTATGGATCTTGGAGATGTCCTTCCCAACGCCGTCCGCCCTCCACTCGTATAAATCGCCAGTGCGCCTGCTGCTCGACACGAGCCATTGAGTACGCTCTTTTCGGACATCACTGAACACTTGAAAGACCTTCCTCAATCCCTCTGCACCATTTGATTGGACCTCTGAGGACGCAAGGAGCTCTGCCATTACGGCGGCGTCTTCAATGCATATGCCGGCTCCGGCGCCGTGGTGAGGAGATGTAGCGTGACCTGCGTCTCCGAGAACGCAGACCCGTCCCTTGTTGTACGCCAGCATAGGATGCGCATTGGTGTCGAAGATGGCCCAGCAGTCGAGGTTCGGCTCCAGCATGTCGATGATCTTGTGCACGGTGGGACCGAAGTCCTTGAAGTCTTCGTAGACGTGCTCCTTCTGTGAAGGAAGCGTGAGGTGTGTCTCTGATGGCCAGGGTTTGTCCGTAGTGTGGAAAGCCACGACGTTCAATGTCTCGCCATGGTTCACTGGAAATGTGAGTACGTGGCCGTCCTGACCGAGGTGCATCTTGCCGTTCTTCGCGTTGTCCTCGCCTAAAGCCTCAACGGCGCGCTGCATTGGGATCAGGCCTCGATACGCATACTTGTAGGTGTACACCGGCGAGGCGCCAGGGTGACCATCTCCAAGCATCCATGCTCTCGTTCGTGACTTGATCCCGTCGCAGCCTATAACCGCATCTGCTTCAGCGGTCGTCCCGTCTCCGAACTTGATGACAATTCTGCCATCGCCCTCAGGCTGCTCGATCGTGTCTAGATGCTTTTTAAAAGAAGTCACACCATCGGGCAACAATTTCACCATTTCGTCCAGAAAGTGCGCGCGATGTACTGAGTTGGCACCGTAGTCATTCTCTAGGGTGAACAGTAGTCTCTCCTTTCCCACAGGACTGTCCTTGTCGTAGCCGTCTTGAAAATCAAACCAAACTTTTTCCTTCTCTGGCCATTGGTTCTTCGTGTTTACTTTCTCGAATGCATGATATATGTCGGGCGAACAAGCTTTCATGGCTCGCACGCTATTAGGACTGAACGCGACGCCTGCGCCGATTTCGCCTGGAGAGGGAGTCAATACCAATGTCTCCTCCTCTCAGCGTACCTTCGTACGTACCGAATGCGTGCGCTTGCTCGTACAGCTTGACATCGATACCACGACGCAAGAGTGCAATTGTGAGAACGACGCCTGAGATACCTCCGCCAATGATGGCAACGGTTGGTTTGCTGGCCGCCATGATACTTCTTCGTCTGATGGAGACAACCTTCGACAGTAGTCCCAATATTGATGATGTATACTTGAGAGGTTCACAGTTGGATGTCGTTGGACGAAAGGTGCCCTGCCCGTGAGGGTTGCTGACGTAACATCGCCTTGCATCCGTCAACCTCCGATTGCGAAGACTCCACGCGCAGTACCTCCTAGCATTTGGAATCTGTCAGGTGTTGGCTTCACAAAGCTACATGTACTATCTCCCCAATGGTGCTTTGGGATGCAGACTCACCAGGCACTTGTACCACGGGGCTGTACTCATCAATGCGCCAAGAAACACACAATGACACTAGACGCCAGCTCGCCTTGTTGATAGCTGGACGAGCAGGACGACCGCCACCACTTTCATAGGTGTGATGTTGGTATCTACGACGCGAACACGACGTGAACTCTTCTCCAGTCTACCATCTCCTCCTCTCACGTCAATCACGCCACTCACTTCAGCCCACCCGAGAGCAGTATGCTCTGCCCAGTCAGGTACCCTGTTCGGCAAAGCATCGTCACAACGTTGGCACATTCCTGAGTCGACCCTGCCCGTCCTACGGGGATGTTCTTTGCTTGAAATGTCAGTGACATGGGAACAACACGTTACACCGTCCGGGTAGCGGCGACATACCTTGACATCACCCGGTGTCCCCTTCAGATTCTCCTCCGTCGGTATCATGCCGGTTCCTGTGATCATCGCCGGCGCAACGTCGTTGAAAGTGATGCCATCCTTGCCGAGTTTGTTGGCCAGGTTCTTCGACAGACCCTGCACACCGGCCTTGGAGGCGGAGTAATGACAACCGTTGATGCTAGTGCCCCCAGCCGCTATCGAGGATATGTAAACCACACGACCCCATCGCTTCTCCAGCATATGCGGCATCGCTAGCTTTGTGATGATGAAGCTGGATCGAAGGTTGACGTTGATGGTATAGTCCCATTCCTCGATGCTGATGTCCAAGATGTTCGACGTCCGTTTCCCGTAGCCAGCGTTCACCACGAGTATATCCGGGTGGTGCCCATGGTCTTTCTCCACCTCGTCAAACAATCTCGTCAAGTCGTCGTCTTTGGCAACATCGCATTGATGTACGGAGATCTTCCGGTCATTGGCTTGTGGACTTAGTTCACTAAGTAACTGATCGATGTTTGTCTTGTTCGAGGAGTATGTCAGAGCAAGGCTGGCGCCGTTGGCCAGAAGATCGCGTGCACATGCTGCACCTATCCTGCACTTGTATGAGTGAGCGCTCCATGCTGGGTCAGGATGAAATGCTAGGACTCACCCTCCAGAAGCACCCGTGATCAGCGCAAGCCTGCCTTTGATTTCGTTATCCACAGGCATGATGTGTGACTTGCAGAATGCGCCGAGAAGGAGGGAAGAGGAGGAAGGATGAAGTATGTATGTGTTCTTTCTCGTCAGACAATGTACCGAGACAGTGAGACAACCCCGCCATCAAACACCGACAGCATTTTGAAAGCGGGGAGATGCAATGATGAGACGGGATGCCGTATCAGAAACCTAACCTCAAAGTTGTACAATGGCACAATGCGTCTTTTGAGCTGGTGGTCAAGCACAGTATTGACCATACTGTTGCAGTCGCCGTCTCCCATATGTGCGTCCAAACGCTGTCGAAACAAAGCACTGGAAAGGCACAAGTCGTAACCGGATTGATCGTGAGAAGGTTTCTTGACGATAGCCTGGGCTTGACCCAGCGTCTCGTTAGGTAGCGTAGGGGTGTGTGACTGGCCAGAGACGAGAGACAACCAGCATTGCTAGATATGCGTCACGCTCGTGTAAATGAACATTGGAGGATGAGATCTTTCGTCGTCCGGGTGGCTTCAGTTCCACCGTGAATGCTTATGTAATGAGACGAAACCGACCTCACCCTCTGAAGTCGGGTGTTCCATGTCCATATTCTCTGGCCTCATCACTGACCAAGGGCATCTAGATCACAACATGAGCTCACGCACGTTACCATTCGTGAGGTCGGTCTGGGAGTAAGGTCGTCATCCTCACTTTCACTAGTTTTGTGGCCTGCTAAGCCTACATGTTCAGATCGTTCCGAGCCAACTCCGGCCTCGAGCCCCGACTCGTCGATGGCGTATGTACAACTCTTGTTACTCGTTTCGAGGGCTATGAAGCGTGTACCTGTATCGTTCAGGCGTGCTGATCACAACTACCGGCCAGCTCAGAGTGACGGCGGCTAGACCGGGTACTGTAAACTTCGAGCTCGACATTCAGAAGGAGCACACGGTACGCTCGACAGCCTAGAACCAAACCTCTTTCAGATCACTGAGCAACACCAGAACCGTCTTAACATCCTACACGGTGGTACGCTGGCTTGCATGACTGATCTCGGCGGCTCGCTCGCCGTCGCGTCCCGAGGACTGTTCGCCACGGGAGTATCAACTGATCTAAATGGTACGCCAACCCAGACTTCCTTTGACTCCGCCGCCGTCCGTCGCCGCAAGCACTAAACAGCGTGTTAGTGACCTATCTCGCATCCGGCGGCAAAGTCGGCGACCTGATCCGCGCCGAAGTGACCTGCGACAAATTCGGCAAGACCCTTGCGTACACTTCCATCAAGTTCATGAACGCGAAAGATGAACTCGTTGCGAGAGGGAGCCATACAAAGTCAGACCTTGACGTGTGGACAGTCAGCATCTTTACTGACCATAACTCGTAGATACGTTGCACTAGCCTGGAAAGACCCACAGAACATCACCGACGAGTTATCTCCAAGGCCAGAGAAGTGAACAGTGTATGTGCTTCTACCGTTGTGCACAATGCACTATGTACAGGAACAATTGTGCCATGTGCCAACCATTGACCGCCATAGAGCGCCCAAGATAGCTGTATAGAAGATTGAGCCAGTCAAGACTGCTTCAGGCTTGTAACTACCAGCCGTTGCTTGTACGACAAGACGCGACGGTACCGCTGTCTGTGCATGCTCGCTGCACAGCTTCCATTGAGATAGACCACCATAAGGCGAGCCACGGATCGTCGTTCCCCGTTGGCGTGCCAGTCCAGCGAGTCCTTCGGGCTCTGTAAGCGCTCGGAAGCTTCAGCGTTGGAAGTCTCCGGTTGACTGTCAAGATGCCGTCGCTTGGAATGTGACCATCCGCCAATACTGCACCGAGTGCCAGCATATGACACTCTGCATTACAGCTGAATCACTGCGGCAGGTCGAGTCATTTCCATCTTGATCAGGATCAAACCGGCCCCCCTACATGATTTTCGGGGCTCAATCATGTCCATTTAGTGGCTATCGTGAATCGCACTGTTGAGCATCGTCCAAGTCTCTCAGCCCTTGTGAGATCCTTCCATCTGACGCTTCTCCTTCAACTTCTTCTCCGTCTTCATAAACTCCCTGATGCCAACAGGTATATCGGCAAATAGATCAGCGCCCCCAGCATCTCCAAAAGTCTCCATCCCATCTCCCGCAGCCCAATTCGTCTCACTCCCGCCACCATCATCGTCCATGCTGACGGCGACGTGTTTGGGCATGCCAGCCTCCCGAGCCATCATCCCCGTCGCCCGTCCCGTCGTACGCTGCTCAATCAGCTTCGCGCGCGCTTCCGCGCTCTTCGCCGCCCACTCCTCCAACTCATCTCGATACTGATCCCACACGCAATTCACGCACCCGCTCATGCAGCAATTATCCGGTTCCCCCGGCCGAGGAGGCACCACGATTCCAGCTACATTCTGGCTATGGGCTTCGATCGCCCGTCGGCGCTCGACGGGCCCCGCGAGCCGCGAGCCGAACACCACACGCGCTTTGGCGAGTTGTTCTTCCTTCTCGGTCTTGGGGAGTTCGTCAGGGGGCGGCGGGGTCGGAGCAGTGCGTGTGCCCGGCTGGACGGATCGGAGCGGTGCGTCCAGCAGGTCTGCGTAGTATCCTTGGAACGGATGCATTTGTTCGGTTGACGCTCTGTTATCGGCGTATGTTCGTTTGAGACAGATTCGCGTGTGCCCCGTTGCATGGGACGCTGCCGCACGCCTTGCTGGCACACAAGTCGACGACAGACGCACGCCGAGAACCCGTTGCATTGTTCATGGCGAGGGCAGTGTCGATGCGCCCGCGACCGAGCAGTTCTACATTGCAGTTTTAGAGACGGGCCGACGTCATTACAGGATGTAGACGAGGTGCCCGAAGATGCCCCGGAGACCGCCGCTGACTAACCAGATCCCAAACGACATGGATTGTCCAGCGTCGACGGTAATTCTTCACTGCAGACCGAACGTTGACCAGAGGTAGCAGAGATCACGTCCTACATACGCAGCAGCCTGCGGAAGGCCACCGATCACGCTATAAGTACTTAATTGGGCTCGAGATGTAAAGCAAGCCGTGGGCTTGCTAGTAAATGCACCCTTGGATGGACGGCGTCGGCATGCCAGTCCCAAACACCACGCTATGCACTGAGGGACAGCAGTTATCACTTTGGAGAGTTATGACAGGTAACGTGAAGGTCCAGAAGAAGACCTTCAAACCTTCTTCGTAATACCGAATCCAGCCTTCGTGACTCTGGAGGCCATGATCAAGAAAGTGCCCAGCAAGGTCAAAACGCCCCCGAAAGTCCAGACAAATGTGAAACTGCTTGCGTTCAGAATAGCGCCGCAGATGGGCGTGCCTAAACGGAGCAGCGTTAGCACCTCTGAGCGATGAATCAGAGCAGGAACAAGGTGATGAGACGAACCGACAAGCAATCCGATCGAGATGATCGCAAAGCCCATGCCCATTCGAGTGCCGATGACGGCACGGTTCTTGGTCAGGTGAACAAAGATGGTCGGCGGTAAGGAGACGAGAGCACCCGAGAATAGACCGTAGAACTGAAGAAGGATCAGAGGTCAGCGCAGGTTTTAGAGCATCGATCGACACACGTACCACGCAGATAGCTATGACCGAGCCAATGTCATCGCGATCGATCAAGCAGAGGGATAATACACCCGCCAACAAAGCGCATGGGATGATCATGTTCATCGGGCCGATCATATCGCCCACGAATCCAGGGATGATGCGGCCGAAAATACTGGCAGCGTTGATGATGGAGAGCAGGTAGAAGGCCAGGTTGGGGTTGGCCAGGCCGGTCTCGATCGCATAGGTCTGCACGTAGAAGAAGGGGGCGTACAAGCCCATGAAGGCCAAGAACATGCCTGCGACGTAGCTACGTAGAAGGTGTCAAAAGTCAGCCAAGTGACTCATTAGTACATCTCTCAAGACCAACGTACAGGACGTATGGCGCTTCCTTGAAAGCCGTCAAATCGACGAACTTTCTGCGGCCAGCCGGTAGCACTCGCACCCGCATCAGACAGTTTGAGATGGTGAGCGTGCCTAGCATGATGAACCCTAGCACTCTCGTAGCCCACGGGAACCCAATGGTAGGCTGAAGCCGGTGGAAGATAATGGGATACAACACTCCTCCGAGACTGCTCCCGGCCGCCGCGATACCACTGGCGGTAGCGATCTTGGTGCTGAAGTAAGTGCTGAGGATGGCGACACCCGGGACGAAGAGGCAGCCGCAGCCGATACCGGTGCAGATGGCCTGGGCGAGGAAGACTTGCCAATACTCCGTACACAAGCTCAGCATCATCTGGCCCAGAACGGCGAGCAGGGAGCCTCCGATGAGCAGATGGTGGACGTAACCGGCATCGTAGACGGGGCCGGTCACGGCGCCCACCATCATGAGCAGGAAGGCTTGCATGCTGCCGATCCAGGAGATGTCCGAGGGTGTGGAGGAGGAGAGGATGCCGCCTTCGTAGTAGGTCTGGTAGGTGCCGAAGGCATTGATGATGCCCCACGTGTTGAAGAAGAGGAAGAAGCTGCCGAGCACTTGCAACCAGGCCTTCACGCCTCCGTTGGGGACGGACTTGATGTTGTTGATGGAGGGTTTGGCGGACGTGACCGGTTCGAGTGGCGTGCCATTGCTGGTGCCGGGCACTACTGCTCCAGGTTGTTGCTCGAGGTCGGGCTGTGCTGTGAATGGCGGCTCGACACTCTCGAGAAGATCTTCTTGCTGTTGGGTTAGAGGAGGCTCGTGTTCGACGTCTTTGGATCCATTTCTTCCGCTCTCTTTCTCGACGTCGTCGAAAGAAGAGCTGGAGCTCGGCATTTCCAGCGCGCTAGTCCTGATTTCCTCGCTGCTGGCGTCGGTAATAAGAAACACCCTGTGTTGACCACACTCCCCTCAGATACGCTCGTGGACGACAGCGAAAGGTCTTGGAATGGAAGGATATCAGATATAAGGACAACAGAGCCAGAGTCACGGCATACCATATACTTACTAATAAGAAGCCGGGTGTGCTTACCGGTTCTCGACGCCCCGTTCGTTGTACCCGTCCAGCATCAACAAGGGGGCGAAAGAGACTGCATGTGCGTTTGATCTCCGCAATTGCATCGTGCCGTATTTCCGCATATTTCCGTACCCGTACAATCGGCTACAGGATACCTCGAGGTACAATAACGTTACGTGGGACTAGAGTCACCAGACTGGTGACATGGCCAAAATGAAATACCCTCGTAAATCCATTCTTACAATGGACGAACGTCGATTACACCTCAAGGCTTGACATCTTGTTACAGTCACTCAGGTTGTGATAGCAAAGGTTCGGATATGTCTCGGTGCATGCTCGCGCAACGGACCAACAACCTGAGTGCCGGTAGTAGGTGGTCACGGACTCACGTAGTACGATGGTACCTAGGTACCTTAGTATAGTAGGACTCTCACCTGGCGCCCAATGCCAAATCCGTGAATGGCTCTTTCAAGACCGTGGTATGACCGTTCATTCGGGCTAAATACAATAAATCACACGGAAGTGCAGCGAGCCACCACATATTGTGGCGAGAAGACAAAGCCTCCATTGAAGAAAGCACCCCTTCCGAACCATATCACGCTCTGTGCAACTTTTCCCAAGCTCTTTTGGTACGCCGCGTCGAAATCATCGCTGGAAGCCATGTCATGCACAAAAGAAGCCACATCCCGGTGTCCAAAACGCCCGTACCCGCTTGCTATGCTAAAGCCCGCTAACGAAGACTCCTCTTCATCAAAAACAGTGTGAATACCGGTGGGGTGGCAGCGATCGGGATGCTGCTATGAATCACCAGAAGAAAGATCACTTACTACGCTCCGAAGCGGCACCCGAGCTAGGCGGCGTCTCGATGCCGCGTCGTCGGCGTGCCAGACGGAAGCCAGCCCGGTGGTGATGTGACGGTTCGACGACTTCCTCCCAATACAGGTTGTAGAGTGAATGCGGGTACACGCCGTCCAAGGAGGAGGAGGAGGACGAGTCCAATGCGGAACGTGCTTTCAGGATCATGATCCTCCGGCTCTCGCGCTCGGCGATCACTTGGCGCATGATGCTGCCGACCGTGTCCGGACCGAGTCGTGCGGCCAAGTCGAAGTGCTCCAACACGCATTTCAGCAAGGTGAAAGGCAGGGAAAGCAACATGCTTGAGATGGTCGTGGTCACGAGCGACGGTCTTTGATGATCGTCCGTCGCCATCTCTCCGAAGCGGATTTTACTCAGCCGGGGGTCGGAACGGGACGGGCGGCTTTCGTGACCCATGGGGAGGGACGGAAGGCGAGGGCACGCGGCTAGCTGCGGAGCTGCAACGTCAAGGTAGAAATTGGGTGGGAAAACGTGGACAGTGAAGTGAATAATCCGGTGCAGCAGCTGTGTCGCGTAAGGGTCATAGGTAGGAGTGCCCGTTGTCTCTGGCCGACCATGAGAGTCGTCGCTTGAAGAGCAGGAAATCCGATCCTCGCTGCCGTCGTCATTGACCCAAACGTGGCTGAGACCTCCGTTGAGCGCAAAGGCCAGGGCGGTGGAGATGGTATCCCAATGTAGCAGTGTGCCAGCAACCTCCAGACCACGGGCAGCGATCGCGTGTACTTGAAGCCAAGCGCCTGTCGCACAATGTTGCAATGCGTTTTCCATACGTTCCTCGTTAGTGGGCAGAGGCTCTCCGCCGTTGACTTGATGTCTACCCTGGTCGAATGACAGCAGCGGTCCTCCGTAGAGGTGTTTGAGGCTTTGCATGAACGAAAAGAGTCGGACGTGATCGCCTTTCAGCTGAATGTGCACCTGCGTTTTCAAAGACGCGGACGCTGGCGGCTCACTGTTCTGGATCAGCTCGAACAACTTAGGACTGCGACTGAGGATGATCTTATGAGCGTCGATGTAGGAGCGACCACCCCCGTGCTCTTCCAAGATCTGCAGATGACAGTCTGCAAGAGCCGGGTTGGAGAATTGGGACAACACGTGATCGCGCAGAGTTTCTGCATTCTCTAGACCGGAGGCGAGATCTGGAGGCGGCATCGGCGGTGGTGGCACGTGGCTTGGCATGTGATGATGGCGGGGACCGTAGATAGCTGCTTTGGGCTCTTGAAACATGGTTCTGGCCGGATCATGCGTACCGTCAACGATACTAGGCGATCGCAAGTCGTCGCCAACCTTTCGCGCAGCGGACGAAGTCTGAGAAGCGGACCGAGAGCGTGAGTAGTTGGCACTTGTTGGGTGCGGCTCGGCCGGCGTGAAGACTTCGCGAGGGGGATAGCGGAAAGGTGTGATGCCCTGTGGCGGGTAGTAAGGTGGTGGGTGCATGTGATTCGAAGGATTCTGGCGTAACCCCCATGGTGGCGGTGGCGGTCCGAAGCCCGGGTGGAAATGACGATAGGTCTGCGGCTCGGAGGCATGGTGTGCATGACCTGGGTGACCAAAGTATGGTGGCTGTGCAGCACCAAATGCTGGATGGTGTGATGTTTGAAACGCTGATCCCGCGGACTGCGGAGGCGCGGGTGACGAGGTCGCGGAGTCGTGGCCGCCGAACACGATGCTGGCGGTGCTTGGGTTGTGAGTGTGCCCATTGACGAGGCCTTGCGACGACGGATATGCAGCAAAGCTTTCGGAATGCGGTGTATATTGCTCGACTGACGGCACGAATGGCGGTGGGAGCTCTGTGCGAATCTGGCGCATGTCGAATCGCTCGGTCGGCTTCCGGACAGACGCCGGCGTCATGACCACCGTGGGACTTGAGACGGGTGGCGAAGATGTCGTGGGCCGACTATCAGCCGTTGCTACCGGCTCAGGAGTTGCACCTTGTGATATAGACATCGGAGCGCTGCCGCGAGAGGCGGGCGTTGCGGTTTGTGCCCTGTCCACGATATCTTCCTGCGGCGACGCCTTGTTGGACTGCTTTGTCCGCAAATGGTGTATACCATTGCTTGACGTTGCTGGTACTTGCGCGCTTTCCGACCCTGCCACAGCTCGCACAGCGGATTCTGCTCTAGCTCTTGCATCCATTTCTGTCATTCGCTGCGGCCTTGTCGACCTCGGCTTGCTCAATGCAAGCGGGATCGCAGGCTGCACACGGCCTGGAGCAGAACGCTTCCGGGCATGCGTCGGGTTCGGCATTGCAGGAGTGGCATTGTTCGGGGACATGCCTGGGGTGTCGTGTGCCGAGCAAAAGATCTTTCGGCTGTCGTTAGCCGACGTTGGTCGCAGAGCCAGAGCGGGGCTGGGATGAAGGGCGTTTCAGCGTCTCCAGGAGACTGGCAGTGCGGTATTGGACGTCGGTCCTCCTGGAGCGCCAGCAACTTCTACGCATGCGACGGCGCAGTAGTGCTTGGTGGTATCTGGTAAGGTATGAGAAAAGTCGAAGGTCACGGCGATGATTGAGCGATTGCGGAGAGTCAGAGAAGAACCGAGCACGGACAGAGTGTGGGGACAAAGCTCTGACGACACCTGTGAGCAACAGACCAGAGTACATATTCCACTCATCAATCATTCTACATCGCGTCCATACCGAAGTCGTAGGTATCAAAGAGCAGCACTCGCAATGCTGCCGTCGACTCAGGCCAAGTACAGCAGCAGCCTCTCTATCCCCATCACCCCTTTCTTGCCTCGCGCAGGCATCTCAAGTCGGCGAGGAACGATTGTCCTAATCTAGGCCGACGGATTCTCAGATCTGTGAAGAATGTCCTTGCGTCGTCCAGGTACTTCGGACCATCATACCTTCGACGGACCGCCGCTATGCTGCGACAGACGCTGTTTCCCAGCTATCCCCTTACAAGGCTCCTTCTGTCAGGGGAGCGAGGTGTACCTGCTCCCCCATCACGTATTCAAAAGTCATTGCTGTCGAGTCGCTGCTATCTTTCCTACTTCTCCAATCTGCTGTCCGTTTCTCTGAGAATTCCGCAAACTTCTCCGCTCCTTGATACCTAAGATCCATCCTCTGCTTTGGTTTTGACCCTTCGTATCGATCCCACCTACTGACTTTCAACCTTATCCCTTTGCTATCCACAGCTGGTGACCTCGGATCTAACATGCTCCGCAATCAGAGCACTTCGCCAACCCCAATCCACCTACGAAGAAGGCGTCAGCCTCAACGCCCACCGCAAAGCGCTACAACTCAGCGCTCCGTCAACAACTTGGAACGAGGCCAGGAGAGCCGGGGCACGGCACTAGATTTGAGCATCCACCAATCCGCCAATCCTTCCCGTGAGTATGGAGCATGCAAGCGGACAGTATATGATAGGCTAAGAACGACAGGCAACCGCTTCGAGGTCCTCGATTTCCCAGATCTGCCCACAAAGTCGAGCCGAGAGGGCCGAGAGCACCACACACCTCGTCACCATCGCCGTGTGCGCAACAGCAGAGGGAGAAAGGAAACCAAGAGACGCCGTGATGTGCATCGCGGCGGGAGAACGCAGGCTGCTCAGCGGCTCGATGAGCGGCTATCGCGTGACTTGGATGCGACCCTCATGGGCTTCAGTCCGTTCCCTCAGCACGTCAAAAGCACGCCATCAACGACACCGGTTGCACCGGCCACCAGTATCTTGGCTCCCAGACGGACACATCTGCCTTCCACGCCGCCTCGGCTTCCGCCGCTTGACTTCTCGAGCTTCGAAATCAATATGCTATCGGATCTGGCCAGATCATTGCGCATGCAAACGCCACCTTCGACGCCGCACTTGACATTTTCGTTGCCTGATTGGTGTCCTCCCTTACCTTCTCTGGTGCGCAACGGCATGTGGTCCGATGATCTGCCGATCTTCTATGACTTGTCGAGCTTGCCAGAGCCGAGACAGATCACGAAGCCGGAACTGCCGAAGTGTCAGGACTTGCAGGTGTGGCAGGGCAACTTACGTCTGAAGCCGAAGCAGCAATCGCGGTTCTTTCCAGCACTACCGCCGCCTCTCAAGCCGACGGTCAAGTTGCCACCTACAGCATGTAGGCTCCATACGCTGGAAAGGGGCACTCAGCAATGCTCGGCGTCCACTCCAGTCATTGCAGCTCAGGAGACTGAACCAACCAGCGATACTAGCGCTCGAGCTAGCGACCGAGGAACTAGCATGGCTCTTGTCTATAACGCATCAGTCTTGGAGCCTTCTGCGGCCAACCTGTGGCACATCCTGACGTCGGAAAACAAGGTTGTCAGCAACGACTGTCATGACCCATACCTGGCAAGCTTCAAACCAGCAGACGGAGAGGATTCTGCCATGGCAGTTTTCGAGACACCGAAGCCATCACAGAAGCAAAGCAGCAGCGCACCCGAACTCGACGGCAGAGAGCTACCTTACGTGCACGCCAACTGTCTGACCGGCTATGCCAACGAGATCGCCATGTCACCTTACTCCGATGAGCACCCAGCTCTCCGAGACTCTGCCATCTGCGTGACGCCTCTGCCAGAGCCACCACTCAGTCTCAACGAGCTCATGGTCGACCACGACGTTCCCAGCGGCGTCCGCGCCGACTACCCTCCCCCGTACTCGGAGATGCAGCCTCGCGTCTCACAGCCATCTTCGGGCAGTCGCCCGTCGTACGTTCTAGCTGACGTACTCCCCATCGACTGCGTCGAGCTCGACGGCGGAGCAGCAGCCCTCTCCACCTCCGACGCTCACTTCCAAAGCGAGCTCGAGCTCTTCGAGCTGCCAGCTCTCCCTCCCGATACTCCTGAGCAGAGCATCATCGACGTCGCTGCATTCCTGAAGCTCGGCCATGCGAAGAACTGCTGGTGCGGCGACTGTGGCGAGGTGCCCGAGCTTATCGAAACCCACGAGCGCGAGGCCATGCCACTGACCGAAGCTGACGATGGCTGGACAATCTTCTCGGTTGTCGAAGATGCAAGCTCCGATGCTTCGGGTACTACGCAATCGGACACCGAGATCTGCGGCCTTGAAGGGAACGGAGCGGGCATGGACTGTGCCATTGCCGGCGACTGGGACGAAGTATTCTTCGACCAGCCGAGTCCGCTTTGGGAGACAGTCGTTATGAAGAGTGCTGGTTCGGATGCTGATGTCGAGTTTGGCTCCGAGTGGGATTTCGACTCGGAGTTTTGATTTCGTCCTGTGGGCGCTTGAGGTTGAGATTGTAGTTGTGGTTGCGGATTCTGACGATGGTTTGATGAGGATAGTTCGATGAGGATGCTTCAATGAGGATGGCTCGCCAAGGTAATGAGACCATCGTGGCATGATAGGTGTTTTGACGATGGGTTGTCATACCTGATAGATGTAAGCTCGGGGTGATTGAGCTTTGGTGGCAGTAACTTTGAGGTAAAGACTGGTATTTCCACCAGGAATAAGCAAGCAACGAAATAATGAACGATCATTCCCTACGCTTGAGGCTCCGTCGTGAGACGTCTCGAGGGTCCTCTCGGTGCACGAACTACATACCAGAATGTGTTGTGTGGTCAAAACGTATGACGAAGCAGAGAACACACGCCAGACCGTCTAATTCGCGGCTGTCGTCAGTGTGAATGAGCACCAAGCAAAACCTATGGACCGACTAACGTTTATCACTGAGGCTCCTGTGATACCGAGCATACCGTAGCCTGACCAGGCACATATAACTATACACATCATGCACGCCACACGGCAGACGCTGGAAGGAAACGCACGTTCATCACCACAGTGATTCGATCAGTTTCCGCAACTTCCTATTTGGGTACCTGTGCCATCTGCAGACAGCCGCTAGCGGCCGTTACATGCGAGCGAATGAGCGCGTCGGCACACGGTGAGCTTTTCACATCACAGCACGTGACCGACGAACCGGTTGTGAATGCAGGCATTCGACTCATCATTGTCAGGAGGAAATATCGATGCGAACGGCGTTCCTTAGAGTACCAGAACATGCAGTGGCTCTCCGTTCCAGTGTGCCTACCCTTCACATGCCCGTGGTGGTGAGCTTATCACTTGGCTCGCAGGATCCGACGGCAAGGATTGTGTGGGAGATCTGCCGTCGATGCGCTGACTTGTTCAAGCGCGAAGCGACGGTCTGCGTGGGTATCACGGCTACGACGATGTCCGTGGCTGCGAGTAGATTTCTTGCTTGTCGGCTCATGATGGACTCGTCGTCGTGTCATGCTGCCGTTGTCTCATATCGTACGGCTCGTGGTGCTTTGAAATCGGTGTAAAACTTCTCGAGCGGTGAATGTGCATTTGAATGTTTATACAATCGCGGTGAACTGTTTGCTCCTTGCAGTCGACCGCAGTGGTTGTGAATATATCGTACATAATTGGCGTGATTGTCGCTGCGTGCAAGCTCATCTAGCGTCTGTGCTGATCACTGAAGCCTGGGCATGACTTACACTAAATCAGTACGAACGTACATTCGCACCACGCCACCTGGTCCCAGTCACCGGCAGATCCCTCCTGTTCAGCTCTTCCTCGATCACCTTCCACCTGCCAACCTGCTGCTCCCGATCTATGAGCGTCTGTCTCCGAGGATACACACTGACGTTCGGCACGTCGGCCTTAAGCTTTTGCATCTGAGGCGTCTGCGCGAGCTTCTTCGGCTTCTCTTTGACCTTGTATGCGTTGTAGAGATCGGCGAGGGTTGAAGAGGTGGATATGGATGGGTCGGGGACACGCTTGCCGGTGAGCTGCAGAGTGCGTTTGATGATCTGTGTTGGTCAGTAGAATGCTCTGCATCAACCGATCGAAGGAAAGACAAACCGCGATCTTCAGCTGAGGATCCTTAAGCGAGACATCCATCCATGACGGTGGAAGCAGGCTTCGATCTCCGCCATTTCCCGCAAACCTGCCTTCCGCTACGATGTCCATCACTTCTTCCATGATAGCTTCGCTATCCGCTTGCCTATCCGTTCGCTGCTCGGACGACGCAGACTCCGGGATAGCTTGCAATATGGCTTGCTCGGCCTGCACGTCGGCAAACTGAAGCGTGGCCGCACCATCTTCACTGATTGTGATTGTCGTGTTCTGAGTATGTGCCCAGTTATTGCCTTCTGTCCGAGGGTGGCAGATTTCCTCCAGACTGCGGCCAGCGTTCTGTAGCGTCAAGAGCTCTACCAACATATGCCGCAGAAGCCGCTGCCATTGGCGATTGCTCAACTCCACACGCTTCGCCGGCAAGAATCTATTTCGTCGTCAATATCTACTCGCGTGACCGAGGTGTTCTGCGCTGCTCACCCGTGGTACACCTCGCCCTTATCCGCCCTCTCCTTCACCCACTGCACACTTCCCACGCTCTCGAGGCCATCCCACCTCGTCGCTTGCACGTATTGCTTGTTGATGCTTGGATCGACAATCGCAGCGACTTTGTACTCGTTGCCCTTAGTGTCCTGGATGATTTCCAGATCGAAGCCGGCGTCTTGACGTGTGGCTGCTTCTTGATATCGCTGGGCTTGCTTCTCCTCGCGGTCTCTGGTCGCTTGTTCCGCCTCCTTTGACCCGAAAAGTGTCTTCTGAATGCGCTTGAAGAATGGCAGCTCTGCCGGTCGAGATGGCGACGTCGAGAATTGGCGTACAGCACGAAGGCGGCATGATCGACAGACGTAGTTTTGTGAGGCTGCGAGGCGGAGGACCTGCTCGGCCGTGTGGGGGGCGCGCATGGTGTGCAGTATGTCGATGGCTCTGGGTGCACGGAACAGTAATTGTTAGGACAGAAAGTATTCGGGGGTGAAGCAGGGCTCCGCAGATTTCGCCAAGACCGGCACGTGAGCGCAAGCGCAAGTTCACGAACATCGACCTCCAAGGAACTGGGAATCCAACCTTCAGTCGACATAAAATCATCCGAAGTGAAGGTTCTCCACCATCGCCACCACTGCAAACTCGGTCTCTCGTCAACAGCTTCTAGCAGTCGCTACCACTTTGAGCATCCTTCACCCTTCCAAGGCCGCTATGCAGTCTCGACTGTGGTGCACCATGGACAAAACACCCTCATCACGGTCCGTATTACTCTAATCAGGATATCGGTTGCCAGTCCGTCGCCTTGCCACGCTCGAATCTGAGGTGCTTCGTGATCTTCAGGGTCCCGCTTCGATCGGATTGGTTTGTCTACGGTACCATGCTTAAAGCTGGTCTTGTTATGGAAGTCTCTCGCGTATGGATGAGGCTCGCGGGTGTACCAAAGGGGTTTGTCACTTCATGCAGGCGGACGGCTAATGATATATCGCGCGAGGGGAGAATCCGACGAAACCTACAATGTCACCTCTCACCGACTGCTGCGCCTCCTGTATTGCCTCTTCATGGCATTCTCTACAAGTTCTGTCAACGCCAACAGCGGTCTCTGGCGCCGTGCTGCCGGTCCATCTAGAAGGCCGTTTGCACCATCTAGTCGCTGAGGGAGTGCATCCGCCAGCCAAGTACCCAGCGAGGATGCGCGCGCGTGGTCTTCTCCTCGCCTGCGAGTATTCGCGATTAAGCCTTGCGACCGCCGCTCCGAGTAATCGTGGATTACCTCCGCTACCGAATCGAAGCTCTCATTGAGAAAGCAAGGACATTCGCCTCTTCGTACCGGATCTTATCGGGTAGGATAACGAAGGCTTGAACCATGCACCACGCAACGGCGCCCGGAACTCGAAGCACGAATGATAGTGACAAGCGGCAGAAGGTGAAAGAACGCGGCGGGTACGCCTAAGAGTCTACTAGGCAGAGTGAAGTGTGTTCATGTTGTGCGCAGAACGTTACAAGCACCTAGTCCATTGAACTTGTATTGTCGTTCGTTGGCAGTCTTTATGGTATTAGCGAAGGGATGACAATCATCCATCCAAGTATCTGAAGCATCTCGCGTTCTACCCTCCAATGCACTCTTGAAGACAGCTTTAGCACTTGTGCCTGTTACTTGTCGGGTCGGGGTTCTCGGGGATAGCATTGTACTTCCTACACTAGGCGGTGCAAGATTGACTTTGTATTGCCACTCGTCTCGCGCTCACCTTTCAATTTACACCACTGTGGTCTGACACCTTTCTCTTGTTACACCCCTTGACTGCAGAAGTCTTGAAGGTGTCCTTCGCAAAAGTTGTATCGCAGTGTTCCGAATAGAGAGTACTAGCACCGAAGGAGTCGAAACTCCTTTGTTCACATTCCGCTATCCGGCTGCTCTCGTCCCGTCCTTCCGTCTCATCCTTCCAACTTCCAAAACTACACACTCTCTACTTCCGGCCCCTTCTCGCATTGGAAATAGCATTCAAGAGCAAAAGAGAACATGCTGAGGACCGTCGCGTAGTCTCCCAAGGGCCAAAAGGCTGGACTCAGTGGGAATTGAACCCACGACCATTCACAAGGACATTTTCATGCGAAGCGAACTTGGGTTCATGTTAGTGGGTGGTCTCCAATGGACGGCGTGTTGTTGCTACTCACTATCATACCCCTAGACCATAAGCCCTTGATGTCGAAGTTTTTCAAATTGTGAAATATATACCTGCAAAAATCTCAGCACCCATCGAATCGCTCGCAAAAGATCTCCCAAGCGACGACAGCCATGAACTCCGTCTCTATACCAGCGAGCATTGAAGATTGCTCCTGACGTCGAGGCAACGCTTCGTCATACAGAATCGGACTCAGCAGACTGTGAGAGAAAGGTAGCCATCTTGATCCAGTACTCGACGTATATCGTAGTGCGAGTACATCGTAGGTTTGTCCATCAACGCAGCGCTAAAGTCTGGGTCATGTACACTCGAGTGGGAAGAAGACATGGGTCTTGGTATTTCATTGCTCGAGAAATCAGCAATTTCCATCTTCTCGTGAGAACAGCATCATACAGCCAGGGGCTTTACATTTGCCGTCAACTACGACTAACACGAGTGGAGCATTTATTATGCGGAAGCAGCGAGCACAGCATCTTAGATCACCCAAGTGAGTTCCTGTTGGTACACAACTACCTCGAACCTAACCCTAAACACCTTCAACGCCCCCCATTTTCCTCTGCCGTTTTCTCATCACGCCGGACTTTTCTACCCTGCTGCTCCTCCAACGCCCGTCGCTCGGGCCCTGAACACAACCGCGCCAACCCACCCCCGGTACTTCCCACCCTCCGACCGTCATCCACGGACGACCGCTGAAGCGCTGCGAGAGCGCCCTGTGGGGCCCGACGGCGAGTCGCTGCATTACGCTGCGCCAAGGCCATCGACCGCCACAGTAGCGGAGTCGTCGTGGACGAAGTCGTCGAACGAGAAGTCAAGCGGTGCATTGAAGCTTGCATCCAGCGCTCCATCCGCGAAGGGGAAAGGCTCCAGAGGGCCAGGAGGAGGGTCTTGCAGGTAATCTGCAGCTGGAGCATCGAGAGGGATAGGATGAGCGTCGCCCAGTTTGAAGAGCTGGGCGAAGTCGATGGAGGGGAAAGTGGGGTCGTCGTCGTCGTCAGCTCCTCTCGCGGCGCCCTCGACCGACACTGCAGGTCGCACAACATTGCGGCAGAATGTTGTGTCGGGTCAAGGGGCGAGACGGAGGACTTGTCATCGAGGTGGACGAACGGCGGGGGGACGTCGAGGGGTGAAACGAGGTCGGTGGATTCTTGCTTGATGTGTGAATCGAGCTGGAAGATGTCGTCGGCGGGTGAGGTCGGACTTGCGGGAGCCTCAGCTGTGTCGTGCGATTCTATAAGAGACGGCGGTGGACTGTCGGCGCTATAGTATTGTTAGTATTGGACGTAAACATGATCGTGTGCATCACATACCCTTCAATGCACAATGTGACTTCCGGCAGCACGACACTCGCAGGGAGCGGGCCGTGCAGTTTCCGGTAGGCACCGAGCTCGGCGTTCGCGCGGGCGAGAGCGACGGCGAGGGTCTCGGTCTCTTGTCGCTTGCGCTCCCTCGAGTTGTGGGCCGCGGCTCGGTTACGCTTGATCCGCTCGATGCGGCGCTGCTCCTTCTCGTCGTCTGTTTTCGCGCGCTTGCGTGGGGGGAGGGTCGTCGTAGGCTCGGGCAGTTCCTGGCCCCATGACTTCCTCTTCTTGGCCTGCTTCGACTGAACGATGACCGGTGGCGGGGAAGCCTGCATCATGCCGTTCAGGGAGTGCTGTTCGAATGCAGGCGAGTCCGCGATCGATGGTGAGGTGGAGGAGTGCAGGTCCTCGAGTTTGAGGAATTGGTGAGGTTCGGAGGAGGCCATGGTGTGGAGGGGTGATGTGGAGGATGAGAGTTGCGAGGTCTCCATGATGGACGGCCGGTAGGTGTAAGTGCCTACATTTGGATGGAGGTAGTTTGGGAGTGACAGGTGTCCAGTTCCAGCAGGCAACAGTGTACGGGTGTGGGCGGACTTTAAATGAAGGCCAGCTGGCAACTCCCAACAAAGGGGGGATCAAGGGGTCCTGCGGCTGTGCCCATTTCATTCCCCACACAGCCGGCCCGGTTGCGCGCCGAAACAGGCTAGTGCGCCGGGCGAGTCGAGTGACGAGAAGCTTCGGTTCTATTGTGAGACCTTTCACGTGATCACAACCTGGTCGATACTGCGTACTATATAGATATATCTGCTACGTTATTACTCAGTGAATCGGCGCATATTTCAGTCGCCGTGTTGCTTGAGTAAAGAGGATTGAGTAACCAGCACTCAGTAGCAGAACCCCTATGCGTGTCCTTTTTGCGGCAATGCGATAGACGTTTGAACTAAAAGGTCGCATGAATTCGGACTGTTTTGGCTGGTACAGAAAACGTCATACACCCCTCCCCTCGCATGCCGCTGTGCTAACTGATTGATGTCCATGCATTCCTGAACCTCGATCTCCAGACAAATATCAGTCCTGCAACATCTACCAATTCAATCTCACCACTTCAAAAATGACGGAAGGAATGAAAGACGCCATCATGAAAGGCCAGGGCGGTAAGCCTCCACCATCGATCACGAACGAAGCACAACTGACCCGGTCTCAGGCGGCCTGCAGGGCATCAGCGCGAGCGTCGGCGACATGATCGCCGGCGAGACCCAGTCCGGGTCGCAGAAGAAGGCCGACGAGGCCAGCAGCTCGCTCGGGGAGTTTGCGAATCCCAATAGTAATTGCTCTTCACCGTGCGAGAGTCGATGTGAAGGCTACGCGCTGACGAAACCGTGCAGAGGGCGGCCAGACGACGGATGGGACGAAGATCAGTGCAGCTGACCAGGTTAAGAACATGGACAGCGGTAGCGCGGACCACCTCGATATGGGGTTTAGGAAGTAGAGGAATGGTGCTTTGATCTAATCATGATGGCTTAAGACTTTGGAATGGCACGGCTGTACGAATCTGTAACGAAAGGAAATCGCCTTTCCACCTCATCTATGCGTCCACTGTGCCGTCTTCTTCTCCGCGAAAGCCTTCATGCCCACCTTCTGGTCTTCACTCCCGAAGAGTCCATGAAAAACCCTCCGCTCATACTCCACCCCTTCCCGAATCCCCAAGTCCTGACTCTTGTTCACCACCTCCTTCCCAGCCTTGACCGCGATCCTGCTGAACCCGGCAATCGTCTCGGCCGTCGCCAACGCACCGTCCAAACACTCCTCCGGCGTCTCGAACACCCTCGCCGCCAACCCCCAATCGTACGCGTCCTGGCCGCTGAAGTTCTTGCCCGTGAGGATCAGCTCCATCGCCCGACTCTTCCCAATCGCCCGCGTCAACCGCTGCGAGCCGCCGGCCCCAGGCACCACACCGAGCTTGATCTCCGGTTGGCCGAAATTCGCTTTCGCGCTGCAGTACAGGATGTCGCACATCATGGCCAGCTCGCACCCCCCGCCGAGCGCGTGCCCGTTGACGGCGCTGATGACGGGTTTCTTGACGGTGTTGGGCAGCTCGGACCAGCTCTCGATGAAGTCGTCGCCGTACGCCTCGGCGAAGGTCTTCGCGCTCATCTCTTTGATGTCGGCGCCGGCGGCAAAGGCTTTGGCAGAGCCGGTCAGCACGACGGCGCCGATGGAGGGGTCGTGGTCCATGGTTTTGAGGGCGGTGTTGAGCTCGTGGATCAGGGGGGTGAAGAGGGCGTTGAGGGCTTTGGGGCGGTGCAGTTCGACTGGATTGGATTAGCAATTTGACCTGGATCTAAGCGGTTGGGTGTATCTGCGTCGTACTTAACCCAACGCCTGGCTTTGGTGTCGACGTCTTGATGTATTCGTAGCTCTTCTCCGATGCGCTTGAGTACCTCGCCCGCAATGGCACCATGAACTTCCCGAACCGAGAGGCGCAAGGCCTCACTTTTGATGCCAACATATTTGCTCGACAGTACTATACAACAGATCTGACAATCAACATCTACATCTCCGTCTCCAGCTCCTCAATTACTCGAAGCGCGATCTGCGAAGTAGTAAGCCGAGGCCATCGTCATCCAGGGACAAGCACCGGATCTGCAGGCGACCGCCAAACAGCCGTTAGCGTGACGCGTATCTGATTGGCCGACACTTCGCCGGTCTGGGGCAAAAAGATCCCCCGTTGCAGAAGGCGTGAAGCAACGTTTCAGCATCAACAACTTCCGACTTTACCTGCATACTACATCCACACGCTCTCACGACCCCTCGTCCTCGACCTGTCTAACATAACACAATTCACCAAACCCGCCTGAGCCTCATCAGCCGACTGAAAACGCCATTATGGACGCGCCGGAGCCCGAGACGCCCTTCGCGGCCGTGAGCGCGCAGACCTCGAAAGTGTCACGGGTAAGAGCTATGGCAAAGGAGACACGGACCAGCAGCGTGGTTCTGACTGTATTGCGCGCGTAGATGTACCAAGCATACCTTGACAAGGCGACACCATACGTGACCTACCGGTGGATCGGAACGGGCGTGCTCTTCCTCATGTTTGCATTACGGATAGTATTCGCTCAAGGATGGTATATCGGTGAGTTGTCTCGACCAGCGACGCGTGTATGCGCGAGGCATCGGACGGATAAGATGCGTGTAGACGGAAGACTGACATCTCTCGCATTCTCACGCACAGTCGCCTACTCCCTCGGCATCTACCTCCTCAACCTCTTCCTCGCCTTCATCTCCCCCAAATTCGACCCCTCCCTCGACCAAGACACGGACATGGAGGACGGCGTGCCGGCGGGCCAGGCCTCGTCGCTCCCGACCAAGAACGACCAGGAGTTCAAGCCGTTCGTGCGCCGGCTGCCGGAGTTCAAGTTCTGGCACGCGGCGACGCGGGCGATCGCGCTCGGGTTCGCGTGCAGCTGGAGCGAGATCTTCAACCTGCCCGTGTTCTGGCCCGTGTTGGTGGTGTATTGGTTGATCCTGGTCTTTTTGACCATGCGGAGGCAGATCCAGAGCATGATCAAGTACAGGTGAGTTTTCCCGGCGAACAGAGTGCAAGAGGGGAAATTTGCTGATGTCTATGGGCAGATATGTACCGTGGGATTTCGGCAAGACGAAGTATGCTGGTGGCAACAAGTAGATCGCTCCCGGCACTGCAAAATGTACTATACTGCCTCGGGGGGTGTCTGGAAGGGTGTATGACTTGGGGGCATTGCAAACGTCCTGCGATCGAGGATTATGCTTGGCATTCATGCTTCATCTGTCGGGCTAGGTCCCCGCAATTCATCCAACGAGCGATGCTGTACCACCAGAACATGGCTCGCGTGGTCATCGTCGGCACACTACAACGAACGATATGGGGTCTCAGCGATCCGGAGTTTCTCGACGGGCAATTGTCGGAGGGCGTAATTCTGCAACATGTATCCGGACTCGTTCGTGTTCTCCTCCAGATTTCGCGCTGGCCGCTTCATCGCACCATTCCATCCAAGAGCGGATCGCCATGGCTACTGTCAACACCGGGCGGGCGGGCGAGCGGTCGAAAGGGCCTGATCAATGTCGCCGAGGTGGGAGTTGTACGTGGATATGTCTGCAGTTTCGCTTGTCGTGAACGGGATATCGCGTGACTATCGAGGTGCCATATGGCCGTGTCGCGTGCTGTAGAAGCGCATGTGAAATTGCTCTCGTTAACGGCATTGGAACCACTCGTCTCGTCTGATCACCGGTACCGCAGCGGTTCACATCGTTAGGTCGATGCAATCGGAATGGCAGTCTCTTGGGTGAATGTCGTCTGGGACAGCCTGTGTTAAGGTGGTTGCCTTCGACGAGATGAATGCCTGAACCTCGGCGAGCACGCGCTATTCCGATGGCACCAACTTGACCTGCACCAAACCCTACAACACCCGAAGTCGCTCCACGGCATTGAGTATGGCCTGTATGGGGGGTTGTTGAGAGTCGAGAACGAGTAACAAGCACCTATACATACACCCACGCCGCACCCCGCCGCGCTCTCATTGGCGCCAAACCGCTCGCCCGTGGTCCATCAACGTGGCCAGATCTACGCCTTCTCACAGGTGCACGTCGGGAGTCAGCGGCGTGCCTGACCGGGCCACAACCAGGGACCCCGCCGTTGACGATTCCCTGCATGCTGCTCCCCAGCGACGAATGCCAAAGCCCAGACGTGCTTCCGGATCTCAGTTTCGACCTCTCACCAAAACCCGCCGTCGTTCGCCGACGAAAAGGAGGAGCATGTCACATGCGTCCGATCTGATAGGCTGACATCTGGCCCAATGCCGTCACATGACTCGCCGGACGAGATCGACCGCATTGGCGGGGCATTCTCGTCTTTCGCGTGGGGTGTTTACGCGATACCTCACCCTTTCTCCCCCGGCACCACCTTTGTTGCTGCTACCAGTCCACGTCGACTCTAATAAGACAACATAACCGCGGTGTCGGCGCCCACCTCATGCGACACGCACATGCACGCGGCCTCCTGCTGCTCATCATCACTGCGGGTCTCGTGCTGGGTTGAAGAATAAGGTGAGGCCTCTTCCTGTTCGCTTCCTCCCACTTTCCTTCCTTCTCCCCCCTCCTCCCTTTCTACACTCACCTTCTACACCACCAAGCACGTGCGCTCAGCACACCCTCCTCCAGTCATGTCCTCGCTCGTCTCCTCCTTCTACCACCGCTTGGCGGACCCCATGAACCAAGTCAGCCTCGCTTCCGTCCTCCTCGCCCTCTTCGTCCTCGCTTGGTTCCTCTTCTCCTTCACCGATCTCAGCATTCTCCCCAAGGCCGTCGGTGTCGCCCGCCACTACGTCCAGTTCGCGTACAGCTGCTTCCTCAAGCCCCACACCGGCGACGGCACCGGCAACCAGCAAGATGCGCTGGAGAGCTTCTACAAGTCGCAGGCCTCCATCTACGACGCCACCCGCACCCGTCTTCTCCAGGGCCGGGAGGACATGCTCGCGCTCGTGGCGGCGCAGGTCAAGTACCGCCGCGAAATGGGCCAGATCAGCCACAAGCCCATTTGGGTCGACGTCGGTGGCGGCACGGGCTGGAACATCGAGCAGATGCAGCAGCAGCTCGACGTGCCCACCTTCTTCCACGCCGTCTACCTCGTCGATCTCAGCACCTCACTCTGCGACATCGCACGCCAGCGCTTCGAGCGGTTGGGGTGGAAGAATGTGCACGTGATCTGCGAGGACGCGAGGATGTTCAGTCTGAGCGACTACGAGGCCGGATTCGAGGAGGAGGTGAAGAAGGATTTCAGCATTGGCCAATCCGCCTACGACGACGACGCACCTGACCCGATCGGCGCCGACCTCCTCACCATGTCGTACAGCCTCAGCATGATCCCCGAGTTCCACCCCGCGGTCGACAGCGTGACGAACCTCCTGGCACCCAACGGCATTGTGGGCGTGGTGGACTTCTACGTGCAGAACCAGATCGAATTCTCGAACCGAAACTACATGGGCGGCGCGATCGACAGGCACTGCATGTGGATCTCGCGAGTCTTTTGGCGGACGTGGTTCGAGCTGGACCGTGTGAACTTGGAGTCGGCCCGACGCGACTACATCGAGTACAAGTTCGGGACCATCCTGTGTGCGAACCGCCGATGCCGTCTCTTTGGCTTCAGGATCCCATACTACATCTTTGTGGGCTGCACCAGGAGCACCAGCACCTCGATGCAAACCGTGGCCCAGCTGGACGCTGCGGTGACCGAGTCGCCGTTCATCTCCGCGCTCGATGTCCACACCCAGAGCCTGAATCCCCGTAAGGCGCGCCGGAGCTCGAGCACGGAGCGTAGGAGCAAGGCTTACGATACCGCGGTCGTGAACTTGGCCGCCAGCTTGCCACTGCCCGCGGCTTACTACCAGAACAACAAGACCCGCATTTACTACGACGAATCGCTGCAAAAGCATCGCCAGTTCAACGACGAATACATCTACTCTTTCACGTGGGAGGACTCGCGCACCGACGCGAGACTACTCAAGGTGACCGGCGACGATGTCATCCTCGCTCTCACGAGCGCGGGTGACAACATCCTCTCGTACGCCATCGAGCGGCCCAAGCGCATCCACGCCGTCGACCTCAACCCTACCCAGAACCACCTGCTCGAGCTGAAGGTGGCCGCGTACCGCAGCCTCGACCACCAAGATTTCTGGAAGTTGTTTGGCGAGGGCAAGCACGAGAACTTCCAACGCTTGCTGCTGGAGAACCTTTCACCGCATCTTTCCAGCCAGGCATTCGACTACTGGCTACACGCCGGCGGGGCCACCTTCGACCTCAAGGGCAAGGGTCTCTACTTCACCGGTGGCAGCCGACATGCTCTGCAGCTCGTCGCTTGGCTCGGCAGTCTGCTCGGCGTGCGGAAGGACATGCGCAAATTGTGCGAAGCCTCCACCCTGGCCGAGCAGCGCGAGATCTGGACCAAGCGGGTGCGGAAGGTCCTCCTGTCGCAACTCCTCTCGTACTTCGTCGTCGGCTCCGAGCGGTTCTTGTGGAAGGCGCTGGGCGTGCCGAGCGAGCAGCGCGCCATGATCGAAGAAGACTTCAAGCGTATGAACAGCGACCGAGCACCCGCGGCCGCCAAGATCGAAAGCAGCAATGACGAGAAGCCGAGCGGGACCGGTTCGCCCGGCGAGGTAGGCGCCATGAAGAGCGGACAGGCGATCTGGAACTACGGCGTTCAGACGCTGGACCCAGTGGCGAACGACACGCTCGTGAGCGAGGACAACCACTACTACTTAATCTGCTTGTTGGGTTAGTCCTTCCACCCAAACCCCACCATGAGATCTCATACTGACACCCGATTGATCCAGGCCACTACACCCGCCGCTGCCACCCCACCTACCTGACCCCAAAAGCCCACGCCAAGCTCTCCTCCCCGGGCGCCCTCGACAACCTACGCATCCACACCGACGAGCTGGCCGAGGTTTTCGCGCGCATGCAACCGGGCGCCCTCACCATCGCCGTGCTGATGGACTCGATGGACTGGTTCACACCCACGGGGCCCGAAGCCGACGCCCAGGCCAAAGCCGTCAACCGCGCGCTCAAGATCGGGGGCCGCGTGCTGTTGCGCTCCAGCGGGTTGAATCCCTGGTATATTCGGGAGTTCGAGGCGAATGGGTTTTCGGCGAAGCGCGTGGCGGCCAGGATCCCGCCGGGGACCTGCACGGATCGGGTGAATATGTATGCGTCGACGTGGATTTGTACCAAGACGGTGGATTTGCCGGCGGAGGAGTGAAGGGACACTTGTCTGTTGTCTGTGGTTGATTTGGGGAGTTGGCCGCGCTTGCGCTAACGGTGAGTGTGCTGAACGAGGAGCCGCGCCAGTCAAGAAGGGCAGTGGTTGATATGCTGTCTGACAAGGGCAAACGCCAAAGGGCAGGCCGGTGGGGAAGGAAAAGGGGATGGGAAGGGGAACTTTGGCACAGAGGGTTGTCTGTGTATACAAAAGTCTTGCATGATACCACCATTAGCGCCGGGTAAAAAAGTTGTGTGTCAACGGTACCGTAAACTCGAGCCAGAAAGAGAAAAAACAGTACGACAATCCGAATAAGGCGGGCAGTTTTCGGTATTTCGCCCCATTGACATTTCATGTACAACCCCGTCCCTCTTCCGAGCGCTATGCTCTTCCCCCTCAAGCCCTTCACGCCCTCGTCCTCTCCGCCTCCAACTCCCGCTCCGCCTGCCGATAATACTTGGCCGTATCCACCCCATGATGCGCATGATTGACGAAGTTGAACCACGGCATCACGTGCAAAAACACGCCGCTGTACCGGCTCTGCCGCGCCGCCGCGCCCTGCATGTACTCGGTCATGCCGCTGACGCCGTACAGCGGCACCCCGCGCTTCACCCGGTCCGTCATCTCCCGCATGTCCAGCTCGATTTCCCGCCGGTTCTCGCTGAAGCCGTAGAAGCGGTTCTGGGAGCGCGAGTACAGGAGGAGGAAGCCGGAGACCAGGCCGAGACCGCCGGCCAGGCGCAGCACGGAGTTGAAGCCGGATTTGCCCACGTCCGTGGGGGACACGCGTTCCATTAGGAGGAGGGCGGCGGGCGGGAAGGTCGCGAAGGCGCTGCTGGCGAGGTAGTCGGAGGGTCGGGCGTAGCGGATTACGCG
>Ga0058704_10000119_pt1 | contig 42503 bp, 47 predicted proteins | sample AgamicMgSfe_FD_71363 | JGI IMG/M metagenome (GOLD analysis project Ga0058704, IMG submission 71363) | Agave microbial communities from Guanajuato, Mexico - Mg.Sf.e | ecosystem: Host-associated > Plants > Phyllosphere > Phylloplane/Leaf | place: Guanajuato, Mexico | collected 2012-05-30
TTGGGCGACTGGTCTCCCGAATCCTCTGGCATTTTGTTCGTTGATCACCTATCTTAAACCACTGGCCTCCGAAGTAGCTCTGGATTGTACATAGCTTTGCTCCAGGTGCTTCAGGCCGACGACTCGGTGGCCAAGTCCAGATCAGCACTTCGAATCGCCAAGAAGGGCATCGGGAAGAGGTGATGGGTAGGTAGGGAATGCAAGCTTGAACATGGACATGGGCGACCGCAATAGCCCGCAGGCAACACAGGGACGCATCACCCTACATGGCCCTCCTGCACCAACCCCGTTGGGAGGCGGGCGTCACGGGCGACCTATACAGCGCGGCGCCGCCGAAATCCTTCGCCTTGATCCCTCTGCCCCCACATGCGGTTTTGCAGTGCGATTACCTCCGCCCCTCCGCTCAGACTGCAACGTGCGGATTTCAAGGCGAGGAGTTGCCCAAAGTTGTGTAAGACAAAGCGCGCCTACGAATAAGATACTAGGTATTCTATACGCATCGGGCAATGTGTTGGGAATGGAACGTGTAGTCGGAAGATTGGTAGTAGAATCTCGTCATGAAGTCGCTGCCTTAGGCATCCAGGTGTTGCGGAGGTCACCGCCGTCGACCTCAGGTGATAACATGCGTACAATACAGTGTAAGATACCTTAATTAAGGACATCAATATACGACGTTTGCATATGGTGAGAAGTGTTCCCAGATTCGCTCCTCACTGTTCCGATACGACTAGTCCGTTGTTCGAGGAACGTCTTCCAGGAAACTCTTCATAGGACAGGCAAGATGTCCTTCAGCTCAACCATATCTATTACCGTATTACTACATCTATCTCTACAAGCTCTAATTCATCGATCGCTATGCAAATTGCAGAAAAGCAAGGCTGGTCGTCAAAGTGTCGTTACGAAATCCCTTCCCACAGCTCATCAAATCGCCCTCATACCCTGTGCGCGACCTTGACCGCATGACAACTCCTCCATTAATACCCTAGATATCCTTCCGAGCATGCTTGCTGTAGTTCTTCCGCAACGTTTCGCCGTACTAGTTGTATCCGTCAGCACACATGTCAACGTAAGTCATGCCACGAAACTTGCTCACCTTGTACAAAACAAACGGAATCGGAATGAAAGCAATGCTGATGAACGCCAGCGTCGAGCTGGCCCATGGCACACCCAGGTTGTTGTACATGGCGGAAGCGAACAGTGGGAACCCGGCGCCGAAGGAGGAACGCATAAAGTCGTTTCCGGCCAGAACGCTAGCGGCGTGCTCGGGGTAGGCATCGGGTAGGTAGTTCAAGACCGAGTTGAACAGTAGAAAGGTGCCGATGGAGAAGAAGCTGGAGCCGATGATCGGGACGATCCAATGGATACTCGCGCGGGAGGTCCAGCCGAACCAGAAGAGACAGATGGGGATGCAGAAGGCGCCGACGAAAGACGGGATGATGCGTTTCTCGGGTTGGCACTCGCCGTTCTCGTCGAATTGGGGCTCGAGATAGTAGTAGAGGTAGGCGAAAAAGGGCGGGATGACGGCGAGGGCGCCGATGAGGATGCCGAGGTAGGCCAGGCCTTCTTCGCCCAGGCCGAAGCCGTAGATGTCGACGAAGACGACGACGAAGGACTCGAACCAGATGTACAGCAGGCCGTAGATGAGCGCGATGTACAGGTTCAGCAGGAAGACCATGGGCTCGGTGAAGTTGAGCGTGATCGGGCGGACGAGCGCCATCATGACGATTTGCTTGCCGCTCATTTGCTGCGCGATGAGTTCCGGTTCGCACATGAGCTTGTCGTCGCCGGTGATCTTGCGGAGACGGCGGGTGCGGCGGACGAGGATGTTGTTCGCGCTGGTCTCCGGGAGGAAGAAGCAGAGGAAGACGAGGCAGAAGGCGCTCAGCCACATGAGTTCCCAGATCGGCCACGTCCAGGGAGCGGTGATCCCACCTCCAGTCGGGCCAAACTGCACGGCGAAACCACCTATTAGAGGGCCCAAAGTCGGCCCACAGACGGCACTTACACCCCAAATACCCATGGCGTAAGCCCGCTTCTTGGGCATGTAGATATCCGCGATGGAGGCGCCACCGGTCGCGAGGACGGGCGAGCCGAAGAAGCCCGTCAGGAATCGAAACGCCATCAGCATGCCGAAGTTAGTCGCCAGCGCGGTCGGGACTTGCAGGATGACGAAGATCGCCAGGGTGCCAATGTAGACGGGGTTCCGGCCGATTTGAGGGATTTCACTCATGGGACTCCAAAGCATCGGGCCGAGACCGTAACCGGCGACGAACAAGGTCAGACCGAGGGTCGCGGGGACTTGCCCGACGCCGAAGATGGCCTCGATGTTTTGCTCGCCGGCTGTGTAGATGGACGAGCCGACATATACGGAGGTGGTGAGGAGACAGATCTCGAACGTTACGAAGAACTTTTTCGCGGTAGACCAGTTCTGAGGGTTTTCTGCCACATAGATCAGCGCCCGGACTCACTATGAGTAGGCAAGACTGCTTACCTGGGTCATTGTCCCCATACCACGACACAAGATGGATATCCTTCCCCTTCTCCGGGTCCACGTTGACTCCACTCGCCTGGTTCATATGCTCTTCATCACCGACTCGCGTCCGGGAGCTATCCGACGAAGTCGATCGGAGGGCATTGGAATGATTCGGCGGTGGTTCCAAAGTGTACTGATCCTCCCTCGTCCGAACACCACCCAGCCCCGAGAGGTTCGTCCCATCGTCGGGAGCATTGGTGTCCCCGTGATGCGCCAAGTTCCCGGACTTCTTCTCGTCAATGTACCGTGTCCACGTCGACGGATCTTCCTCTTCGGTGAACTTGAAGAATCGGTTCTTCGTCACGAGGCGGACGAGTTGCCCGAAAGGCGTGTCTCGGATGAGTTCCTTCATCTTCCTCCTCTCACCGGGAAAATGTGGTTGTTATGGACGGAGGAGAGAGCAGATAACAATGGTCTCGTGACGCGTGAAGGAGAGAGCGAGGGAATGTGAGGAAAGCATAGATCTTTAAGGACCTCTTCTCACATCACGGACTCAACAAAACTGCCCGTCCTCCAACCAGTGCGTTTTGCAAATCCTCACCGGTGAGATCATCGGTCTGCTTCATACCTAGTCTAAGGAAATGGCACGCCTCGGGGTCGATCAGAGTCCGCGAGCCCGAGTACTGCCAGAGTTCATCACTAATCAACAGGGCGCCGGTCGGAAGAAAGTTGTCGCCGATCGCAAGTGAGATGCGCGAACAACGGGAAGATTCAGATCGCAAACCAAACCAAACCAAATCAAATCATGACGCAACGTCACGAATGTCCTGAGGACGGGACTGGAGGCTGAAACTCTGTGATTGAGGGTACTGCCGGCCACTGCCGGACGCCACCCTCGGACACGTCACGTGCGCCTAAAATTCCCACTGCAATACGACACCAACGTTGACCTACCGTACGCGTATACCGATACACATACCACTAACCTCCAGTAAAAAAGCCATACCGCATACAGATGTCTCCGGAGAGAGCATACCTAGGGATCACCAACGTTCCCTGTAGAGCCTTGTTGCTGGCTGGGCATTCGATTACCGCAAGCGATGCTTCGGGTTCGTCGAACGAAGGACACGACCGTTTTTCACCACCCTCTCAGCGTCGAATATACAACACGCATTCGGGGCTGAGGTCGAGCCATTGTCTCGATATGCCCTGTCTTAGTACGCCCTATCACCACCAACCGTGAAAGGTCACGAGCGTCAACTCGATTACCTTTGCGGTCACTGCCAACAGCGGAAAGAGGACCATTCAATCATACCATGCCATACCACTGTACATAATGAGCCTTTCGACCCAACAAAACACCCTCGCCCGCTCACCTCACCCAGCCATCTCATGGTGACCCACGCGCGGTTGCTTGAGAGGCAACGCCCCAACACCAGCATCCACACCTGCGTGGTGCGCGTCCTCGATTCCGAGCAATTCCCCACCTTTCTCGGCGTGATTCGAGCCCCCGAATTTGGTGTCCATCTCCTCGAGCATCACGTTCTTGGTCTCGGGGATGAAGAAGTAGACGAAAGCGGCGAGGAAGAAGTTGACGCCGGCGAACATGTAGAAGGCGTAGAAGCCGCAGTTCTACATTACCCAATTAGCTCATCCACGTGAAGGGTGGTACTAGTTCGTGCTTGGGGCAATACTCACATTCAAAAAAGTCGGGAAAAATTGCTGAAAGATGGCGTTGGAGACGTTCTGCGTCTGCGACGCCATACCCACGGCCTGGGCGCGCACGTTCATGCTGAAGATCTCCGACGTCCAGATCCAGACCGTCGCGCCCCAGGAGGGTTTGTAGAAGAAGATGAAGAGGAAGAGGAGGAAGACGATGGAGATGCCGACCGAGTGGCTCTTGGACCCGTCCGCGAGCACGGGCGTTTCCGTCTCGACGGCGGCGACGATGATCATGCAGATGCCCATGCCGATACCGCCGACGATGACTGTAGGATAAGTGTTGGTCAGTGTACTGTACATCTTGGTAAGAGTGCAGGACTACTCACGCAACCATTTGCGGCCGAAGCGATCAGCAGTCCAGGCGGCGTTGGCGGTGAAAAGGATACCGAATGTAGCGTTGAGAGCGTTGATGAGAGCGACCTGGGATGCCTCCTTGAAAACCTTCTTGTAGATGATGGTGCTGTAGGAGTTAAGCGAGCCCTGGCCTGTGACCTGTTGGCCGGCGTTGATGATGAACGCGAGCAACAGACGTTTACGGACGGAGCGGTCCTTCCAGAGCGCGGAGTAACTGGACGATATCGCCTCTTTCTCGTACTCGAGGGCCTCGCGGATCATGAGAAGCTCGTCTTCGACCTCGTACTCCGTGTCTCGCACCCGAGCCAGCGAGCGGCGGGCCTGGTCGATCTGGTTCTTCTTGGTGTACCACCGCGGACTGTCGGGAACAAAGGGCATTTGGATGAGGATCAGGACGGGCGTCAGAAGCTGGAAGATCACGACCATCTTCCAGTCCCACTCGCCCAGGTCTTGTATGTGCTTCGAGCAGGCATAGTTGACCTACCGAAATCCGCCACACGAGTCAGCATGTGCTTCTTGAACAGCCTTCAGATGTTCGAAGAGGGTTGCTCGCGTGCGGTCACGTACCCAATAAGCGATGAAGCTGCCCACCGAGTAGAACATCTGCCAGAAAGTCATGATCTTGCCGCGAATCTCTTGTGGAGCGAGTTCTCCGATGTAGACCGAGCCAGCCGTGAGTGCGAGACCTTGGCCGATACCGATGAAGACACGTCCGGCAATGACTGTATCGTCCATCATTAGCATACTAATCATGTGGAAAAGTGCGTGTCCGTCTCTGGCATCTCAATGCCCTCCCAGACAACCCATCTCAGATGTAGGCCGGCGGGAGAAGAACATCCACCACTCCCTCAGATAGACTCACAGTATCCAATGTTGCCACGCGGAGCGAACGTCTGCATGAACGTCGCAAACACCACCATCGCCGCGCCCGCCGCCATTCCGATCCTCCGACCGAAATAATCCGCAACGGGCCCAGCGATGAAGAAGCCCGCGACGATGGCGCCGACGGTGTAGGCGGTGTTGATGGCGCCGGTAAGCTCGGTGCCGGGCTTGTCAAAGTATTCCTTCCAGTGCTGCGAACCCTGGACGGCGTTGAAAACGGAGGCATCGTAGCCGTAGAGGACCATGCACGAGGCGGCGACGATGGAAATGTACCAGTTGTAGGCCCTCTTGGATGACGTGGTGAAGCGGCCCATGGCGGTGGAGATCGATGGTGGTGGTGGTGGTTAGCCACCGATGGTCTTAAACACGGGTTGTGAGACGGATAATGAGATGCACTTCGAGGGAACGAGAGACGGGGTTGCTCAAGAGATTGACGAGCAGCATTGATAACAAAGAGAGGAAGACCGTAGAGTAGGAGTTCCTTCACCCGTCTCACCATACATGTATACAAGAGCTTGCCTACCTTTCCATGCCCGCCAGAGCCAGACGTGCTGCTGCTGCTGCTTGTCAGCTGCCGTGCCTCTTCGCCTACAGTAGCACGGCACAGCTTCATCTCGCTCCCGCTAAAGGCAAGGAGGGTTGACTTGGGGGAAAATCCTCCGGCCACTTCCACGCGATACGGTACGCTCGCTTCGGTCATCAATTCACGCCCATGGCGACCGAACACGCGATTTGCACGCAGGGTCGGCGAAAGCGTCGGAGGAGACTTCGAGGCGAAGGGGAAGTAGAGCACGGCCTGCACGGGACATCGTTGTTGGGCCCCAAAAGTCCCGAGTTCCAGACTCCCAGCAGTGACCAGGGCCTAGGATCTAGGATCCGGGATGCAGACATGCCTTTCCGCCGCCACCGTTGAATATTACAAGGGCTCGGATGGGGAAAAGGTAACGTTTTTTTCGTGCGGAGAGGGCAAGTAGCGAACGAGCATTAATCTGCGTCAACCTCCGACACCACGCGTCTCGTTCATTGAATCAATATGGGGAAGAGTCATGTTGGGGTCCGAGGAGGATTAAGGCATGGGGGAGTGGAGCTCGGTAACAGCTGGTTGTTTTGGGTTGTGTGCAAGTCGGTCGGTCCGCAGGTACTGTAGTACATGTGCGATGTTTGCCGTGTGCAGTTGCACCGAATTGTGGTGATGATCAATTATTGTTGAGGAAAACTTCAAGCAGATCTGATCAGAAGGAGGACTCGACGAAACGTGAAGCGCGCGTCTCGGCAATCGACGCAGTGAAAAAAAAAAAACGTAGAAGCAGAGTATGGTCCATACAATCATCGTACGCACGAGAAACAAAATCTATCTGCGCTGCGATATAACCCCAAACGAGCGGAAGCAGCAGCAGCCAATCCCCAATTCATGCTCGTTCGTTAACCGTCATACCAATCAATCAATCATGCCTTCGTTAATCGTCGTACCCGCTCGTTCAATCTCTCACACACAACCTCGCCCAGCCCCTTCCCGTCCTGCGAACCTCCAGCTGCTGAATCGACCAAGCAGCGCCGTCTCGAAACGGCAGGTAGTACTCACAAAGGGCTGATCAGAACCCAATGTTCCGCAGGTCCCTCGCACCGTCCGACTTGTTGGTCTTCTTGCGACCGCGCATACTGCCCATGCCGGCCACCTCGCTGCCGGTGCGACGAGCGTCGGCCGCGCCATCGGCATGCGGAGGTTCGGCCTCCTTCTCGACGACCGTGACGGCTTGGCCGGCGGGCGTGGTGAATGTACGCTCGATGGGCTTGGCCGGGTCGCCGCCAGCGGATGCAGTCTTATCGGTAGCGGAGGCGGCCTTGTCGACGACGGTCACTGGCTGGCCCGCGGGCGTGGTGAAGGTGCGCTGAACGGGCTTGGCTGGGTCGTCTCCGACGGGAGTGGGTTTGTCGACGTGTTCGGACGTGGTGACGATGGGGATGGCGTTCTGCCCGACACGTTCTTGCGGTGCGGCAGTCGTCATGGTGGGGTTGACAGGCTGAACCGGATCCTGGGCGAACTGTACACGGCCACGGCCTTCCTCTGCCCGGCGACTGAGGGTACCTCGGCCATCACCTCCGGCGGTGTCGGCACCGGTCGTGGTGGCAGTGCTTCCAGCTGGGCGGCCAAGTTTCTCGCTCATGAGAGTAGCTCCGGCGGCAGCTCCAGCCGCCGTGGCGAGACCAGGATCAGTGGTACTCGTGGTGACTGTTTCAATGACCTGGGTGTTGGGATCGACCGTTGCAATCACATTCGTCTTCTTGCGCTGGATCCCAGGGACAATGTCGATGACTGATGCGTGCGGGTCCAGCTTCTTGTTTCGGCGGTGCCTGAGGCAACACCAAGTGCAGCACGTCAAGCAAGCAAGAAGGGGAAGTAGCAAGGCCCCCACACCAGCGAGCCAGTACAGCCAGGGGTGACCAGAGAGAAAGTCGTGGGGGTGCAAGGCATCCTGCGTACACTTGCGGCAGCACGTGCCCAAATCCCAGCAGTCGGGCGCATCTTCAACATTCCAGTGATGCTCCAGAGCGCGCGGCGTCTCTCTGACGACGGTGACAGTTGGCGAGCCGTTCTTCGCGGGCATCACGGTCGTCTTGAGCGGGTAGTAGGTGCGGCCGCCCTTGGTGGTGCCCCAGTGAGCCCCTGCAATGGAGGTGACGTGCGTGAAGTGGTCGATCGTCTGAGCAAACGGACAAGCGCGCTGAGCCATGACAGCAGGGAAGACCGTCGTGATATTGATGGGCTTGTGATGGTTCAACATGCACTTTTGAATCTTGCATTCCGTCTTGTTGTAATGATGACCTTTGCCTTTCAGACAGGCAGGTGGGGTTGCCACAGGCGTCTGACGAGCAGCCCAGCCAAGGTCAAACGGTGTGTGCGAGTCAACAGTGACCACCATGGTGCTGTCGACGGTCTGCAGTGGCTGTGTGATGTCGACAAGTGTGCCGCCAATGAGTGCCCTGGTCATGGTGATATTGGCGGTAGCTGATACCGTGGTCGGGCTCTTCCCCTTGCTTTTGGATTTGCCTGTCAGGCCACGCTTCGCATGTGGAGAATCCTGGCATTGCTCCAGGTTCCAACAGACAGCATGCCTGACGCTGCGGTCCCAGTCCAGATCACCATAGTGAGTGCGTAGCAGGTCGGCAGTTTGGGTGACTTCCGACCAGTCCAGATCAGGATATAGCTCACGTAGAGCATCCGCATTCTGACTCAGGACATGCCCACAGGTTTTTCCCAGCTGGTACTTGTCCAGGGTGAACCTGAGGAGTGCGTCCAGGACATCTGGATCGTACCGCAGCGGGTAGAGCGTAGCCTCCGGCGTCGGCGCAACGATCACCACGGTCTGATTGTGGTTCCCATACGCTCCGCTTGACGCAGTGATGGTTATCGGACTTCCATTGACAGTTGCAATGGTCGTGGTGTTCACGTGCGGGTTGAACTTGCTCGATGTACAGACGATCGTCCGGTAGATCGTCTTCGTGACTGCTGGCAAGGCTCCGCCATACACTCGCGTCGTAGTCGCGACATCGCTCGAGGCGCCTGTGACAGTCTCGGTGGCAACCACCTCAGAAGAGGTCGAAAGCGTGTATGTGACGGTATGAACGCTGGCGGCTGTTGATGCCGGGTCCTCCGTGGCGGCGCCGGTCCGCGTGACGTACATCGAACTGCCATGAGAGTCGGTCGTCGGCTTGAGCGTAGCTTCGGTGGAACCGAGATGGACGACCTTGATTGTTTCGGCACTTGTGTCACTGCTGGTCGACACGCTATGGTATCGGGTGATGGTACGAGTGCCGTGCCTGCCGAGATCCACAGTCGCAGTCTCCATCGCCCAGTCTCCGCTTCTTGTTACATAGATTGTCGAGCCGTCTGAGACGAATGTCGGCGAAAGAGTCACATTCGTGCCCTGCATTTCGACGACGCGAACAGTAGGTGAGACCATTTCGGCCGCTGATGTCGGTCGGGTGATCGTGACCGTGTGCGTGACACAGTCCGAACGGGATGACGTCGGCATGTTCAGCGTGCGCTCACCCGGTTGCTCGTCGACGATGGTCATCGTGAACGTGTGGAGTCTGGTCGCCTGAGCTCGCTTGTCGTCCGGAGCGGGTACCTTGTCACCCGTCACGACCACGGCCATCGGCGTTGGTATCACCAGAGCATCGATGACAGAAGGGCCAGTGACGGTGGTTTCGAACGATTTTGCTCCCGCAATCTTCCACGTCTGAGCGACGACAGCTGGGTCGAGGTTCTGCAGAGCAAAGACGGCGGTGATTGGAACTCCACGGACCGCGCCAATGCCAGTGATGGTCTCGCCTGGTGTGTCAAAGTCGTCGAGCGGGACGTTCGGGATCGGGGCGCCGGGTATCGGCATGCCCATGACGAAGATCTTGTCCTCATCATCATCGCGCTTCTGGGACGTTGATCCAGTATCATGCAAGTGAGCTACTCCATCAACGCTGTCGACGACATCGTCAATGATGTCTTCGGCACCATCGGCAATCCTGTCAACAGGGCCATCAAGATTTGCGGCAGTACCCATGTCATTATCTTGGCAGTTCCGTTCGCCCATGCCATGCTCACAAGCCCAGTCGAGTAGGTCGTCTTCGCCGCCATCGGGAGAAGCGTCGCGTTTGCGGTCGACGGTGTCAGAAGGGTTGCCAGAATGAGGTACGGACCCATCCTTTTTGTTCGCTGCTGGGATTCCAATGTCAGAAAGCCCGGCAAGGCTCATCTGTGAAACGTCATCCGGGGACTTGTGGTCACAGTCTACTATGTCAGTGGCTAGCCCCAGCACGCAGCCAGTCAGGCCGAGTGCGAGGAATGTCGTGACCCGCATCTTGCGGTCGAGACTGGTGCAATGTGTTCAGCGTGTCTGCAAACGGGGTGGAAGAGATACGACAGTGTGATAAGAGACAATGCTGAGAGGCAGGGTGTGGACGAGGGATGGAGGGAAGAAGATGTGGGGAGAGACAGAGGCAAAGAAATGTTGGCGGCTGGAGGCATGGCGGCCGTTGGCAATGGCAACGTTGTCGTGCTGCTCCTGCGCGACTTCACTGATAGAAGGAGGCCCTGTGAGCTTCTTCTCTAGGCGATGGAGGAAGGCATCGTCAAGACAATGCGGAAGTGGTGATTCGACCAGCTGGCCAGAGTCAGGACATCGCGACTCTACCAGCAGTACTCGGGCTGGCTTCATATATCCTCTGTGCTCAACACAACGAGATACAACCCACTGAGGCAAGCCTACGACGGGTGAGACATGTATGCACGCGTGTAGAGTGGCGCCCTGCGAGCTTTGAGATGAGGATGCAGTCAGGTAGATGTAGAGACATCGATGGGATGAAGTCGGGACTGGCCCAGCCCGGGGCACTTCGAAGCCGCTGACTAATGTCGCGCGGCAAGACGGTACTTGCCGGGCGAGGGCTGGTCTGCCTTCACGCCTGCCTGCTTCCGCGCCGTATCGTCTTCCTGCCTCGACGCTACTTCGTCCTTTTCATTGCACATGGCGACGATGACTGCAAATGCGATTGCAACTGCAACTGCGCTCCTCGACTTACGACAAGGCGAGACAGATGTCGGGACTCACGCGTGCGTTCACTGCATTCTGTATGCTCCATAACGTCCGCATCCACGGCTAAAAGAGAGCATCGGGTCCGTTTGCCCCGAATGTCGAGCTCTTTTACGTACAGACTGTGTGGAGTTCATGCAATCAAGATACATCATCGAATACCTCGATACTTCGTGGTAATAAACTAGCAGGACGCCCCTCATATTTTCACTTGTACATGATCAAGATGTACTCTGTCCTCTGCGCCGTGGCCCTGGCGATTGCATCGGACGCTCGGGACATTGTCTTTCCTCCGGTCTCCAATGTCCAACATACCCTCGGCAGGTTCGATGCAGGTGATGTCGACGATGGCATGGATCTGTCGACGCCAATGTACTCAGGCCTGATAACCTACGCAAATCTGGAATACGTGCACTGTCTTGCGGCAGACGCCGCGAATCTCGAGACCTACGACATTGCCGTGATCGGCGCGCCTTTTGACACAGGAGTCACTGCTCGCCCGGGCGCACGGTTTGGACCAAATGGTATCCGTCAGGGGTCGCGAAGGATCTCACCGCAGATGTCGTACAGCGTCTACACTGGCCGTAACCACTTCCGGGAGTGGGCCAAGATCGTCGACTGCGGTGACGCTCCACTGACCTTCTTGGACAACACGATAGCCTTGAAGCAGCTTACGAAAGCACACAAGGTGGTCTCTGCACGTAAGGCGAACAGCACCGAGTATGGAGTGCCGCGCATCATTACCCTCGGAGGTGATCACACGACGACCTTGCCCGCTCTGCGATCAACCTTTGATCACTGGGGAGCCGTCAGCGTCATCCACTGGGAGGCCTGTCGCACTACGCCGGCGTCAACCACGGCACGTTCTTGCACATTGCGCACGAGGAAGGCCTCATCCTCAACTCGTCTTTCCACGCGGGCATTCGTGCTCCAGTATCGAACGAGCACTACGATCTGAAACATGACCGAGCTTGCGGGTTCAACATTATCACAGCCCGGGACCTTGACAGACTAGGCACGGCAGGTGTTATTGAAAGACTGAAGAATCGCGTCGCAGGGACGAAGGTATACATCAGTGTGGATATTGATGTGCTTGATCCGGCCTATGCGCCTGCTATCGGGACTGCTGAAGTCGGAGGCTGGACGACACGGGAGCTGCTTACGATATTAGATGGATTGACTGGGATTCAGGTCATCGGCGCCGACGTTGGTACGTGACGAACCAGCTTTCGGAGCCGGTCTTTTACTGACCCAGACTGCTAGTCGAGGTAGCACCAATATACGACAGCGCAGGAGAGACGACGACGCTTGCCGCCGCTGAGGTGGTGCATTCTCTCATCTCACTCATGGTAGACACGCCAGTGAGGGCAGAGGCGCAGCCAACGTGAGGGCCGTGAAGGCGATGACCGGGTTGATGGTTCGGTCGCCTACCACATCCGACCCGAACCCGTCTGGCACCCTGTTGCTGCATTAAATCCCAACATCAACCAGTATAAACACCGTTTGCCGACGACGGGCTCCTTAATACAGGGTTCAGAACACCGGTAGATGGCTTATGCCGTACAAATCCTCTGAACAATCTTGTTCTAGTCGGATGTAGAACTTGAATGTACTCCCGTGATGATGCATGTAGTACGGAAGCGTTGAATCAGGAGCTGCGTACCTGTTTTACTGTTCCATGCCGGAGGATCCAAGTCTGGGAATTGTGATGGATTTCGAACCAGGGTGAGTCTATGTGGTGGTTGAGTGAATGTGACACAAATTACGCACGTGATACCGTAGGCTCGAGCGATTTGCGGCTCTGCGCGCCATCCCGAGCCATCATCCGTCACCCAGTTTCAACTCCACTCGCCTTGCTCAAAAGTCCAAGGAGTATTCCGCTCCATCGCCCCGACGACGCACTTTGAACGAAGCCAAGATGTCTTTCGAACCAAAGCAGAAAGTCGAGCTCGACCCGCCAATGGATGATCTGATCAGCTTAGACTACCTGTCCAAGTGCGACGGTGCGTCGTGAGGTTCCCAACCACCGAGCCGTCAATACTCACAATGTGCAGGGACGAATCCGGATTACCCTACATATGTAGCCATCAAGGTAGGTCGACGCGACGCATTTCGGCGTGCCATATAATGTGGCAGGACTCATGCCAGCCAGGGGACCGTCTTTGACGTGAGTGGCAACAAGGCTTACGGGCCGAGTGGCTCTTACAAAGGTGCGTACATGTTACAGAACGATTTGTGCAGACAGTTGTACTCACGCCTGACAGTGTTTGCCGGCCGGGATGCATCCAGAGCATTGGCCCAGTCATCGTTGAAAGAAGAGGACTGCAAGCCGGAATGGGATGATCTATCGGATGAGCACAAGAAGGTGTTGAACGATTGGTATACGTTCTTCAGCAAGCGCTACAACATCAAGGGCAAAGTCGAAGGCGCCACAAATGTGTAGTCGTTATTATATGGATGTCCGCCCGCAGATCACCGCGAACGCTGCCGAAACCACCGCATTGTCGCGCTCGAGAAAGCATTGCAAACCAGCTGCTGAACCAATAATGTCGATTACCCGAAGTCAGACGCGTCAGACGCATCACTCGGTACGTTTGCCTGAAAACAACGGAAACATCGGAACCCAGATCCAAACGCCCAGTCATAACGTCGTGAACGTCGTTTCGTCATACATGCGCCACAGCTTGCTGTCTACGCAGCAGAACCTGCCGATTGCAAGACTGACAGACTTGGTTGGCGCTGACCCATTCTCGTTTGATGGACCAGGGACCACCGCATTGGTGGTTTAGGTCATTACGGGCGAAGTGGCAGTGCTTGATGAGCCGCCGGCCGGCATGACCGCAGTGGAAGTGGATGACCTCGTACTATGAGTTTGTAAGTACGAGGGTGTGTTCTTGAGCGGGTACAAGACACATACTTGACACATGGTCGAGATCAGTCGAATGCACAGCGGTACGATATTTGCCACAATTTGAGGTGCTGAGTTCGCTTTTGAACTGATTACTTCAACGTCGTCAGCACGATACAGTAATTCAGTGGTATGTTGCAATCACGCATATCTTACATTGCAGATATGATGACTTGCTTCTTTAACAAGCAAAAACAGGCCACCAAAAGACAAAACAGTTCCGAAAGACGACGACGCAAGACCCGTGACAGTGATGAGGAGAAGAAACGGACGACCTCGAGCAAGTGTGCGATCCGCCATTCTTATATCTTGGAGCCGACGTCTTCACAAGCACGCTAGGCCGGCCAAGACTCGCACAAACCTCTCGCATAACCTTTGCGGAGAACGTACAGGAACCCCCCATGCTTTTCCGGCGGCACGCGCGGTAGAGGTCGCTGAAAGGACCTGCTGTCGACAATGCAGTATCCCATCGTCGGGAGTAGTGTCCGTCCAGATGATGAAGCTCCTTTCCAGAAAAAGGGTGTGAGAACACGGCGGATGCATTAGCTGGTTGGGATGCGGAGGTAGTAGCACACGCTCAAGCGAGCCAGCCTACCATTGTCCTTCGCGGGCATTACCGCGAGTATCGAAGAGTCCTGAAGAAGAGTGTAGAAGACGACCGGATCGACTTTTATATACGACGAGTCACATTCTCTGACCGCTCCTTGAACCGTCTCTGACCGCTCTAAGCTCGGTCATCACCTCTCCCGCGTATTGACAATTCACAGTCTCGTCTGCCGAGAGTCGTAGAGACGACGAGCCATGGTTAGACAAGTAGCGATGAATGTTACTAGTGCCGCTCGCCATCGGCACTCGAGCGCGAGCACAGCGTTGTCGTTCCGATGCCATGCACGTAGACGGACTCAGCCTGCATACACACACATCGAATCGATGGCCCTGCGCCTGTTGTGCAACCATTGCCTGAGCGGTCCGACGTCCCGTAACGGTTTGTGATTCTCTCGGGACGTTGAATGGCAATACTTTAAATTTACTGACACTTCAGATACGCCTGCCTACAGGCGGCGCATCAAGCATCTAAAACATGAGAATATGCGAGAAGTCGTCGCAGGAGCAAATCAACCAAGTGTGATACCGTGACTGTTGGTTGAGCTGCGCTATGCTCGAGCGCCAAATCCAATGCGTTGTGCACACGTGGGTTCAGAGCTGTTGTGGACGATGGGTCGTCGTACACCTTTTTTGATCGATACCTCACAACCACGGCGCTGAGAGAGCGGAGTCGTGCTACGTTTGATGATGGCACGGACCATAAGTGATGTCGATGGCTCGAATCCTACATGCATTCTTGAGGACGTACAGGAACCGTTGGTGGAAATGCTCCGATAGGTGACCGGATTTCGACATCATCTCAACCGGGCTACGGACGAAGGATTGACGTTGGAAAGGCGAGATAGCGATGCCTCTTCCCGCTGAACTTTGTACAGCGTAACCAAGGTCTGTGACTAACCGGGTTCGCTGATGCGGGATGGTATATGTCTGTGCAAGCGCAACCGACGTACAGCCCCCGTTCACTGTATCTGCGCAGGCATCGCCTCGATCAAAACCGGGCATTCGCAATAGATGTCTCGGGAATTTCGCACAAGCTTCTCGCTGCTGCCGTTGCCTTCCATGCATGCGGTTACTAGCTCTGATCGTTGCCTCGGCACGTGTAACATCCAGGTTGCCTCCGCCGCTCTCGTGATGAGGTTCATCGCGTTGAGACGATGGGGGGTCGTCCCAGCTCCCCATCACTCGACCTCTGTCGCCGAACAACGAGAGGACGTGTGGCAATTCGGTGACTGCGCGCTTGTCGAGCGAGTCGATCAGATTGACAGGTATAATGTTTGACAACACCCAATGGTATGATGTGAATCCAAGCGAACAAGGCAGAGTCAGCCCCTCCGTGACACTACCTATCTAAGCCTTGCCCTTTCTAGCCTTCCGCACGGCTCTCTTTCGCCCAATGATCTGGTTACGCTTGGCGAGCTTCTCATCAGCCTGCTGTTTCTTGCTGGGCTTGTCGCTCTGCTCAATTGGCTGACCCGGTTTCGCCGGACGCACAGCATCGCCAGCATCCCTCTTGCGCTTGCGAAAGCCCTGTGGTTTGCCGCCGGCTTTCGAGCTGCGGGGGTTCTGGGACACAGCCGTGCCATTGACGACAGCGGTACTTCGATCCCGCGCTTTCTGCTCGCGATCTTTCCTCCTCAGCACGACCTGTGCGTTCTCGATTGCAAACTCCACGATGAGCCTCTTCTTCCTGTCCTGGGTGTCTTCCTGACTCAGCTTGTGCTTGCTCGCATTTCCTTCCTTCACCTTGTACCCAACCGCATGTCCGTTGAGCCACCTCAAGCCCATAAGGGCTGATCGATGGGTGTAATACTCGATGAAGCCGTAGCCTCTGCTTCTGCCTGCGCCAGTACTCTCGCTGACTTTGCTCCCGCCACTTCCCTCAAAGACCACTTTGGCTTGTCTGACGAGTCCTTTACCCGCCCGCTTGCGTGCTGCCTCGGCAGCGACCATCTCGTCGCCACCACGCGCAAGCTCCTCTTTTGACAGCCTCTCGCGAGCGCCATTCTTGACGTCTGTGGCAAAGCCGACAACAGACTCGCGTGCAAGCGCCTTGAGCTCTTTGCTGTCGATGCTGCGCGGTATGTTACGGACTGAAAGGCGAGTCAAGCTAAGGTGGAGAGAGGGGTTGCTTTCGATGAGCTTTTTGCGCTGCCGAGCGCTAGCATCGCGCATAGTCTTCTCGGACGGCGATAGCTTGTCCCACAGTTGCGATTTTGTTGAGATGGTGCCTTCGGAAAGGAGGTAAAGGCGACGCTTGTCCTTGTCTCGCTTGTTGCGATGAACGGTTCCTTCGTCTGTGAGGCGGCTGGCCTCGGACTTGTTGACGGCACGAGAGACCTGCAAGACACGTCCATCTAGCGTGTACTGTCCCGATGGATCCGCTTCGTCGTTTTGCAGTATAGATGGTGGTGCTTGTGACGGGCCTTTACCGTCCTTGGCCTTGTCTGCATCCGGTACGAGGGTTCTCCGAGGCGCGCTTCTCAAGCAGGCGTCTGCGTCGTCTTTCTCGTACAAACAAACGAAGCCCGTCCCTTTCGAGCGTTCTGTGCCTGCATCCATGACGACACGAGCGTACCTGACGCTGCCAAATCTTGTGAAGTGGTCTTCCAGGTCTTCATCTGTGCAGGTGAACGGAAGATTGCGAACAAAAAGCGTCGTGGACTTCTCCTCTGCCTGGTCAGCTACGCTCTCCGTCTCGCCATCGATCTGTATGTCCACGTCGTCGCCGTCATCGTCGTCCTCGCCCTCCGAGCTCTCTGATTGACCGCTCTCGTCATCTGCGCCAACTTCGTCGTCAAACATCTCATCCACATGCTCGTCATCAGCCGCACCGTGCACTGGAGTGCCATCGTCCTCCGCTGATCGCTGTTCCTGCGTATCGTCTTTGAGCACATTTTGATAGGCATCCTTCTCCACAGCCCAATCCACAGCTAAAGTACGTCCATCCACTTCCTTGCCGTTCACCTCTTCCATCGCCTTCTCCGCGTTCTTCCTACCTCGCATAAGCACAAATCCAAAGCCTGCCATAAGTCCTGGACCTTTCTTCGGCACATAAGCCTGCTTGATCTTGCCATAGCTCTGGAAAAGCTTCTCCAACTGGTGCGAGCCCTTGATGCTCCAAGGCAAGTTCCGGACGATCAGCTTCGGTGGTTGCTGTGTCTCCCGTTCAGGCTTGACCTTTGACTTCTCGACATCGGCTCCGCCTTCATTGTCACGGTGCCGTGGCTCTGCAACCTCTACACGCAGTTTACGCCCATCGAGTACGTGTCCGTTGAACTGCTGCTTGGCTCGCTGGGCATCCTCTGCGTCTGCAAAGGTCACAAATCCGTAGCCTCGACATTGCTTGGTATTTGGGTCCGTGACGGCAGTTGCATGCTTGATAGGATATGACTCGGAGAAGAGGTCCGTGAGAGACTCTGATGTCGCTGTCGGTGGCAGTGACCGGACGAAGAGTGACCGGCGGTGCTGTTCTGTCTTCTCCGGCCCTGGAGATTTGCCCTCTGTGTTCGGTTGAGGTTCCGCAACCCCGTCCACAGCCACAGCTGTTGCTACGCTGCCATCTGACAGTTTCTGCTTCTTCGCTGCCCTCGCCATAGTTCTTCAGGTGGTGTGATACTGCAGCGTTGCATCGAGAACTTTTTCTTGTGCAGGCTTCGCGAAGCGGCTTTGATCCGCGATAGCGTCGTACCCTGGTCTACGGGCGGGGCTTGGCGAAGTTCCGCCAAAAATTTGACCGCAGAGCGCAGGGCATCCACTTTGCGATTGGACTCACATTTGCACTCAAACAGACACATTCTCACACCTCTGCGACAAGCACTCCCGTGACAAGAACAGCCTCCTCTACGCCCATACCCCTACAAGTAGCATCGAGACCTGTGAAGCAGCAAGCCGCTAGGCAACATGGGCTTCACCGACTTCGTGTCCGACTCCGGACTTACACGTATGTTTCCGTGGCGGTTGAGCTCCTTTCTCGACCACCGACGCTGACTTGCTGTACTATCCAGTCCTCGACAACTGGGTCAGGACTCGCAGCTACATTATTGGGTACGTGTACCGCGGAGACTCTTCACATATCCCTTTCCTCAGATGAGAATAATTTGGTCCGTGTTGATGAGGCGGCTTAAGACCCCGCCGAATGAGTACAAAACAAATAGCAACTTGTTGCACTTCTGACCTTACAATTGTTGCATCTCGTGCCCCGTGTAGCCACTTCCTATGTTGGGATATGATGCTAACGGACTTGCCAGCTACGGCCCATCCCAAGCCGACGTGAAGTCATTCCAAGCTTTCAAAGAGCAGCCAGCCGTCGAGAAGTTCCCGCACGCATACCGCTGGTACAAGCACATCGCTACCTTCGAGTCCGAGTTCTCCAGCTTGCCCGGTGATCCAAGCAAGGAGTACACCGCTTACGGCCCAGAGTCCTCCGAGCTGACCGTCAACCCGGCCAAGGCGCCAGAGAAGGAGGCCGACGGCGGTGATGACGATGACGATGTCGATCTCTTCGGCAGTGACGACGAAGAGGAGGATGCTGAGGCGGCCCGCGTAAGGGAAGAGAGGCTCGCGGAGTACAAGAAGAAGAAGGAGGGCAAGACGAAGCCGGCAGCCAAATCTATCGTGACGCTCGACGTGAAGCCATGGGGTATGCATGCGATGACCCATCTCCCGTGCCAGAACGTTCGTGCTGACCCAGTTGTACAGACGATGAGACAGACATGAAGGGGCTCGAGCAGTCTGTGCGCAGCATTGAGAAGGACGGCCTCGTTTGGGGTGCTTCCAAGCTCGTCGCCGTCGGCTTCGGTATCAAGAAGCTGCAGATCAACTTGGTGGTCGAGGACGAGAAGATCTCGCTCGACGAGCTGCAGGAGGAGCTCGAGGGTTTCGAGGACTACGTGCAGAGCAGTGACGTTGCTGCCATGCAGAAGCTTTAAGCGCGCTGCGCTTGTGCATCGCGTGAGTCGAGGACTGAACCGGATGTCCGCCGGACCCTGTTGTGTGGAGGAGAGCGTGAATGATGAGCGCTTGTGCATTGGCTTCATGGCGTAATGTGAGATGAGCTGCATTAGACATGTGATACCATTGCAGTATACAGAAGTTGCCGCCCTCGTCGAAGTAAACTACGTATCATCCCGGCGTTCGTACTACGACCTGCAATTCTTTCGTGTGAGAGGCGCCACGTGACTTTGCCAAGCTATGGCTCGCTCAAGTGAACTTCAACTTGAGACTTTTCAAGTACAAGTCGCAATCATTACCACAACTCGATCTACACCACAGACTACACAATCCACCTCACAATGAGCGCGCCAGCAAGCGTAGTGAACTTAGTTGGAATTCTCTTCCTCGCGCATGCGTACGTCTAAGCGCACCATCTCCCTTAGCAGCTTCTCGAGTGAGAGACTGACCGCATACTACAGAGTCTACAGCGCATACGAGCATTCCCTACTCCCTGGCGCTTCAAGTTCGTCGTCCGCAAATGCCACACTCAACCACATCAACCTGCCACTCGACGTCACACTCGAGACGCTTTTCTCCATCCTGCTGTTGTGTGTTGGTGTTGTGCTCAGCAGCCCGGCTCTGAAACCGATTCAATGGAACGTGTGGGCTGGCCAATTGGAGAGGAGTAAGGAGGCGAGGCAATACAAGGAGTTTGGCGTGGGCGGCGGCAACCCGTACGCGGGTTTGGAGGAGCTGCCTGGGTTTCTGGACATCAGAGGCAGGAGGAAGGAGTTTGCGGATTGGGTCAAGGGGGATGGTAAGGGAGGCAGCTAAGGTAGCGTCCCATACCGAACACCGAAAGCGTCTGCGATAATGCAAGCGAAAACCGGGAGAACATCAGATCCGTGATGCCATACCACTGGTTGAGTACCCGGACGTTCATTGATCGAGGTTTTGTAGGGAGACGTAGCAAGCATTCACCGCGACCGAGTTCGTAGTTGAATGCTGCGGTGGTGCGCTTTTGAGCTCCATTGCGAGGTACGGTGGACGAGTGCTGCAGGAATGGCAGGAGCGAAGTCCTGCGTTCCTGCTAGATTTACCTTTCAGACCTCACCTCACCTCACCTCACCTCACCTCAGATTCTTATGGTCTTCTATATCGTACCTCACTAACCTTTGACGGTGTCCATCACGCCTCCCACGCTCATCTCAGCGGCCATGGCTCCCTTCAACCATTCGCAAAAGCGGCGCCGAAGCAGCGAGACAGGCCATTCAACGCGCAATGCGCGCAGTCGCACGGGCTCGCGTACGTCCAGCAACAGCCTATACAGTCGCTCTGGTTCATGCTACACAGGTACCTCGCGCAGGTCATCCACCGAGTCATTGCAAGGACAAGGCCGCAAACGCATGCCGGTGCGAAGGACCTCGACCAGACTTGAGCGACCTGCATCAACGGCTTCGCAGAGCACTCTCCGTGGACGCGACGGCGAAAGTGTGGAAACGACCGAGCAGCATCAGAATGAGTTCGTGCCTGATCTCGATGATCTTAGCGAAGTAGTCATGGCGGTGAACATGACCGATCGAGGGACCGTTGGCTGTGCGTATTATGTGACGCGAGATGAGAAGCTTTACTTCATGGAGGACGCTAAGTTGGGAGGATGTGAAATCCTGGATTCTTGTACGTATGGTGTAGGGCTGGCGTGTGTTCCGTACTGACTGATAAACAGTGAAGCTTTTCATCGATCCAACGGTCGTGCTCATATCGACACGGTGCAATGACGAAGTCGTCAACCGCCTCGACCCTGAAATGCGGAATGCGAGAGCTTCGGTGGACGGGAGGAATACGGACCAAACACGCCTGCCATACCTGCTCGAGTGTCGTCCGGGAGCAGAGTTTGGCTACGAGAACGCCAGAAACAAGCTCGTGAACCTACGGATCGGCCAGCACGACGGCCCCCTCGTGACGTTCGTTGTGCCTGGAGACGTCGTGACTGATCATCACGACCACGGCGCTAATGGCACGGAGGCTGGCTTGGTGGGGCGGCAAGGTCAACTGCTCCGCCTGTCCGGCTGGATCAACATCGAGAGTCGCACTACTGTGGGTTGTGCTGGCGCAGTACTTTCATACCTGCAGCGCAGAAGAGCAACAGCCTATCTCCCAGGCGACCAGGCTGCCACAGCTACGTTCAGGGTAAAGACTGTGGAGATGTTCACTTTGAGTGACTCGATGTTCATCAACTCCGACACGCTGCTGTCGTTGCAGATCACCTCGACAGAGTCACATCCGAATGCTCAAAACCAAGGTCCACCGAGCAAAGGCTGGTCAAGTGGTTCAAAGGAAGGACTGTCAGTATACGGACTCTTTCAGAACCAGGCAAGGACAACTCAAGGCCGTGCTTTGCTTCGCCAGTACTTCTTACGTCCAAGCTTGAACCTTGACGTGATCAACGAGCGTCTACAAACTGTCGGCGTCCTGCTCAGACCAGAGAATAGCGCCGTATTGGATCAGCTTGACGACTGCTTGGGCAGGGTCAAGAACATGCGCCTTGTGACCGTCAACCTTCGCAAAGGCATCAGCAGTGGCTTGAAGCGGAATCGCAGTGTCTCAAACATTGTCTGGCCGAGCATACGCAACTTCGCTTTCCATGCTCTGCGCATTACAGACACGCTTGCTGAGCTGCAGGAGGGGCAGAGGCTATCCATCTGTCTAAAAATCATGGACATATTCGACAAAAGACAGCTTGCCGCCGTCGGTAAGATCATTACCGAGGTCGTCGATTTCGATGCTTCGAAAAGTCAGGGCAGCACCGTCGTGCTTCCTGGCGTCGATGAAGACCTTGATGAGGCCAAACGAACCTACAATGGCATTGAGGATCTGCTGTCCCAGGTTGCAGGGCGCGTTGCTGAGCATGTGCCGGCTGAACTGAACTCGCAGGTTAATGTCATCTTCTTTCCTCAAATCGGCTTCCTCATCTCAATCCGCCTTGACGGAGACACTGGTCGCGGAATCTACGAGGGCTCCAACGCTGATCCGTGGGAGATGATGTTCCTGACAGAGCACAGTGCTTACTACAAGAACTCGCAAATGACCGAGATGGACCAGCACTTTGGCGACATCTATGGGCGGATCTGCGACAAGGAGATTGAGATCGTGCAAGCTCTTGGTGAACGCGTGCTCGAGTACGAAGGGCTGATCAACTCGATCTCCGACCTCTGCGGCGAGCTGGACAGCTTTGTCGCGATGGCGAAAACCGCCAGACTTCACAACTTTGTGAAACCACGGGTCACGAATGACAACGCCATCAAAATCAAAGGTGGTAAGCACCCACTGCAGGAGCTGACGGTGCCTTCCTTCGTCGCGAACGACACGTATATGGTCGGTGGATCTGGCACACAAGTCGAAGGCATGGGCGTTGGTCTGGACCCAATGACCTCACAGAACGCTGCGGCTTCTGATCCGGCACCTTCCCGTGGCGACGTTGCGGGTCCGAGTCTGACGCTCATGACTGGGCCCAACTATTCCGGCAAAAGCATATACCTCAAGCAGGTTGCGATCATCGTCTATATGGCGCATGTCGGAAGCTTTGTGCCCGCCGAGGCTGCCAGAATCGGACTGACCGACAAGATCCTGACTCGCATCACCACTCGGGAGAGTATCTCGCGTATGCAGAGCGCCTTCACGATCGACCTGCAGCAAGTCTCGGTGGCTCTGAATCTTGCCACTCGCCGTAGCCTCGTCGTGATTGACGAGTTCGGCAAAGGCACCGACTCACACGACGGCGCGGGCCTTGCTGCAGGTGTGTTCGAGCACCTCCTCCAGCGTGGCGCCGAATGTCCGAAAGTACTTGCCGCAACCCATTTCCACGAGATCTTCGAGTCTGGCTTCCTACCGCCTCGTCCGGCGCTGAGCTTTGCGCACATGGAAGTGAAAGTCGATACCGAGGCCTCCGAGGTCGACGATCAGATCACCTACCTGTACAACTACCGGCCTGAGCGTAGCAACTCCAGCTTCGGGACTTGCTGCGCTGCCATGAACGGTGTCGACCGCGACATTGTCGAGCGTGCCGAAAAGCTGATCCTGCTCGCTGCCAGAGGTGAGGATTTGGTAGAGGCGTGTGCCGCGTTGCCCCAAGATGAGCTTGCAGAACTGCAAGACGCTGTGAGTTCCCACGCTCGCCGATGCCATGGGACTCGTTGCTGACTTTGAACAGGAAACCATCGCTCGAGACTTCCTTGCGACTAACATCGACGAGAACCCGCGCAAGTTGCTCGACGATCTGGTCAATGTCGCGAGCCCGACTGCCAGCGCCTTCTAGACCGGCCAGACTCGCAACCAAGGGTTCATGATGCTTACCAAAAACCTTACTGTATGTTGGTTCGATGTAGCTAGCACCATGTGCGTCGGCTATCTGATGTTATCGAGGGGTGCGATATGAGTTGGTATGAATATGACTATATGTGTTTGGCGGGCATCAAATGAGATTAGACTGCAGTCCGAATGAACGCTGATACCACGAGTGTGATATATTGGCGGAAGATCATATCATCAGCGAATGCCATGTCTATCGGGATGGTTCCATGCTTCGGGGAAAGATCGTAGTGCCATCCGTCGCAACGTGAGATGTGAAATACGTTGTTGACGGTTCAGTCGTCGCTGCTATGTGGTTCGTTCAACTGCACGATGATTGACTCGCGATCTCAGCTGCACATAATGCAGCGTGGGAACAATGAATGAACCCTGTGCTGTACACATAGCGATCAAATAGGATGTACGTGCAGAACCCCAACCTTCACTTTTCCAAACACCCAGAGCTCACCTGACTTCAGCCGGAAATGGTCCAAGCGTGCTGTCAAGCCGTGTGCGGACATTGCGGAGCTCCCATGTGGAGGCTGGACGTGCCCTCGGTGTTGTTGTCGCCGGAAAACAGCTGCCACTCACACATGCCCTTATAGAAACATCCTTCTGCGATTGCACGCCTGTACTCCGGAGGCACAGCGCCCTCTCAGCTCTCACACACCGCCACAAGCGCTGCACTTCACGGCTGCAGGCGACCCGACTTCCTAAGGAATCCCTACAACTCACGCGACCCAACCTCGTCAACCCATCACATTGAGCACGCGAGCAAAGATGTCGACCGACAAGCCACTTCCATTCATCTACCAGTTCGCCGCCGGCGCGGTGGCGGGTGTGTCCGAGATTCTAGTGATGTACCCACTGGACGTGGTCAAGACGCGAGTGTAAGCGTTGCTGCCATTGGAGTGCCTGCCTTTACTTGCAGCGAAGTAATCGTGGGATAGACAAATCCAAGGCAGGGTGCCGGTTCCGGGACAAGATCACTACAGCGGCATGCTCGACTGCTTCCGCAAGATCATCGCGAATGAAGGGTAGGCGCACATCCACACCGCAGGCACGGGGACGTAAACAGCTGACGGCGACTCGAGAGCATCACGTCTGTACCGTGGCATTGCCGCTCCCATCCTCATGGAGGCACCGAAGCGTGCAACCAAGTTCGCCGCCAACGACGAGTGGGGCAAGTTTTACAGGAGCACGTTTGGCATCAGCAAAATGACCCAGCCGTTGAGTATTCTTACTGGGGCAACGGCTGGCGCAACTGAGGCGTTCGTCGTCGTACCGTTCGAGCTGGTCAAGATTAGATTACAGGGTAAGCCGTGGAGCGCCCTCTACTGCAATAGATCACGTACGACTGATACTCAGCACCTTCAGACAAGGCACAAGCGCACAAGTACAACGGCATGCTCGACTGCGTGCAGAAGATCGTCAGGCAAGAAGGCGTGTGGACGCTGTACCAGGGCCTCGAGTCAACTATCTGGCGTCACGCGCTATGGAACGCGGGCTACTTCGGCTGTATCTTCCAAGTCCGCGCCCTGCTCCCGGCGAACACGACCAAGGACAAGAGTGTACAGATCCGAAACGACCTCATTTCGGGTTCGATCGGGGGTACGGTCGGCACGATCTTGAACACGCCCATGGACGTCGTCAAGAGCAGAATACAGAACAGCACCAAGGTGGCTGGCGGCGTGCGGAAGTACAACTGGGCGTGGCCGGCCCTGGGAACGGTCATGAAGGAGGAGGGGTTCGGCGCGCTTTACAAGGGGTTCTTGCCGAAGGTGCTGAGACTGGGACCGGGAGGTGGAATCTTGCTGGTCGTCTTCACTGGTATGATGGACTTCTTCCGTAAGATGAGGGGTGAGGAGGCCTGAGTGCGGAGGCTCGAGATTTGTTCACCTCCTTCTGCTCGACTGGCATTTGCTTGCATCTGCTCGGCGTTAAGAGATACCTAGAGAGGCGTCACGCTTTCTGCCTGCGCACGTGTGCGTCAGGTTATTCTGATAACATACAGTCCTGTGTGTACCCTTCCACTACTGCTTCCAGGGTTCCATCTGTGTAGTCTCCGTTGGCGTGTCGTTATGTCGGAACTCCTCGCAAGCGTTTTATCTCGTTCCTACCTACACACTCAAACGTGAAGCTTCTACAAGCAACTTCATCCTGTGAATGTTCCACATTCTCCACAGCAACATGCAGCCAAACGATACATGCATTCGATTTGATCCATCACAGCAATCCACCAAATAGTCAACTCATGTGCTGTTCTCTGACTCTCATGCATACGCTCAATGCGTCCCCGGAGCGTACCTCAGCGTTCCAATGGACTCGTAGCGATCATCTTGATCACACGCCCCAGGTCTGGTCCCAAGCTCACCTTCCACTATCCTCCAGCACCGACTGTCGGAACCCATTCTTGTGACAGCGATGTCGCTGACTACGACGATCGTGTAGAAGACTCTGAGACGGAGGAAGTTGACTTCAAGGAGCGGTCGAGCGAAGAGGTAGCTAGGTCGGGCCGTACTTCATCCGACACAAACCACGTACTGGGCTATAGTGTGGACAGCCTCGAAAGACTGCTGTCACCTGGACGCTGGTCCAATGGCCACAAGTTCGAGATCTGTCTTGATGGCCTGACGTTCTTGAGCCATCCCATTTACGCAGATGAAGATGGATCTTGGTTGCCACGAGATGGCAGCACAGCGAAAGATACGAGACCACCGCAGACCGAAACTGATAATACCCCTACCGAGGCACGCAAAACAAGCCTGACTGGAGATGAGCCGGAGCCGACGACGAGTGCTACGAGCATTACGATAACCGCACCCGAGACATTGGCCGGCCCTGCTATACACGACTTCACTCATCTACCGGAGAGCCTGGATTCGCAGGGAGGAAGCAGTCTCGGGACTTCGATGAACAGCACGTCGACGACCTCGAATGTGATGCTCGGGGAGCAAATGGCCATGTTCAACGTGGTCTTTGTTCTGTCGACCACTTCTCAGGACGAAATCAAGGCCATGTATCAGCACGTGGTCAAGAAGTTGAGCAAAGCGCTGCAGTACTGCCAGAAGCAGAGCGGCTATGTCGCGGTGCAGAGCAGGCGGCTGCTCGCGCTGAAGGCGAAAGCTAAGCAGGACAGGACAGACTCCGATACGGGGTTCTCGTCCATGTATGAGTCCAGCGAGCTAGCGTGGGCGCTGAAGGAGCTCTACGAGAAGCTCAGTGCAGGCGATGTTGCAGGTTTCAGGCTCAATGGCATGGAGACGTCTTTGCAGATACCACTTCCAGGCATGAGCAATGACAGAGAGGAAGAGTTGAATCCGCACTCAGGCCTGTTGCTGCTGGACGAGAAAGATATCTTGCTTTACGAGCTCTCACACCCGGATGCCTCGCCATTAGCCTACTTCATCCGCGAGCACCTCCCAACGAAAAGCTTCCAGAAGAGCGCCGCTAGACTCAACATACCCGTGCACGATGCGATCTATCTAGCCCGGCACCTCATCAAGTGGCGCAAAGCTCGCGTCATTGCGCCTTTGCATGCCCGCAACATATACGTTGTGAGCCCGGACGCGCCGATGGACAAGTTGGCGGATCTCATACCAGAGTACGCTCGCCAATTCGCGGCGTTACCGTCACTGCCGCAGATGTTGAAGATGCTCGGGGGTAAACCACTCAAATATGGCTTACTGATACCGTCTCGCGACCACCGGATGCCGTACATGGACATCCTAGCCTACCTACTCCGGCACGGCTTCGTGAGACAACTGAAAACATACGGTTGGCTGCAGTCGTCCGGGCCAGGTGCCGTGGATGGATGGCAACCCGCCGTGACACAGAGCAAGCTCCGACCGAGTGGCCAAAGCCTGCTCTCGCCACACCTGAGACCAGTCGAAGACGACAACGTCAGCGTGAGCTCGGAGCGGACGGCGATACCGCTGTCGGTCATACGAGAGGAGCGAGAAGCGCACGGCGTCGACGATCCTGATTCGCCTGTACACACGGCGGGAGTGATCCTCGATCCTGCTTCACCGACGGGTGAAGAACGGGAACGATGTGAGGTGATTCAAGCTTCTATCGAGGATGTCGAGTTGCAAAGTCGATTGCCGCAGTTTCTGCCGTACTTGGATGGAGAACACACTTTCGAGGATATCGCGGCGAAGGAAGGGTTCAAGCGAGCCAGGGTTGAGGACTGGTTCGCTGAGCTTGAACGTCAGGGATATCTTTTGACGTTTCAGAGTCTTTGATGCGGGTGGCTACGATGCAATGTTGTGATGTAGCGGATGCATGTACAGTTGGAGTCGTTGGTGGTCACTGGTCGGGCTGGCAGCGCGGTTACGTACATGTACCTCTAGTTAACGCCAAGAAATGCGGCTCCGCGAGCATCTAAGGCGTTACGTAAGCAGCTCGTGCTTGCAGGTGAGTGGAGTGCATCACTTCAGCTGAACAGTGCGAACACGAACAGAGCGATACATCTACCTTGACCTCTCCAACAAACATCAGTCCACCAGATTCTTTCCCTACACACAAAGCACCTCACCGCACGCTCAAAATGTCCGGCGCCGCGCAAGGGGCCCCCTCCGCCGCCAAAGCCACCCTCGCCAACGACTCGCACGACACCAGCCGACCATTGCAGGCGCAGAAGCCGGCCGCGCAACTGGAAGAGGACGACGAGTTTGAGGATTTCCCCGTCGAAGGTAAACCCGATTTCGGATCCAACACGCTCCGAGAAGGCGGTACGAGGTAGTGGACTAACGGGTATTGGACGCAGACTGGGCCAAGGAAGAAGAGGTCGGTGCGCAGGCGAATAGCACTCACCTCTGGGAGGAGAGCTGGGATGACGATGATACGAGTGATGATTTCAGTGTGCAGTTGAAGTGAGTTTTTCATTCGAGGCGGAGAGGTTTTGAGGGTGAGGATCGGGTGCTGACGAGGGTGTAGGGAGGAGCTTAAGCGGATGGAGGCGCAGCGGAAGGGCTGAGTGATGGGAAGGGGAGGGACTTCGATGGGCTCGAGTACGAGGGAGATATGGTCGATAGAGATGGGAGTCACGCATCCGCGACGGCGTCTGGCGTACGGGTGAGACACCAGAGGAGGCTTCGAGGACGCCGGTGGAGATTCTCCAGTCCTGCTAGTCGTTCACGGGGGCCAATCCCGCACATGGTTATGAAGATCTACGATGGAGAAAGAAGTAGGCAAAGACCAGAGTCTCACAAGTGCCCAGCTCTTCGACCTTATGCTCGTATCAGAGCAACAATTCCGCCATCTTCGCTAATGCGACTCGTCACGCTCAAGTCGTTCTACTTACTCGACAGAGCCGTCACACCCGGCAACTCCTTGCCCTCGAGCAGCTCCAAACTCGCGCCGCCACCGGTCGAAACGTGGCTCAGCTTGTTCTCGACGCCATACTTGGCCGCGACCGTCGCCGTATCCCCACCGCCAATAATGACAATCTTGCCGCTCTGCGCCGCCTGCACGGCCGCGTCCATGGTGGCCTTGGTGCCGTTGGCGAACTTGTCCATCTCGAACACGCCCGGCGGGCCGTTCCACAAAATCGTCTTGGCCTCGTCGATGGCCTGCTTGTAGAGCTTGAGACTCTTCTCCCCGCAATCCAACCCCATCCAGCCGTCCGGGATGCCGTCCTTGTCCTCGGCGTAGCCCGTCTGGGCGTCGGCGGCGAACTTGTCGGCGGTGATGTAGTCGCACGGCAGCGTGATCTTGACGTCGTTGTTCTTGGCCTTCTCCACCAGCTCCGCGACCTTCTTCGCGCCCGCCTCGTCGAACAGCGAGTCGCCGATCTTGACGTTCTCGAGCGTCTTCTTGAACGTGAACGCCATGCCGCCGCAGATGATGAGCGAGTTGACCTTGTCGAGCAGGTTCTCGATCAGCTGGATCTTGTCCGAGACCTTGGCCCCGCCCAAGATGGCGAGGAAAGGCCGCTTCGGGTCCTCGAGCGCCTGCGCGAAGTAATCCAGTTCCTTCTTCACCAGGAACCCGGACGCCTTCTGCGGCAGGTCCACGCCGACCATGCTGCTGTGCGCCCGGTGGGCCGTGCCAAAGGCGTCGTTGACGTACACGTCCCCCAACGCCGTCAAGCCCTTCCGGAACTTCTCCACGTCGCCCTTGTCCGCCTTGACCTTGTTGCCCTCTTTATCCTTCGAACTGCCCTCCTCCTCGATGTGGAAGCGCAGGTTCTCGAGCAGCACCACGCCGCCGTGGTCCGTCCCGTTGACCGTCTTCTCCACCTCCGGGCCGACGCAGTCGTCGCAGAACGTCACGGTTTTGCCGCCCAGGAGCTTCTCGAGCTCCGCCACGACGGGCTTCAGGCTGTACTTTGGGTTCGGCTTGCCGTCCGGTCGGCCCAGGTGGGACATGAGCACGACGGCTTTGGCGCCATGGTCGATGGCGTACTTGATTGTCGGGACGGCGCCGACGATGCGCTGGTTGTTTTGGATCTTGGTGTTCGTCTCCTTGTCGAGGGGGACGTTGAAGTCGACCTACAGGGTGCGGTTCGCGTTAGCCTTTGCCCGTACATCGAGTGATGACTGGGGGAGGTGTTTCCAGACGTACCCGGATGAGAACCCGCTTGCCCTTGACGTCGATGTCGGAGATGGCGAGCTTGTTGGAGAGCGACATGTTTGCTGAGTGTGAAGGTCGTTCAGTCAATCTACGAGTCGAATTGCGAAGGGTTTTGTGTTCGCAACAGGAACAGTATGCACAATGTTACAGTGTTGACTTTTCTGTGACTTCGGAGAATGCCCCTCGTTGGTGACGGAAGTGGGGCACTGGAAGCTGTTGGGTTGGGGAACGGTCCGAATATGACATAAGAAAGAACTACATAGCAGGGCCGGTCGAAAGACGGCGATGGGAGATGTTGAAACTTCTCGAGTAAACGGAGGTACCGTCTAGCTGTTTGAATGAACTTGTAAACAATTCCCAATGTTCAACACCATGCTCCAAGGCCTATACTGCCACCGTGATCTACCCGCAAACGCCCCAGGCATGGCCGTTCCGATCGTGCCCGAACATTGCCAATCATCCTATACACCAGCAATGCATGCGAATGCCCAAGAACCTACCCACTACTCATACAGCCTTGCGTCATCTTTCTACGGCAATCGATCTCCAGCAATGACATCGTCCTCCGTCGAGTTGGTGATGGAAAGGTATACCGTCCACGCGATTCCGATCGTGGACACGAAGGGCTGTGTAGAGTATCAGTGACTGCCGTACGCGTGGAAGAGTGGAAGATGCAGAACGCACAATCTGAAATTGGACGGGCATCACACGGAAGTTGATGAGCTGCACCAGCGGCCAGACCAGGAAATTTGCCTTTAGTGCCGGGATGTAGACCTCTTGGAACTTCCTCGCGACAGCACGTCGGCCACCACCTTCTGCGACTGTCATGAAGGTGAAGAAACATGCAAGACCTGTACACATCACATGATCAGTCGGGAAGCGCGGCGGTAGATGAATGTTCGACTTCACCTACCACACGGCGCGAAGAGCAGCTGGTCGAAGGCCATCCTCTTAAGCGCGTTCAACGTTGCCTTGCCGGTGTGTACTGGGAATGTCTTGTTCAAGAAGCCGAACCACCTGTGCTGCAGAGGCGTCATGATGAAGGCATACGACATGAACCGGATCATGCGCTCGAACTCGAACGGCGGCGGTCCTTGACGGAAGCGAGAGTGTTCGGGCCAGGGGACTCTCTTGCTGTCAACCAGATCATGAATCTCGACCGAGAAGAGATCGTCTTTACCTCCCACCGCGGCTTCCGGGTCGGCTTGTCGTTGTTGTTGGCGGATGCGGAAGGCTGTGAGGGTTTGTGCTACCGTATCTGCGATGCCGCTGAGGACCTGCGAGCGCGTGTCTATCAGCGGTGCACGAGTGTGTGGTGGGTGTTGAAGGGTGGAAAGCGTACGGCGTTCGTGATCATGGTCGTCAGGATGGGTCGGTTGGCATAGTAGGCGTTGAACTTGCGCACCAGGATTGAGACCATGGTGAGCTGGATCAGGGCGACGATGGCGTGTAGGAGAGGCTGCGATCACGATCCATCCATCAGCACTTCTTCCATCATCATCATCATCATCCTCCTCCTCCTGTCCTCGAAGTCTCTCCACTGCGGCGGTCGGCCAAGCCATCCGCAAGTAGGAGGAACATGGGTTCGGGAACGCACATATCTCCCGTAGATGTATCGGGTGTTCAGCTGAGACAACACTCGTCGCCGCGTCTCGCCGAGCACCATTTTCTGTATGTGGACCGGGCGACGATTGGAGTCGAGAAATTGATCGGGGGTGGTGGTGGTGATGGTGACGTGGTGCGGCCAGGATCCGAGAAAGAGCACCGGCGCTCCCGCGGCTCTGCTGGGTGGGGACGGAAATAGGGTGATATATCTGATAAGGTAGGTGATGAAGGGATCGGGTGGAGGGAGTGGTGACCGTGGGCCGCGGCGGATGTTGTGTGGCGGTGGCTTGAAGTTCTTCTCCGTGCTGGTTCGTGTGACAGTGTGCTCGCCCTTGTCTTACAGGATCGCCGGAGATGCGTGGGTGCTGTAACTGTCAAGCGTACCTTTTAACACTCTACGACGGTGTTCGCCTTATCACTCCCTGCTGACATGCATCTTCCCTTGTAGGTTCGCCATCCACCACTTCGCTTGCTCCCGGCGCCGACATCCGCCATCCCGCCCTTGCCCACGCGACTCGCGCGTGCTTAGTAACGCGCCAAGCCACACACGGCAACTTCACTCGATGCATGGAAGAACTACAACAGCACACAACAATGCCCTTGCGGTCACAGACCCTCCCGATGCGTGAGAATGTGCGGTATCTTCTGCGCGCTGAGCTCACACCAATCCCGATGGCCTACCATCAACCACCAGCGACTGCTGGAGAATCGAGGCCCGGACAGTTGCCACAGAGCAGAGTCCGTTGAGCAATCGCCGAGTATCAATGGATTCGACCGGGATGCGTCATGTCGCACTCACATCACTTTTCTCTCGACCGTGCTCTCGTTACGCGGGACGCAGACTGTGGCTCAGCCGTACATGCAGCATGATCAGACCTCACGATTGTGTTGGAACGGCGAGGCGTGGACCGTGGACGGGACTGTCACCGACGCAAACGATACTCAGATCGTGTACAGTCAAGTTCTGGAAACCACTCAGACGGAGCTCAGCCGTCTCCCGCAAGACGACGAGACGCTGCGGCGTGCTGATGCCGTTGCTGCTGCGATGTCACGGATCGCGGGACCTTACGCGTTTGTCTTCCACGACTCACTGCATGGTCTTATTTACTTTGGTCGTGACTCCCTAGGGCGGCGCTCTCTCCTCTTCAATGTCACGGATGATGGCGACGTAATTATCAGCAGCATCCCGGATGCAACCCTTGGGACGACGTGGACCGAGGTCGAAGCTGACGGCATTTACTGCGTTGATCTCAAGCGTGCCGACCAACTGGATCCAAGCGGCCCTTGGGTCCGCCATGGTACCTTCGCCGTGACAAAAGCGCAGTACCATTTCTCTGGCACGGGCGGACACAGTGCCAACCAATCTGTAGGTGGCGATGAATCACCCATGAGTGCCTCCGCTCATGGTCCGGTAGGTGGTCCCACGTCTTTCCTTGCATAGACAACTTCCACAGTGTATCACGCCACTGCACGAGGCATCCCCTTCCGTACAGCAGCTTGAGCAGCTTCTCTCTCGGTCGCTGTCACTGCGCATCCTGAACATCCCTGATCCGCCATGCGAGGCCGGGGGCGACCATGCACCAACCACGAAGCTTGCCGTTCTCTTCTCTGGTGGGCTGGACTGTACGGTCTTGGCTCGTATGACGCACGATATCGTCCCCTTAACCGAGGCCATTGATTTGCTGAATGTCGCTTTCGAGAACCCACGCATCCACAAAGGGAATAGTACAGGTGGAGACGACGTTGACAATGCCTACGAGCTTTGCCCAGATCGGATCACCGGCCGCGCATCGCATGCTGAGCTACAGCGTGTATGTCCAGGCCGGCAATGGCGCTTTATCGCGATCAACGTGCCCTACCGAGAGACCCTGGAACACCGGCAGAGAGTCATCACGCTTATGCATCCCCACAACACCGAGATGGACTTGAGTATCTCATCTGCGCTTTACTTTGCAGCGAGAGGCATCGGAGTATATTCTCAGGACGGCACGGCGATACCTTATAAGACGTCCGCGAGAGTGCTCCTCTCCGGCCTCGGTGCCGACGAGCTTCTCGGCGGCTACCAACGCCACGCGACAGCGTACAACCGCAAGGGCTTTTCAGGGCTACTGGATGAGCTGGAGCTGGACTTGAGCAGACTCGGCAAGCGCAATCTTGGCCGGGACGATCGGGTGATCAGCAACTGGGCTCGAGAAGCGAGATTTCCCTACTTGGACGAGCAACTCTTGACCTGGGCTCTCGCGGCGCCGGTCGCCGAGAAATGTGGCTTTGGCGAACCGGCTGGCGACGGCTCCGATGCGGTCGAGGAGGGGAGCGCGCGGCTTGAGCCGGGCAAGAAGGTGTTGAGGTGCCTGGCCTGGAAGCTCGGGATGAGAGACGTTGCGCGAGAGAAGAAACGAGCGGTTCGTCTCCATATCCGTGAACCACGCCGTGTTCCGTCGTTTTTCGCTGACATGTCACATAGATCCAATTCGGAGCGCGCACGGCCAAGATGGAAACAGGCAAGACCAAAGGCACGCACGTCTTGTCGTAGGGTACCACGTCGTTCGCAGCATAGGTACGTTCACACGACATCCTTCTTGATCGAATACTTCCCGCGCATTCCGTGATGACGAGACGGCGAGGTTCATTCTCGTCCGGTCTCAGATACTTTTGAGATGGCCATCATGTTACCACCCGTCGATCCAGCCTGCCTTTTTCTTTTGAAGAAAATTTGGGTGTGGTTGGGCGACGGGACGGTGGCATGCACGGGCGTCGATGATTTGCAAAAGGCAAGTCTGATGTGGAATGCCTGTTACATAGTCGCTCTGGATCATGTATTTCCTCGGTGCTTTGGGGCCTTCTCGCTGATCCGTCTGTTGAGCAGACATTCGACGGTAGCTTTGCAATGCTATCCCGCCCTTGGCCGGATGGTGTGAATGCGATCACAAATTCAAAGAGGGACAAGAGCTTAAAGCGAGAATGACGAAGGCGACTTTCTTTGAACAACAGGGTGTTCGTCACCTGCAGCAATTGGAGCGGACTGGAGTGATGCCTTTAGAGACGAGACGACGAAGACGTGAAGGAAATCAGTCTCTCAGATACCCAATCCACAGGCCGTCGTCACTTCAATGCAGACAACGCTGCTCGAACGACGATTATCCGATGAGTGACGTTCAGGTGCTTGTCAGAGGTGAAAGCACGGCAGCGCGTATTGTGTGAAATGCTCCTATTTCCTTCCCTGCACGTTAGCGAGACCGATGGTCTAGACTCGATGTGTTCCTGCAGTTCGGTACGTCTTTGAGGACTAGGATTTTGATTGCTCGTGCACATCACTCATTTCACTAGACTACATCGCTCGAGGGAGAAGGCAGCACGTCGAGGTGACAGATTGCCGCTCGTCTCTGTAGCAATTCAGTTCGACTTAAGGCAACATGAACCTGAGGTATCACATGGGCTGTTGATGGATGGAGGCGGTCCATGATATTCGAATGCCACGATGGATCACGCGGTGGGCGTAGAGAGTCAGGTGATGAGAGTGGAGGCCTGTCGTCGTGAGTTCATTTGCGGGGCCAGAACCACTGGCTGTTCATGCCAAGCCAGTATTCCATGGTCCCGTGACCGTCGAATCCAAGGGGCGGAGGGCAGACTTTCCTCATTCGGCCATTGATTTATTAATCTGACTGCGGTACATGTGACATATGTATATCACATGCACATATACATATATCCAGCCTACCTCATCGCGGATCCCTCGGCTTCGACGCATGCGACAACAACACCTCCTACACCTTATATTCCTTCGATTGCATCCTGTGACACACCGTTCGGCGTCCACATCAACAGACTCCCCTATCGTCGAAGAGTGACCGCCAAAACCTGAGCCCTCTTCCCCGAATAACACACAGTACTGTTGCGAGGCCGACACCCCATTTTTAGCGGCGCCAAATCGTGTCAGTACTGTTTCGAAGAGCGGTTTGGTAACCTCACATTGGACGTCGCACCGGCGACTGCGGCTGCATGTGATTCACTGGACGGCCCTTGATCTGGCCATACCGATTCGCGAGCTCGCGTGGTCACTTCTCGATCCCAACAGTAACTCATAAGCTCAGCATCAACAAAACAATCGGCGGTGCTACGCGAGACCAGCGTTGGAAACGCCCATCCATCACAACCAATACTCCATTATCGTCATGCCGTCAAGTCGAAGGCTCAAGGTCACGGGCTTCATCGTCGTGCTCACCTTCCTCATCATCTTCTACGTCACCAACGGCGCCAAGAACACCTACAACTCGCCCTTCTACACCCGCACCGTCGACGCGATCAAAAGCCGGCAGGATGCGGATGCGCGGCAGGACATGATGGCGGAGGAGAAGCAGCGGCTGGGGCGCGTGGAGCGGTTGCAGAAGGAGCACGACGCGGCCATCTCCGCTGCTGCCCCAGCCAAGGAGACGGGCATGCTGAGCGGCGATGTCGCTCAGGCCGTTGGCGTAGCCCACGGCGCGGACAAGCAGAAGCCCGTCATGGAAGACGTGAAGCAAGGCGTGAGCGCCGCCGCCGAAGCAGCCCACCAAGCCCAAACCGCCGTGGCGGACAAAGTCAAAGGCGTCGCGGGTCGGGTGACGATGAAGAAAGACGACCGGGTGGTGGACGCCAAATCCACCGCCAAAGGCGACGACGGCGTGGCCAAAGTCGGCAACGTCGAGCCCAAAGCCTCCCAAGCCCTGACCTCCGCCGCCGAGACGGAAGAAGAGCACGCGGTGGAGACGGAGCTGAACGACATCCTCAAAAAGGGCCCCATCATCATCTTCAGCAAGAGCTACTGCCCCTTCAGCCAAAAGGCCAAACACATCCTCCTCGACCTCTACGCCATCACGCCCGCGCCGTACGTCGTCGAGCTCGACCGGCACGAGCTGGGCCCGGGCTTGCAGGCGGCGTTGCACAAGTCTACTGGTCGCCGCACCGTGCCGAATGTTTTGATCAGTGGGAAGAGTATCGGCGGCAGCGACGATATCGCGGCGTTGCATCGGGATGGCAAGCTCGTGGATACGGTGACGGCTATGGGGGGGAAGCGGATCATGTCCGTTGTGCCGAAAGACGCCGCCGATGGTAACGCGAAGGCGGGGTTGAAGTTTAAGGCGTGAAGGAAGATTGTTGTTGTCTGCGAAGAGTGGATATGTCAGATGCTTGATTCACCTGCAGACAAGACGATTTCCGATCGTGAAGAGGGCTTCCTCTCTCAAGCGCTGCGATGGGAGACATGTCACGACCAGCGACGCGCATTACAACGCGACCCAGGCAGCAAAGGTTGCAAGTCCGTACCGCACAAGGCTGTGCACAGTGACAGCTGTCTGCTCTCAGCGAGTTGGAGCACTCCTCCGGCCCTGCTCCTCCGAAGACGGATGGTTGAGAAAAGGGCGCATGGCATCACGGGAGTCAGACGTTCCGTGAACGATGGCGCGATACCCCTGTTACTGCTCAGTGCGTTAGATGCCTGCTGCATAATGATTCCGCATGAGAGAATGAGGTATGGGTGTGCGGCACACGGTGGGGAGCGTTAGCTTAGGGAGGAAAGTACATAAGTACGGAGAGGAGATTACCGTTGACGTCCCATCGCGCATCATCCACTTGGTCTTCACGTCTCCTGCCAGACACAATACTCACAGCTTCGTATGTCAAGGTCGCGTGAATGGTCTTCGAACGAGACGTTACCCGAACCCGTGACCGGAGCTTTGGCTGGCTGTAGGTTGCAGCGTCATGGTGGAAAGCTCTGGTATATCATAGACACTGTGTGGGTAGTGAAAGCGCTCAATTTCAAGCCTCTCTAAACAGGCGGCTCACCATACAACCCCCCAGCCAGTGGCAGCAGAGTACTACCGAATGCTTCCGCGGGTCCCTTCCAGACGCCAGCTCACCGTGATCGAAACGTTTCGCCATTCCCTCTCTCTCCTTCCCTCTCCTCATCTCTACGCATCCAGAATATTGCCGCGCTCCGAGACATACAGCCCGTCCAAAAACTTCCGGATATCCTTGTTCCGCACCCGGCACACCTGCTGGATGTCGGCGGCGGACTGCGACACGTTCTCGAGCGAGTTGCCGCTCAGCTGCAGCTCGTCCTTTTGGTTCTTCGACGCCTCCACGTCCACGCCCGGCTGCATGGTGACGTGGCGGACGATCTTCTCGCCCAGGAAGTTCCTACGCAAAAGAATCGTCACGGTTAGCCCGTTTGTCCTATACCCCGTGTGCAAGTAACTCTTGACGGGAGGAGGAGTTTTATTTCTATACCTGATCTCAACCTCCCACAAACCGGTCTCCTTGTTCTTCTCCAGGTTCACGTTGATGGGGAAATGGGCGTAGACGTAGCGCATCTTGTACCGGTAGCCCTTGGTGACGCCGATGATGAGGTTGTTCATGAGGGAGCGGACGGTGCGCAGGGTGGCGACGTTCTTGCGCGAGCCGTGGTGCAGCTCGATGTTGATGATGTTCTTGCTCGGGTGGGAGAAGGAGACGGCGAGATGGCCCAGGTTCTTCACCAGCTTGCCGCGGGGGCCCTCGACCGTGACGATGCGCGTTTTGATGTGGACCTTGACTGTTCAGACAGACGTGCTGATTAGTATCATGTGGGATTTTTTTCGCATCGAGGTGGTCCGGTGGGGGTTTTGGGCGTGGAGGGAGTTTGCACGTACCGCCCTCCGGGATGGTGAGCTGCTCCTGGGAATGGATGTAGCGCATGGTGGGCGAATGTCGAGGTGGTGGTGGTCGTGGGTGTTTGGTCGTCGGCAATGCCTCGTCTGCCTGCGAGTCTTGAACTTCGTCGTCGCGGGCAAATTGGAAGTGTGTCTGCCAAGCCGATGCGAATCGCGGCAGCACCCGTTGCGGGATGCGGAAAGTCGTGGGACGGATTGCGCTTCGAGTGAAGGTGGGGCTGCCTGGACTTGCGACTCGTTGCTGCTTGCACTTTTGTACGATTTTCCACTCCGCATTCAAATATCTCCTCTGTCGCGGATGCTGGACGAGAGCTACCTGGCATACATATGCTGCTCGCGAAGAACCCAAGACTCGAATCTCAGCACGCTACCGAAGCACACGCAGCGCACGACCACCAAGCGCCCACGGCATGAGCAAGAAGGGAGCGATCCCGGATGCGTGGGACGATGACTGGGTGAACCTGGCAGATGTACGGTCAACAAATACGGTCTTCCGAGATAGACTGCTAACGGATCGTAGCATGCCGAGGCCAAGACCGAGCCAGATATACCCAAACTCAGCAAAGCAGAGAAACGCGCGCAACACAACGCGTTACAGAAACAGCTATGGGACTCGGCGGAGAACCCCAATCGTATGCACTGGCTAGATACGCAGGGAGTTGTTCCGCTCAAGCAGGAGTTCAGACCTCAGGTGACATTGCTGAGTCGCAAGCCAGCGCCCGCCATTGCCAAACGGGATCCGGCCAACGGCGTCGCCAACCTTAGTCTGGACGATGACGAGGACAGCGAAGAAGAGGCGCGGAAGAAGCGCGAAAGTGATTTCGAGGAGCGGCAGCGCAGGACCAAGGTGGAGCGGGAGGAAAAGCAGAAGAAGTACGCTGAAGCACGAGAACGGATCATGGGCTCATCCAACTCTGCATCGCCGGCGCCAGTGTCTCGAGAGAGCTCGCAAGGTCGCGATAGTCGCAAGTCGCGGGGCAAATTGAGCGGCAGCAACAGAAGCAGTCGGCCGGAATCCCCTGCTGCCGAGCCGGCTGCTGCGCCTTTCACGACGAATGACAGGCAGCTGTTCGATCCTATGGAGATGGCACGCCGTGGTCCAAAGCGTGAGGCCAACACCCCAACTCAAGACCCACCATCTCGCCAACCGAGAGGCCCCGAGCAGAGTGGCAGGGGTGGGTTTGGCTTTGCAAATCGTGGAGGCAAGGCGCCAGTCTGAGACCATCTTCGAACAAACACAGCATGTCGATGTACGGTCTGATCACCACAACCCGTGCAGGCTCTTCGATATCAGCACAATAGAGCTTACGGGTCTCGTTAGCCAATGCTATCGGCAGCGCCGGACTCGAAATGGTTTGCGCGAGACTAGCGCCGACCGACTACGGATCTATTGATTCGCAATGGCTCTCCGACATCACCGAGTCGGCACCACAGATCTGCCTCAGGCCCACGACAAGACGGATTGCTTTGATATCTTAGCCAAGCCGAGCCGGTAGCTTCGCCGTGCTCAAACAGCAGACGTGCCGCAGCCCGGGCGGAAGCACGGGCCGACCCGACCATCCACCACTCAAGTCATCACACCACGACTGCCGCACGAAAGCCGGAAACCTTCCTCCACTCTGAAACGATTCGGGCTTGACGATGAACACCATCTGCAACCGGCGTGGGTCCGCAGGAAGGCCACACCGCCGCACGACTACATTGATTGGAGGATTACCTGACCTTCGTTCAGACGCGAAGTGCGAGACGCTGGCTTTCCGCGTCCAGTGTGGCCACGAAGCTCTGTGTGCGCACCAATGACTCTGGCCGCCTTGGCCACGGTTTCAGCGACCCCGACACGCTTCTATATTGATCGATGGTCGCACGTCCAATCCAATCATGGCGTGCGCTATGCATTTCTACGGCGCTTACTGGGCTCAGGCACGTTGTGGACGGTGAGTGGTGGGGGTTTGATCGGGCCTCTCGCACATGTTCTTCGACTGGCTAAGCGATGCATGTAGAGACATGCCCACGCTGCGCCCGCTATATTTTTCCATTGAGAATTAATATACCATCATCTTTCTCACGCGTTCTTACGCGACGTTCCCATGTGAGAGCTGAGGTGAGGACGACGCGCATGCTTTGCTTATAAGCAGAGGAAGGCCGCGCCTTTCTCCCACCGTCCAGGCAGTCCTGCGACGACCTCAGCTCCCCCACCACCTCCCCTCCCCAGCACGACCATCCCTCCTCTCCAGCATGAGACTCCTCCTCCCATCTCTCATCACCTGGGGCACCCTGACCCTCGCCTCCCCCCTCCAACCCCGCGCATCACAACCACAAACCTGCAACGGCCAGGCCTCCTTCTGCAACCGGCTCTACACCAACGTCTCCTGGATCGGCACGCACGACTCGGCGTTCGTCGGCAGCACCGCCGACGTCCGCGTCAACCAAGAGAAGAACGTCACGGCCCAACTGGACGCGGGGATCCGCTTCCTCCAAGCCCAGACGCACAAGTCCCTGCTCGGCAACACCACGCTCGAACTCTGCCACACCAGCTGCCTGCTCGAGGACGCGGGCTCGTTGGAGGCGTACCTGACGACGGTGAAAAACTGGTTGAGCGCGGCGGGGAATCAGAATGAGGTGCTGACCATGTTGCTCACGAATGGGGATAGCGTGGACGTGTCGCTCTTCGACGAGGCGTTCGTCGCCAGTGGGTTGAAGCAGTACGCGTTCGTGCCGAGTTCCAGTCCCGCCGTGCTGGGGTTCGGGGCGTGGCCGACGTATGGACAGTTGATTGCGAGTGGGAAGAGGCTGGTGATGTTTCTGGATTACGGCGCGAATGCGGCCAAAGTGCCGTACATCCTGGACGAGGTGAGTTTTCCTGCGCCGCGAGCCGGACGTCATCAACGACCAGCGACCGATCTGATCTGACCTGATCTGCGCGCAGTTCGCCTACTTCTTCGAAACGCCCTACGACACCACCGACCCCACCTTCGCCGAGTGCACCTTCGACCGCCCCGCCAACGCCTCGCCCGCCGGCCGCATGTACATCGTCAACCACTTCTTGGACAAGGCCGTCCTGGGCGTCGACGTCCCGGACAACGCGGACGACGCGAAGACGAACGCGGCGACGGGGAATGGAAGTATCGGGGCGCAGGCGGATCTGTGCACGAGGACGTATGGGCGGAAGCCGAATTTCGTGTTGGTGGATATGTTTGATCGGGGGAATGTGTTTGCGGCGCAGGATGCGTTGAATGGGGTGGCGTGAGAGGGTTGAGAGGGTTGGGAGTGGGAGTCTGGTGTGGTTTGCGGCTGATCATATGATGATGGTCTGGTGTTCACGTCCGCGATGATGTTTGGATGTTCATGACGGGATGGATGAAGAGGTAAATAGGTAGATAGGTATAAGGGATCCACAACTTGTGTGCAAGTACATATGTAGATAGCCTAAGTACCTAGGTACCTACCTATGTATTTCATACCTGGATTTGTATCCCGTTTGTCACACCAAAACGGTATCGGTGTTGAACGGGGATCGTTGCCGCGCGTGAGAATGCGATCGAGCTCCAGCCAGTGTTCATGTGACCGGTCATCACACGGACACGACGACGATGGTGAAGTGCAGGTGAGATGAGAAGGGCGGCAAGTGTACCATGTCACGTGTGGCGCGGGGAGTGAAGTCGCCGGACCAGAGTTGGGCCCACGTGCTCGTCGGTCGACGCAGGTGGGATAATGGAACGGTGTGATTGGGCGGTGGGGGATGTCGCGTGCTTCGCTCCTCCAAACTCCACATCCTCTCTCTGCTCAACCTCTTCCCCCCCCCCATTCATCAATACATTAGTTATCAT
>Ga0058704_10000120_pt1 | contig 42275 bp, 35 predicted proteins | sample AgamicMgSfe_FD_71363 | JGI IMG/M metagenome (GOLD analysis project Ga0058704, IMG submission 71363) | Agave microbial communities from Guanajuato, Mexico - Mg.Sf.e | ecosystem: Host-associated > Plants > Phyllosphere > Phylloplane/Leaf | place: Guanajuato, Mexico | collected 2012-05-30
GGGGGGGTCGTCCAAAGTTCGAGGTCAACACCCCGCCAACCTCACTTTGTTCGAATCGGCCAAGACTGGCACGGACTTGACCTGTGATGATATTGTACCTCACCGTGCCTCACACATTGCGCCTCAGCTCGAGAAACAAGCCAATTCTGCATCAGCGCGAACGATGATAGGTACACGTAGCATGGGAAAAGGTGACTCACTGACGGTACGAGGCAGTGCATATGCACATGTAGTTTCATCGTTCACACACGAATGCGGCGTAGACTGCTGCCTACACGTAGGATGGTCGTCTACGCTGTAGCAGCAAGTATATAGATCCCATCCTTTCTCCTACTTGTTCCTCTCTCCCAGACCCAGCAGAACCAAGAAACAACCTCAAGAACTGAGCATCAACTGTCCTCAGCAAGACCAACCAACAACTACTCAGCCATCAATCCGATCCAAGGTAAGCTCAATCAAAAGCGTTGCTCTGTACATTGCTCAGCAACCAGACTGACCCAGTCAGATGTGCGAATGGATCGTCACCGTCAAGGAATAGTCGCAGTGCACTAGAGCCTGCAACAAGACCGACAGATTCTTTAAGGAATGTGCCGCTGCTCTTGCTCCGGGGGGGAAGGTCTGCAAGAACCCACCAGACACGCACACGGGTATGGGCACTACCAGAGGCAAATGTCCAATGCATCAGGCAATGGACGATGATGAGGAGTGTGCGACCTTCATGACCTGCGCCCCTCTCCTATCATAACCGCAACGGTACAGCGGCTACCAGCCGTTGGTGGATGTCGCACGCAGATCGCCCTCGGAAAAGCCAACAGTCGCGGATAATGTCAGCCAGATCTAGCCCAGTAAGGTCGGGAAACTGTCGCACCCAGTAAAGCTTCTGAATTGGGCGAGTCTCGAGGTCTTCGTACGGAGGCTTGCCGGTCAATACTTCGAATATGCTGGAACCCAGGGCGAACAGATCATCGTCGGCTTCGAAGCGTTTGCGTTTCAAGACTCGTGGAGGGTAGAATCTCACACATCCGCCGGCTGATGATTTTGCACTTTCAATTGCTACGCAGCCGAAATCAGCCACCTTAACTTCTAATCTTTCGTCAAGCAGCATATTGCGCGGATTGAAATCACAGTGCAAGATGTTGGCAGAGTGAAGCATCTCCATGCCTTGCGCCATCGCGAGGATCCATTGGTGCCGCTGATCTTGCGGGACGCGACTGTTATTCGCCTCGAGGTATTCTCGAAGCGTGCCGTTCGACATGAACTCCATAGTGAGCGCATGCTCGCTTTCATCGTACGCGATGGATTTGACAAATCGCTCATGAGCGCCAAAACACTCGAAGAGCCTTTGGTATGCGCGTGCTTCCCGATCCATGTCCTCTTCGCAAATATTCTTGTCGTCTCCGGGCCACGCAGACTTGATGGCGTGTCCGTTTGGGAGTCGTTCGACGAGTCCAGAGACCCCTCCGGCAATGGTTTTTCCTCTGCTAGCGATCGTGAAATAGTGGGTGGGTGGCTTCTCCACAGGGTCAGCTGTCAGCGCCGCGTTTTGGCTCTGGGGCTCGGCCATGCTGATTGACGTGGCGCGGCGAAGAGAGGGCACCTGGCCGGAGGTTTATAAACACGAAAGGGCATTGAACACGAGAATGGTGGCGGACCTGGAGGTAGGAATGTATGTAATATCGATCTTCACATCCCTGACGCTAAACCGCTTCTGGTAGGCCTGGTAGCCCCTATACACTGCATGTAATGTGCACATGTACTTCCTGCTGTGACACAGCGTTCCAAGAGTACACGTCGCATCAGCAATAGCGGGAGCGGAGAACGTGGGTATGTTAGCAAGCGTAGGGACCGACTCGCGCCGGAGCAAATCTACGATATACGGACTCATATCGTACAGACACTACAAAGTTTAAAGGCGAAAGAGCAGACGCGACTACAACGCACCACCAACTAATGTGACGATCCACATGGCTATTCTGACATGCAGTCCGACTCTCCTTTCCGTCTTCGCATAGTCATCCCTAGTCATAGTTGTTGCATACTCCTGCAACCACTTCTCCTCGTCCCCAAGTCTCCGCTGCAAATCGGGGTTGCTCGTCACAATCAGCGTGTTCGCTTCCAAGTCAAGCGAGTAGCTCCGCTTCGTGTAGTTCGAGCTTCCCACCAGGCTGATGCTGGGATGCTGCTGGCCGGGAAGCGTGATCCAGATACCTTTCGCGTGATACGTCCAGCCGCCCGGAGTGTTGACCGTTCCTTTACGCCACTCCTTGAGCGTGATCTGGTTACTCAAGCCTGCGCCGGAGACTGCATCCAAGAAGCGGCGGGAGAGGTGCGTGTAGGCTGCGGGCAGCATCCCGCTGATGCCTTTGCTGCCGTAGAAGCCATTGGCCCATGGCGACGCGGCGACGACGGTAGCTGATTTAGGCTTGGACTGCAAGAGCAACTGACGTACTTCCGGTGTCATGTTGAAGTAGCCTGCTGTAAAGGTCCACTTTGACCCTTCGAACGCCGGAGTGCCAAGCTTACGAAGGATACTTGTCAAGGCTGGCAGTTCAGTTGACGTGTCCGGCTTCAGCAGTGGAGTCAGTTGTAGAAGAGGGTAGATATGCGTGTCGATCCCTGGCTTGGAAGCCTTACTCGTTGGCGGGGTGGCCAGTGGCGCCAAAGCTCTCGTAGCCGATACGATATAGCCTTTCGGGTCTGCGAGCGGTGCTGGCTGTACGTTCTCTACTGGCCAGTCCAAGACAAACCCACTGAGTCCACTATTCGATGGTACAATGCGGTAGCTCAAGTCGCAGACCGTCCGGTAGACTCGAAAGAAATAATCGGTGACTTCCTTAGCCCGGATGAGATGATACCGGTCTTGTCGATTGGTGAAATAATCGTCGGACAAGTTTGCACCAGACATGATGATCTCGTCGTCGACGCCATACAGCTTTATGTGTTGGAGGCCCCACCCCTCATTGATCCGCTTGGGTAGGACTGCTTTGCGAATGCCGGTCAAGTTGGGGGTATGGAACATGCGCACCTCCACCCGCTCTGAGCCAAACTCATCGATCAGAGAGGCAAGCAAACTCGCACACGATGGGTTCGGTGCTTCACGCGTCCCGCGAAGCGCATCCGTAAGTAGAGATACTTTCAGGTTGGGGTTAGATTTGAGCGCGTTGCGAATGGTGTCGATCTGGACATGTTAGAGATCCTTTCGATCAACGCGCGGACGTTCGATTCACCAATTCGTATTCCGTCTTGCCGACGTACAGCGTGGATAGATAGACTCTCCTCCGCGCGCTGGTAATCTTCGCCTGGGTCGGGAGGTCAGCCTATAATTGGGGGAGACGCCGGACGCGCGTACTTTGAGCGTTTCGTAGAACTCATTGGGAGACCTGAGGATTTCGATCGACTCCGCGGGCACGTCAAAACGTGGTGACAGCCTGTCGAGGTCACTGGTGATGCTCGCTAACGGCGATATTGGCGACTGTGATGCCGCTGCGGGCGGAGATGGCGCGCTCGTACTGAGTCGCCGTTGCTGGTGCCTGCCGGGCTTGCAGACGAACGAACATCTTGGGTGTCGCTTGACGAGTGGTCCCAGACACGTCGAAGCGCGTCTTGTTATCATCGGAGTATCATGGTGGATCGTGAGATCGATCGTAGTGCACTGCAAAAGAGCGTGCCTAGTGTGCGGCGGGCTGTTTCTGCCTGAGGTTGGCATCCGTCACTTACAACAGCACTTCCATCGACCTGCGCTCCTTCAAACCGATACATATCAAGCATGGACGTTGGACACTACAACTGCCGTGACTACTACATCTCACCACGTTTCGCGCCGACAACGCTGACTAGCGAACACCGTCCGCCGCCATATCGCCATGAATCCTACGCGGAGCTGGAGTATCGGTCTCGCTCGCCGGCGAGCTTCAAACCCAAGTTCCCGCTCATGAGACTGCCATTGGAATTGCGGCAGGAGATATTCCGCTACTTGCTACCGCGAACGCGCGAGCGGGTCCAGTCCAATCCTCTGGCTAGCCATGCCCGCAAGTTCAGTGCGGTGCAGAAACGAGGAACGAAAGGCATGGCCATACCAATCGCGGACGGAGCCGGCACGAATACCAGCGTGACCAATGTGGTCTGGCAGAGAGGCAACATCAATCTGTTCAGTGTCTGCAGACAGCTGCACAATGAGTGCGCAGAGATGGTATATGGCAACAGTACCTTCCTCCTCTTCGTGACCTATTCAGGCATCACTTTTCGCTTCCGCTGGCTGCTCCCAAACGGTCTGGCACCTATTAGGAGTTTTAGTTTCCTGGAGCTGTTACCCGAACGGCATTTGACGCTCATCAAGCGTGTAGTGGTGCATGTAGACCACGTGGACAGCTACCTCGGCATGATCAAGTTCAACGTTGGCGGCAACGGCCTGACTCATGGGCTGAGAAAGCAAGCGCAGCGACTAGTTGACGCGCTGAGAGGTCCAGTGCCGCCTCAGCACGGGACAGCTACAGGAGAGTGCCACAAGCTCTCCAACCGCGATGGTAATCAGGAAGTGAATGCAAGACGTCTCGCGAAGATCAGCATTCACGTTCCGAATGGCAACGCTGTACTGGACTCCATCAAAAGCGACAAGATCCGCCAACGCGACGGTGTCACCAAAGTTGCAGAGGACGTAGAGGCCGTGCTGGAACCCTTTGGTCAACTCTGTGGGGTGCGCGACGTCTCCATCAATGGCGCAATCACGGATGATTTCGCGAGGAAGTTGGAAGAAAAGATGCGGAGTACAGAGTCTGTGGAATACGCCCAAGCCCAAGATGCTGACGACGATGAGCTTGCAGCGCCTCAGGGTGTCCATTTATGTGTATACGGCAATAATATATAAGGCACGCCAGCGCTTTGAAAACTTGGACGATGCTGAAGGATCTTTCGTCATGCGTGGCACGTCAGTTTCCCGGCCGTTGCACCCGTGAAGCGGTATCAGGATGTACAGATCGATATATCAGCATACCCCTTCGTCGGACCTGCTAGTCGTGACGGTCTGACCACTCGCACACCAGACCATCGTTCGGGAAAATCTATAAGACAGCTGAACGTACCCATGCTTCGATGCTTGGTCCATCAAGAGGATTGGGCCTGGCTTCTTGAGGTTGTATCCTACCAATTGCTAGGCGGACCTCATGCCGCTAGATAAGAAACACACGCTCGTGCTTGGGACATTGCGAGTGCAGCGTTTGCAGTGCTCGTTCCCGGCTGGATTTTGACAAGACCACGGTCGCTCGGTCATTCTATACATCGCTCCCGAGGCTCGGGAGCACTGTCACAGGGCCGTGGGAAGATCAGCGTGGCGTTCCGTTACCAGTCCGATACAAATGGTTAGGGCCCGCAAAACCAGATAGATACACAGGGAGCGGGACGAGTCCGGGAGATGGTCAGACATGTTCGTGCCACCCCCGTGATCCTGCGAACGGGCTGGGGCGATTCTGCGAACGGTACGTCGCACACCACCCTCCACTGTCAATCTGTCCCTCGAGCCAGTCAACGCCTTTCCCAGCAGACTGCCGCCTGGGACTCATGCTACCCATCTTAGCAAACTCGGCCGCGTCTCCCACTCCCCAAGTCCTATCCCGCAGACTCGCCTCCACCAGCTCCCGAATTCCCGTGCACCAATTCGGCGTTTCGGGGTAGCTCACAATAACGGCGTTGCACCACCATGTCGACCTTAAGTTCTCTTCCCCACCTTAGTCTGCGCGGGCGATAAGCCCGGATTCCGCTTCCACTCGCGCCAAAGAACTCTCATCCAAGTCCTTTGTCGTCGTCCATCGTGTGCGGCGCCTTACGCGTCGTTGGTGATGCTCAGCGTGCTGCTTTCGAATATACTTCATCTCGGAATGATCGGTATGTCATGCCCTTCGGAAATGGGACTTTGGAGGGGAGATGGGAGAGCGGGCTGGACTGCCTTTGCGTCCGAAAGAGGCAACTGCGTTGTCGAACTCGGTGCCAAGGAGGTCAGTCGCAGGACTTTACTCGCCAAAGTGTCGATGTCCAGCTTCACATACGTAGCCAGCCGTGTGCGCCACTTGTTCCCAGTCTATGAGTAAGACCAATGCTATCTGCCAAGCGCTTGCGAAACTTCCAAGACCCTCAGCTTCTCTCTATGCAACTTGAAGCTAGGCTTCAGGATAGCACCGGTGCCATCTGTCGTCGTCTGGTAAACATGGATGCGCCTCTCGCCCTTGCGGTGCACGATCCGCCACACGCCCTCGCCCTTGACCGTCTGCTGCAGGACATTCAAAAACGCTGCCGTGAAGTTGATACACACGTTGCCGTCCCACGTTCGCTGACCGTTCTTGGCTTGGTTGGGTAACCTCTGCGTCTGGAATTCCTCTATGCGCGTGAGGCGACCGTCTTGCGTGCGGAAGCCGACCGCGATGGTAGGAACTCCGAGTAGGAATGATTGCGCCCAGTATCTTAGCATCTTGCGCTCGAATTTGACGGTGTCTCCTCGACGGCCGTGCTGGAGCTCTTGAGCGGTCTTCAGCTCCACCCACGGCACGGCGGTTTCGGGATTGTCGGGCTTCTCGCCGAGCACTGCGTCGACTTCACCCGCTATGATCAGACTCGTCGCACCGAAGCCGGTGCGTACGATCGAGCAGTATTGGGCGTGGTTGTTCACCACTTCGGCTTCGCGCGCTTCGATCTCATCACGTGTTACTTCAGCCCACGGTTTCTTCAGCACCGAGAGAGTCTCGAACTTGTAGCCTAGCAAGAATTAGCGCGTTTGCGATAGTCTGCGGGAAGTCTGCATTATACCCCAATACTGCATCATTTCCTGGGACGCTTGGCCACGGCGTGCGGGCTGGTTCTGCTGGGATTGACGCTGCGCTTCCTTGCTTGCATGGTCCTCTTCAATGTATCTGCACTTTGTCAGTGCGAGGAAGTGCTTTTGCCCAAACACTGTCCTTACATGGTACCCTTCGCGTCATGATTAGCCAGACTCTGGAGCTTGGGATCGATCGTAGCGCACCTGATAGCAGGTGGCGTTCATATCGAAGTCGTTGAAGTCGTCGAACGCAGCAGTCAAGATCTACAGATCGTACTCGTTATCAGCGTTCACCGTTCACTCCGCGCGGGCGATGGCGACTAGTCAAAGATCGACGTGCAAGCGTGGTGTCCTGCAGGGTTGTGTCACACCTTCGTAATCATGCCTCGCCACGTTACGACGTCAGCTCTCGACCGTACATCTTCGATCTTGCCTTCGCCGGCCTCCGCGAGGTCGATCCGGCGCTCTTCGTGCGCTTGAAGCGTGTCCAGGAGGCCATCCAGGTGTTCGTCGACGGAGTCATCTCGCCGTACGAACGATTTGAAACCGGCGGAGAGCTCGATCGACGGTTCCTGAGTCCCCGGAGCACCGAAGAGTGGCGGGTAGTAAGAACATAGCGATTCGGCAGAGAGCGGCTTCAGCTCATGCCGGTCGGTGTAGGAAAAGAACGTAAACTCCCTCGGCCGTCGGATGGACGCTGAGCTACCCGCGAACCGGTCGAGGCGGGAGAAGTCGAAGGTGGCCATAGTATAGCATACAGCGCCTGATGATCGGTGGCTACATACTGTGATGTGGGATTTAGACGCTCCTCAGGTGTCGAGAGTGAAGTCGTGTTCACTCGATTCCCGTCGGCGCTTCCTGGCTTCGCGGCACTCGGCCGAGACCGTCCCGACGTCGATCCATCCACATCTTCCCGCATACGTTCAGTAGGAGCACGTGAGATGAATGCGGCCAATGCCCTCCACACAGCACCCATTGAGTACGACCATAGCGACCTGATCCCAACACCAACAACGTTATGTATCCAACGTATTGTACATGAGCCACGTCCTCGGCCTCGTGTCGACCTCGGGCATATCGAAGCTTCGCGAAGCTTCTCCCGCGCGCCTGTCCGCAGTACATCATCCTTGAAACTTGGGGGTTGCGCAAGACATGCATCCCCCCAAAACACAATCACTTCCACCTCTCCCACCTCCACAAGTCACGCAACGACAGCGTCCATACATCATCAATCGCCCTGACACTCCACTTCTCTAACATGGTAGCCGACTCGAAACTATACGACCGCCTCGGCGTCTCCTCCTCCGCCTCGGCCGAAGAGATCAAGAAAGCCTACCGCAAGCAAGCGCTCAAGAACCACCCGGACAAGAACCCGGCCGGCGCGGAGAAGTTCAAAGAGGTGTCGGAGGCGTACGAGATCCTGTCGGATCCGGAGAAGCGGAAGAACTATGACAACTATGGCTATGATTTCATCACGGGCAAAGCGGGCCCCCAGCCCAGCGCGGAAGACATGGGCGGCAACCCGTTTGCCGGCGCAGGAGGAGGGATGCCCGGTGGCTTTGGCGGGTTTGGGGGAGCGCCCGGTGGCGGCGCGAGGACGTTCCGTTTCAGCACGGGCGGAGGAGGTCGCGGCGGCGCGGGCTTTGGGGGATTCAGCGATCCGAAGGACATCTTCGCCGAATTCATGAGAGGAGGCGGCGGCGGCGGCGACGCGGACGACATCTTCAGCTCATTCGGTGGTGGCTTGGGTGGAGCCGGTGGTCGAGGAGGGCGAAGCAGCAGCTCGCAGTTCAGCCGGAGAAGGGAGCCGGAGATGGAGACGACGGTGGTGGAGAAACCGCTGGCCGTGTCGCTGGATGACATCTATCACGGCGTGACCAAAAAGCTCAAGGTGCAGCGAAAAACGTTCGACAACCAGACTGGCAAGCAAAGTGTCGAAGACAAGATCCTCAGTGTGCCGATCAAGAAAGGCTTGAAAGCCGGCTCGAAAATCAAGTATCCCGACATGGGCGACCAAGTCGAAGGAGGGACCCAGGACCTACACTTCATCGTCAAGGAAAAGGAGCACCCGTTGTTCAAGCGAGAAGGCGACGACCTCCGCCATACCGTCGAGGTCGACCTGAAGGAAGCCCTGACCGGCTGGCAGCGCGCGATCCAAACGATCGACGGCAAGCAAGTCAGCGTCTCCAGCTCCGGGCCCACGCAACCGACGTGGGAGGAACGCTTCCCGCAACTCGGCATGCCCAAATCCAAGACGCCCGCGCAGAGGGGAGACTTTGTCGTGGGCGTCACGATCAAGTACCCGACCAGCTTGACCGCGCAGCAGAAGCAGCAGCTGAAGGAGATTTTGTAGTCCTCTTCGGCGGGTTTTGTCAGACCTGTGTGCTGTTTCGAGCAGGGTCAGTGGTGTGACTTTTTGTTTTGCTTCGCATGGCGTGGCGCTTTGGTGGCGTTTCTGGCTGGGGAAGGTTGAACGGTTGCATCAAGTGCTGAGTGCATAGCCGGAGCGGCGTTATTGGTCTTTTTCCTTCGATACCAGTCAGATAGTTGAACATTAAATTCGTGCATTCCAGATCGAGTATTCATCAGCGGCGTCGTCCCACAGCGCGACGTACGTTAGGTCGAAGGCTCGTGATTGCCACCGTCAGCCATTACCGATGAATTTTCTCAACGGTTCGCAATGCATTTTAACGAAGAAGTCACGTGACACGACCACTTCATCCGTCTGTACATAATCACTCCATGTAGACCTATCACAAGACACAATGAATCAAACATGAAGATCTCAGATCGCAAGTGTTATCATTCGACTAACCTCTATCTGTATCCCAAAATTCTATCTGATCTATCATTCTATCAGAACGACAGCGCGTACGCTTGCCGTAATCTCACTGCCAGATGCAAAGCAGGAACGCCAAAAGCAATGCTTACATCAGGGCAATGGTGAAATCACTCGAGACAAGGATTCCAGTCCATTCATAAGCTCACGCCATCTGCCCACCAGCCTGCTCAGCGAGCTCACCCTCCTTCTCCCCGAAACGCGCCTCTTTCACCTGTCCCGCTTCGTCGTCGCTGCCTGTGAACCCATACTCGCGCGCCTTCTCGTCGAGCTCGGCGTCGGAGAGGTGCGGCAGCTGCTTCGCGGCGTTGACGTACGACATGCGCTCGGTGAAGCCCTTGGCGAAGATGAGGTCGATCTCCTCCAGCGAGCGGCCGGCGGTTTCCGGATAGAAGAAGTAGATGACGGGGATGAAGCAGGCGTTCATGATGGCGAAGAAGAGGTAGGTGCCCCAGGTGGACGAGGCGACGAAGACGGGCGTGAACATGACAACGGTGAAGTTCCAGAGCCAGTTGCTGCAGGTGCTGACGGCGTTGGCTTTCGCCCGGGTCTTGATGGGGTTGATTTCGGCGGGGTAGAGCCAGGGAAGCGGCAGCCACGTCGCGCCGAAGAAGGCGATGTAGGTGAAGAGGCCGACGGCGGCGCCCTTGGCGGCGGATGTCGTGCCGGGGATCAGCGCGCCGAAGACGAGGACCATGGACAAGCATTGGCCGATGCTGCCGGCGAGGAAGAGTTTGCGGCGGCCGACGCGCTCGATCAAGAACCAGGATGAGGTGGCGAAGGCGGCGTAGACGATCATGTTAATCCCGCCCAACAAGAGCGACAGGTTCGTGGACTCGCCGATGCTGGTCTCGAAGAGGATGGGGAAGTAGTAGATGACGGCGTTGCAGCCTCCCTGAAAGAATGGTCAGCGCACGTCAAAGGTGTTCATCGGTAAACGGTACGAACAATCTGCTGAAAGAACTGGGACGAGACACCGAGCATCATCCGGCGGAAGTGCTGGGTTTTGCCACCAGTCAACAGCGCCGAGTACGGTGTGTTGCCCCCTATGTGCCCGGACGCACGAATAGAGTCGAGGATGATCCCCATTTGGAGCTTGACTTCCTCGTCGTCACGGGGCACACCACGAATGGCCGCAAGCACGGTTTCGGCTTCCTCGTGACGGTCGCGAGTCAGAAGCCATCTGGGGGACTCCGGAAGCCAGATCATGAAGATACACAAGGCCAAACCGAAGACCATCTGATTGTCACGCATTGTCAGTAACACGAGCAGGACGCTCCCGAAGTTCACTCGGAGGAGACTCACTTGGACTGCGATAGGGAAGCGCCAGGTCAGGTCTGGAGGTCCGTAGCTCGCGCCATAGTCGATCCAGTAAGCGATGAGGGTTCCAAACGCTACAATGCCGCCCTCGATACAGATCAACAGTCCGCGGTTCGTGGAGCGAGAGCATTCAGCTTGGTAGGTGGGAATGGTCGACGTGTTGATGCCGTTGCCAATACCAGTGATCGTCCGACCAACGATGAATTGTGCCGTCGGGTTGTGACCGGCGATGGGGGTCACCTGAACGATCACACCAACGATCATGATGGCGCCGCCTAGGATGATCGCTCGCCGGCGTCCGATCTTGTCGCCCATGGTCAGGATGAAGATGGCGCCGAGAAGACATCCGATCTCGTAGATGGCGGTCACGAATGCCTGCCAGGTCGGATCACCCCTTGTTTGTGGGAACATGTCGTTGAACGGAGCCGCGGCGATTATGCCACTCATTACACCTTGATCGTACCGATGAGGAGGTCAGCACTTCGCGCATTGCCGGACCGATAACGTGGATTTGATCATGGCACACTCACCCGAACAGAAGAAAGCCATTCGTCGCGATAATCGAGACCATCAAGCTCAGGTTGCGGCCGGTGAGACCCATGAAATGAGGCACGCCGCCGGCGCCCTCGCCATGCCTAGATTTTAACACCATTGTCGCAAGGTTCGTCAATAGACCTTTCCCGCGGCCTGTACTGTCTCTTCCGTTGGTTTGGGAGAGTCCGGCGGTGCACAGCAGCGCGAGAACACAATGAGAAGAGGATGATTGGGGGTGAGAACGGAGAATTTGGCAGGTGGAGGAGAGGCGAGGAGATATAACGTCAAGTGGGATTGTGAAGGCATCTTTTCTGTGGGCCAGGGACTTCCAGGGTTGGTGTGGGCGTTGGTGGTCAGATCGCCGAGGCCGACGGGTTGTTCCACGTTGGGGGATCCACAATTCCTTGATGAAGGCAATGTGCAGAGACTGCCCATGGAGGCATCGGGGAATAACCACTTGTCGCTACTGGTGTGAATCGATGATGAGCCTTTCTGTAGCGAGCCTGGTGATAGGATTCATGGGAAATCCGGTCCACTAGGAGGTAGGTAGATAATCAGCCGCGCTGTGTCGCCCTAAAACGTCTCAGGCTCTTCAAAAAGGCTGGAGATAGAAAAAAAAACCCCCACGTCATGGCCGATCCACACGCGCCATTGACATGGAAAGGGCCCACCGGCCACCGGAACGGTAGCCATGCGCCAAGATCGGGCGTCTGCGCGCGAACAGTCAATGTGGATCAACCGTCATCAACGGAGGATTAATTGAGAGGCTGTTGGAGTCGGGTTCTATGCCATCGGCTTCTGATGAGTGATGAGTGACTCTTACGAGCGAGCCACCAGCAGGGCCTAAGAGTTGAGGCCTTTGTGAGGGATGAGAGGGTGCAATTTGGGCGCTGGCGGTGGAGTCAAAACGGTACTGTAGGGCGAAACTTCGGTCGTCGAACGTTCTCTCGTAGTTCGGGATATCTGAGTCCCTCTCCATACGGGACCGGTATGTAAGCGGGGGCAAGTGACGTCGGTGCTCAGGTACGTGCAGAGCATATGGTATATTGTAGAGTGTAGACCCATCGCATGCTGCGTCCGTGACTTCTCATCAATCATCCTGCTCGGAGATTCCTGGTATGAACAAACACTGCCGCTGGCGACACTGAACGACCGACACGATACCAATGCGAAGTCAATTCCAGTGGATAGCGATGGAGGATTCATGAAGACATGATGTCGATGGCGCAGCAAAGATGCCCGGGTGAGGAAAAGACATTCGTGGCTTCTCATGGGTTCATTCCGTTCAAGATGGAAGTGCATCAGGTGACTGCGTCGTCGGGAGTACTTCGGGGCTTTCTTCAACGTATATACAACCACCACAAACCCCCTTCTCATGTAAGTTCATTCCAATGGCCGGATTACCGCCATTGCTTGGGTTTCCGATTTCGAAAGAAGAAAAGACGCCCGAGTCACTGCAGTGTGATTCGTATTGGATTACTTAATCGCAGTCGTTCCTCTGTGGTGGAGTGGACTTACTTTTGGTATTCTTTCTCGTTTGTCTATTCTTTGCCTTCGAACCAAACTCGGTAGCGTTCGAGTCTCGCCGATGGAATCGTGTTGATAAACTCTTTTGGCTGCTTTCACAATATCAACTCTCAAGATGCCTCTCTCCGCACTGGCACCGGAATCGCATACCTTCGGCCTTCATGCTTCCCCTTTCTTTGCTACAAGCGCGACGAAGATCTGTCAGGGGCGACCGATACTGCGGGTCAACGACTTAAAAATTACGGTCGCCACCGACGGGCAGCTCATGTGAGTGCACATGGTTCACGTGTATCAACGACCCTCGACCAAAACCATGTGCTTCAGACGTCCCTTCACACCCGAACACGCAAAGATACCTTACGATCCTAATTGATATCCCCCAAACGATCATTATGGGTCAGGCTCAGCAAGTCCCATTCAGCAGCTCCCTCCTACGCGCGCAAGCACCGCTTTTGCCGCGCCGTGCGTTATCATGCTCTCAACGATTTCGAGGCGAAACAATGCTTTCTCGACGCTTGAGCGGGCCTTCACTATGCTGCCGGCAGAGATTCCGCGGGAGATGGCTGAGGGTGTTGCCTGAGCTCATCAGACGAGAAGGGGACAGGGAGTGGATGCGGCGAGAGGGTGATGGGGCATCCGATGTCCTGTGGTAAGCAAGATTTCTTCCACCCTTTCCTCCACCCTGTTCCTTCAAATCCGTTCCGGCGATGCGTTTTAACGTACTTTCGTCTCCGAAATGAGAGTAAGCATAGAGGCACCTAGGTATGACAGAAAGGTCTCGCCGCAACGCTATAGGCACTAAACGCCACCTGCGACTTCGTTCTTTAGCTACGCGGGATCGAGGAAGCCATCGGCACTCATGAATATCCGTAGGTTAGCTAGCAATGAACGCCGTTCTTTAGCGGTAAGGGGCATGGATGCGGCGATATAAGGGCGATATAAACTAACGTCATGCTTTGGTCGTTTCGCAGGTAGTGCATCGCCGTCGTTGGATCGACTGCACAGCCTTCGCGCAGCCTTTTGAAAGGTCCGCATGGTGTGTTCTTGTCACAGCTTTCGCGTGAATAAACCCATTAGGTACATTTACCGATTGTCCGCTCCTTGCGGGAAGACTGCTGGCGCGTTCCTTAGGCCACTGGTGTCACCTCTGTCTCCTGGTCTAGATCATAGACCTTGCTAGATCGCAGTCGTCGACGATCGGGCTGGACAGAGGGCGGCGTGGGTAGCAGCGCTACGGCTGCCAGGTCGTCAAGCAAGCCTGCAGTGAGCTCGTCGTCGTGTCGAGGCTAGAAAGGAGTATGCAAGGCCGCAGTGGAAAGAGGAGATGCTGCAGCTGGCGGCATTGTAAAGAGTAGTGACCTCGCATCCCCGAAATGCGCATAAACGTGGAGGTATCGATGGAGAATACAATGCCGCAACGGGAAGAAGAGGTGCTGCAGCCGGCACAGAGCCGAGCTCGTGAGGTGCCGTGAGGTCACGGAGCACAGTCTGCTCGTTCTTGTGTTGAAGTGGTGAGACTGCAGGCGGGAGGATGGGTCCCAGGTGTTGGCGACAGGTCCGAGAGAGGAGAGGGGAGCTCGGATATTGCTCCTCTGTGAGGTCCACAAGGTCTACGAGAAACCGTCATGCTTGGAAGATGAGTGGACACGGCGGTGTTTCTTAACGAACTTGGTTGAGGGTGGTGGCTTCTAGGTGCTAGGTGGGTGAGGACGAGGATCTTGCGCGGAACGCCTTGGCTGCAGAAGTGTTGAAAGATTCAACCACAATGGTATGGATTTTGTGGGAAGAGACGACCATCGAGGAACTCGTAGAGGTATGATACGAATGTCAGTCTAGTTTCTCTCTCGCCATAAGATGTCCGTGGCCATAGACTGTAAGGGTTGACTCCCCGAGCGACGTCCACTGTCAGTTCTGCGAATTGCTTTACTCGTATTGATTCATCCATGTCGATGTTGGTCTTGATAGAGATGTTACATGCAGTTGGGCAGAAACGGGATGTAGAGATAAATTGGAGCCTTGCCAAGGCTTCTGTACAGTAACCACCATCGACTGCCTGCCTTCTTTCTAGGTCATACCTATCCCTAATACTCCTCGGAGTACTGTATAGTCAATGGTATCTCGCGCAATCGGCTGTCTCACACATGGCGGATGAACATCATGTCCAACGCTGTGTTTCTCACAAGATCCCAAGCCTTCCTACAGAGGTATTCACTGGCACGTGAAGAATAACACACGGTTGTCGTCATGGGGTTCCTCAGTAACATGAATGTGGGTATCTCGTATACATCTCTGCGCTTCGGAAAGTCATCGATCACTGCCCTCCTCCTCCCGAAACGCGCGTCTCCTTTGACCATGTGCTAAGCAGGCGGCTTCCTCACTGCGCGCTCGACTCCTGACCGTCTTCCTCCGCCAAAGCCTTCTTCCACGCGGCTTCAAGGGCGTCACCGCCACCACGAGAACTCTCTCCAGACCTTTCTTCTGCCCCGGGACGTACAGTATCTTGCCGAGCCGCGGCGGGTACCGCTTCCACGACCTCGGTTTCCACCAGCGCGCCATCTGCTGCTACTACTTCTGTGAACCCAGGCTCGGGCTCGATTGTCGTCGGACCGTCCAGAACCGCCGCCGGTGATGTTTCAAAATCCGGCGAGCCTCGACGGATCGTGCTGCTGCTGCTCCGTTCAGCGACCTCGTACTCGAAATTACTGGAGTAGATGACGGCGGCGAAGGCCTCGAGATCCCGAACCCGGTCGATCGCGGCCAGATACTCGTTCCCCAACGCCTCCTGCGCGGCGTTGGCGGCAATGGCGTCGAGCTCGCCGCTACCCGCCGCGATCATGTGTGCTTGCCGGCAGAAGACGGGGAGGATGTGGGCGAGCTTGCACGTCTTATCCGTCACCTCCGTCACTCGAGGCTCATTATGAATACCCGGGGCAACCGGTCCGGTGACCTGGTAAGCTTCCGTCGCGACTTTGTAGTCGATGAGGTGGGAGTAGGCGGCGTCGAGGAGACGGGTGAGCACCTGAGAGAAAGTAGGCGAGTCGATGAGGTCGGATGTCTCATCGAGTAAGCGACGCAAGGAGCCGTTGATCGGCTCCTCGTCCGCTGGAGCGGCGGACATGGGATCACCCGTGTGTGCTGCCTCGGGAGAAGGTGATTCTTCGCCTTCGGACAGACCCGATTGCCTGATCACGAATGCCTCGTCGTCGTGAGATGGCAGTAAGTACGGCAGCCACCTCATCTGGTATCGCTCCTTTTCCGTGGCGCCTTCGATTCTCCGTCGCACTTGCAGTATGAGCTCCGCCAGTCGCTCGAGTGTGATGTCTTCACGGATGTTCACTTGGCCAAACACCTCCCTCACAGCCCGTGTCACTCGTTCCAGGATCTGCTTACTGCCACGGTGCAACAGCCACCAGCTAAAGGTTAGGTACTTGCGGTTGGTCTCGAAGTCATTGCCGTACACATTGTCGTGATTATCGTCATCCCTGTTCTCGAGTGATATGGTCGATGACTGAGCGGCTGCGGGCGGCGAAGCGAGTGCTACGACTGACGACAGGTATGTCCGGCGGCCTAGGAGGTTCAGTTGTATGCGTGTCAGGAGACTGAGGAGGGAAAGGGTATAGATCAGCGTGAGGGCTCGGGCGATGGAGTTGATCTTCATGTCCTGCCAAAGTTGGGCTTTGGTTCGGCGCGGTCTGGGCGGTAACGCGCCCGCTTCGGTGGTGCTGCCGGCCATCTGGCTCGCATGTACGTAGCTCCCACTTGACAAGCTCTTGCCATCCTCGTCGGCCACGCTGGGCGGCACGGAAGGATACTCCGTCGAAGCGGCATCGGACTGTCCTCCCGATCGCTTCAGCCTCTCTTGTCGCTCGTGCTGCAGCTGTTCGGAGATCTGCTCCACCGGCAAAGCCCCAATGATCTCGTCGCGGACGGTCGGCAGAAGCGCCAGGACGGTATACGTGCAGTCTTCCTGATTCTGTTCGAACCGCCGGCGGAGGCTTTTCAGCAGCGAGAGCAACTCATCAGCCCACGCTCTCACAGGCGGTTCTCATCCACAGACGACCTCGGGAAAACGTACTTTTCTTTCGCCACTCGATCCTCGCTCATGCGCTGCCGCGCCTCTTGGATCTTGCCCAGCACATACTGTCCGGCCAGGTAGCCCACGCCTATCACTCCCGCTCCAATCGCTAGGTTGGTCCTGTTGCGCCGGACCCAGCGACGACTCGCAGCGATCATTGCACCATGAACAGCGCGTGCGATGGGGATCGTTGGCCACAGCAGTCAATATCCCGTGTGGATCGAGTTCCTACTCGCGGCACTCGATGGATCAACGTCCGAAGCTGTCCGTATGTGTTTGTGGATGCGTTTGTAGAGGTCAAAGAAGAGCACGCGATGACGATCACACCTGGCTGGAGATTGATTGCAGGGTTCATGTTGTCGAGCCTCGGCCCGCATTCCTCCTCATCCACGGCGATTCGCACACGGGTTGAATGCAGCCCTGCAACCCGCCCGAAAAGGCAAGGCATCGTTGGTTTCGCCCTCACGTCTTGTGGATTTCTTCCTGGATACGAATGGAAGAGCCCAAGTCGACATGGAATTGTCGTCGATAGACAACGCTTCGTCAATCAAATCTTCGAAGCTAGTGCATGAAGCTATTGTATTACTGGCAGCGCACGTGCGTTGGCGCGATTAGTATGGACTCCTGAGTCCTGAGTACTTGGTCCTGACAACGACATTGCTACCGTACTGCGGGAGCCCGCCAGTGTGAAGACTTCTTCTCCACCTTGGTGAGGCGTATACTGGAGAACACGGCGTGAGACTGTCCGGAGATCTGACCTGTCGTGTCTGCCGCAAATACTCGATCAAAACGGCCAATATGTCCACGGAAAGCACCCCTTTGCTTCAGTTCCCCGGCCTCAATGGTGGCGAGTCACTAGGTCTAGGTGACCACCACAACCAGTTCTGCCACTTGATCGGGGTTCGACCCGTCAACCTCCCACCCACGCAGAAACACACGCCTCATCCGGAATCGCTATATTGCCGCGCCGTCAGGCACCGCAACAACCAAGGCACCACATACGTGATCACTTCGACTCTGGTCAACACTTTGCTTCTGTCGCAGGTCGTGCTGGGGGCGGCCCTGACAGGACTGGGCGCGAGCGACTCCAGTCGAGTCCTCATCACCGTCTTCGGCGCCCTCAACACCGTCATCGCCGGCCTCGTGGCGTTCCTCAAGTCCCGTGGTCAGCCCATGAGGGCCCGCATGTTCCGCGACGATCTCGAGCGGGTTGTGGACGAGATCGAGAACTCGGCCGTGATGTGGCTGGGCATCAGCCGGGGCGCTCACGGGTACAACGCCATCGACACCGACGACCAGGTCACCGTGCGGAGCGAAATCGCTCGGCTGACGAGGTTGTACGACCGCGCGGTGAAGACGAACACGATGAACGACCCGGACATGTACGCTGCCGGTGCACCGGGTGACGCGCACAACGCGGCCCTGCGGTCCCGGCCCGGTCAATCGGCTCCCCCAGCGGCGCCCACGGCTCCCGTGCCTGCCTCTACTGATGTCGCTCCTGCTCCAGTCCCGGCCGTCCCTGCACCCATCGTTGATCCGGACGCCAGCCCAGCGTCTAAGCCGCCAGAGCCAAAGGACAAGGACAAGGCAACCGTACCGACACCACCACTCACCACGAACGGACAGACGACGACAACAGGTTCGGGCGCTTCCACACCCGAGGCCGACGGGGCAAATCCCGAAGCCAAAGACGACTCGCCTGCGAGCGCGGCGAAACCACCACCGGTGTACGACGACTCAAGCAACGCAGGCGACTCGAAGCCCGCAGTGGCCGGAGAGACGCTCGCGAATGGTGTCGAGGACGCAACCACGAAAGAACCGGAAACTGGCGGTAACAAGGAGAATTTACCGCCATCATAGCGATGACAGAGAAAGTACTTGGGGAGGAAGATCTAATCTCCGAATTGCTCGCGTTGAGCATGCGTCTGCTTTGAAATACCCACATGTACCATTTCGCAGTTGGGAGACCTTTGCGCTGGATATCTTCGCTTCAAGCGGTGGTCGTATCAAATTATACTGAAATAAATGTAATCCCTATCACAGTCGAAATGCTGCTTTATCTGAGCGAATGGTGTCTACATAGTAGCGGCCAATGCTCAGTGCGCTTCCTTGCAACTGACTGGAGTGGCAGAGCTCCCACCATCATCATCAGGACATTGATTGCAACAAGAAATCGCTCTCTTGTTGGTGACACGGGCAATAAGCTTCTTTAGCTGGATCCCTCGCGTTACAGCCAAGCATCGCAAGCATGGAAGCACCCGTTGATTGTCCTCCTCATCAAGCGAATAATATTAGAATGATGACGGAAAGCACGGCATCCTTGGACTCTTGGGACTTGTTTGGACGGGCGATGATCATGACCCCGAGCGTGGTAGCGGCGCATGGTTCCAGGATCCAAAGTTCCAGGTAGGTCATGAGAAGTTGCTGTAGGGAACCGACACCGATGCGGTTATTGCGGCCTGAGAGGGTATCTGGAAGGGCAGAGTTTCTCCTTCTGACATTGAAGAGACTTCTGTCGTCTTCATTGTTGTATTGGCTTTTCCACGCGACGTCTGTCAAGAAGTCGGGTGTCCGGGGAGTCCCCGCTTGACTCCATCTCTCCGCACCACGTGATGGGGACGCAACCTCACCTCGTACATTACCGTACCGGAGGTCGGCCTACCATCTTATGTGGGCCCACCCAGGACATGACTTCGACGTGCTTCTACCCTCCGTATGTTGATAAACCCCCCGGACGCCGCTTCGAGGATGGACACCTCACAATCCCTCACGCTCACCCGCCGGTCGATCTTACGTCTCCCCGCTCGTTGTCCGTTGCTATTTGGACTCGAAGGGATCCCTTCTCTGTATGTGTTGACGACCGATTGCACATTATAATCATTCACCATGGCCAAGTCGGGCAACAGCAAGATGAAACAGCCTTACTTCGGCCTCAAAGGTGGCTGGCTCACCTTCTGGATCACGTATGTCGAAGCCTCAGGACGTCTGCTAGGATCACTCTGACATTCACCAGGGTCTCGTGTGCGACGGATATGGCACTCTTTGGATGTAAGCACGACGATTCGCGCGGGCTCGTGGCCACTTCCTCAAGACTGACTCCCTCGCCAGATGATCAAGGTGTATTCAGCGGTGTCGTGATTTCGCAGGATTACTTGGACGTCCTGGACCTCAACGGGCCATCGAAAACGAACTTGCTCTCCATTGTCACCTCCATCTACGACATCGGCTGTTTCTTCGGCGCTATTGTGGCGTTCACCATCGGTGAGCGACTTGGCCGGAAGAAGACGATCATCATCGGCTCCACGATCATGGCGGTCGGGTGTATCTTGCAAACCAGCGCGTTCAGCCCGGCTCAGATGATCGTAGCCCGGATCGTTTCGGGTGTGGGGAACGGTATCAACACGGCCACTGCCCCTGTCTGGCAGACCGAAACCTCCCAGTCGAAATGGAGAGGGCAGCTGGTCGTTCTGGAGATGACGATGAATATTTTCGGCTTCCTGCTGGTGGTACGTTTGCTGTATTTTCAGACAAAGGTCTGAGACCTGTGTGTTAACAGATGTCTCGCCAGAACTGGATAAACTTCGGGATGAGTTACGTCGGCGGCGCGATCGCTTGGCGATTGCCCTTGGCTCTGCAGTTCCTCTTTATCTTCATCCTCTGGGGCACCACCCCTTGGCTTCCCGAGTCTCCTCGCTGGCTGATCGCCCACGATCGCTTGGATGAGGCCACTCGCATTCTGGCGGACCTGGAGAACAAGGAGGTCGACGACCCGCAGATCGTCGCGAACCGGCAAGAGATCCTCTACAGCGTCGAGTACGAGCGCAAGAACGCCATCCGCTGGCGCGACCTCATGGTCGGACGGACCAAGGCCGGAACGAAGGCCGTTCGCCGGCTGTTGCTCGGCGCGGGTTCGCAGGCCATGCAGCAGGTAAGTCCATCGCACGTGAACACACCCTCCCCCATTGAAAGTACTAATACCGTTCAGTTTGGTGGGATCAACGTCATGAGCTACTACCTACCAACCCTCCTCATCAGCTCCGTCGGCCTCCCAGACAAAATGGCCCGGTTGATCGCCGCGGTGAGCGCCATCGTCTACCTCATCGCCTCCGCCATCGCCGCCCCACTAGTCGAACGCTGCGGCCGGCGCATGATGATGATGGTCTCCACCGCCATCCAGTTCTTCGCCTTCCTCATGATGACCATCCTCCTCTACTACGCGCAGAAGCCCGGCTTCGCGGGCCAGCACAAGGCGGCGCAGGCCACGGTCGTCTGGTTCTTCGTCTACTACATCGGTTTCGGCCTGGGCATGCTCGGCATCCCATGGCTCTATCCGACCGAGATCAACTCCCTGCCCATGCGGACGAAAGGCGCCGCCGTCGCGACCGCCACGGACTGGATCACGAACTTCGTCGTCGTCGAGATCACGCCCATCGGCCTGCAGAAGCTCGGGTGGAAATTCTACATCATCTTCACCGTCCTCAACGCCGCCTTCCTGCCTATCCTCTACCTCTTCTACCCGGAGACCAGCGACCGCAAGCTCGAGGACCTCGACGCCTATTACCGCGAGAACCCGCCGTTGATCGTCATCCGCGACAAGGATTCCATCTCGATCAAGCGCCCGGCGAAGTACGTGGAGATGGAACAGCAGGACCTGCAGAAGGTGACAGAAGAGCGGAAGAACTCGGTCGTCGTGGAGCATAAGCAGGAGTTAGCGTGAGCAGCTGCAAATGCTGATCCACTACTTACTTGGAATTTTACCAAGCTCCGTAGGCATTACCCGTGCGGTTGCGAATATAGAAGCGTCAGTCAAGAGCTCTCAGACCCAGACTACACAACGACCCCTCGCAATGTGACTCAGTATCACGACATCTCGTGCTACTCACAAATCAGTGGCAAGCGCGTCGCGCAAGTCGGAGGCGTCAAGCCAACACCTTCCCAATGCCGCTTAGGTTCCCTCCAAATCGCATCTTCTTCCTTCTTCCGCCTTTCTCCTCCAGCGCCCGAGTCATCTTAGCACTTTCACCGAGTTCTCGCTCAGTGCCTTCGCTGCTACCGCGGCGGGATTTCCCTGTATCAGGGCGGCGTTCATCTATGAGCGCTCAGAGGACATCGAGTACGGCATGCTTGTATGAGGGCGACGGTGCTAGCGTGGTTTGCCTCTGGTATATTGAATGGACTGGGTTGAAGCGACGGCGTATTGGTATGAACGCGTGAAGCTCGAAAACTGCGTGTGGAAGACATGTACAAGATACATATATCTGGATTGACTCGTGCCGTGTAGCTGTACGCTGGTTAGATATGAGTCATCTAGCTGTAGACCGTTTGAGCTGCACGCCGTCTGATCGTACGCCCAAGGCTGCTTTGGCTCCTTCTCTTTCCGACTCGCTGCCTGCCAATTGGCCGTGTTCTCTACCCTCTATATCTACAGAATCTTTGCATCATCTGGCGATGTCCACCGGTGAAAGCAAGGCCGCCTCGATATAGTGCCGTGTCTCCGTGACAGCGACCTGAGAAACCTGTTGTGCACCTGTACGCCACGCCATGCATACGCCAAAACCCAATGTATGTATGTGCAATAGCGGCCTCAATCGTACTTCAATCCGCCGCTTCCAGTATCTCATCTCGATCCGGATCCCACATCCTTGGCAGATAGAACTTCATGTTCTCATACACCAGGAAGGTGACGCACGTCGAGGGGAGCACGCGCACAATGTTGGGCCCCAGACCCCGGTAGAACCCGACCATGCCCTCCTTCCGAAAGATCTGGCCCACGACGTCCATGGCGCCGGCGTACTTCTGCGAGGCCTGCAGCCGCGCGCGGACGACCTGATACGGGTAGGTGATGCTGCCGGCGAACATCTTGCTCACGGCGCTGAGGTAGAGGTAGTCGAGGTTCGACAGGCCGTCGCGCCCGCCCTTGCGGTGCAGCGCCCAGCGGTTCTTGAGCTGTTCGTAGGCCATGAACTGGATCGCGCCGTGGCTGACGCCGAAGAGCGAGGGCAGCAGGCCGCGGTAGAAGCCGCGCACGCCCTCGGTGCGGTAGAGGTCGGAGCAGCCGTGCGCGATGGATTGGTAGGCGCCCGGGTGGTTGCGCGAGGTGGACAGCATGCGGGTTTTGATGACCCAGATGGGGTTCGTGAAGACGGCCGTCAGGATCCCCGAGACGCCCGACGCGATGAAGTAGTCGGAGCTGGTGAGCGGGCTGCCGGTGCCGCGCGCGGCGCGCACGAGGTCCTTGATGTTGCCGTACCACATGAAGTACAGCGCCCAGCTGACCGAGTTCCCGATCATGTTCGGCATCAGGCCGCGGTAGAACGACTGCACCACGTTCGAGACCCCCGTTTTGCGCCCCAGTCCTTCCATTTGAGCCTCTAGCTTGGCCTCCTGAGCAATCTCCCGGATGACCCTCCAGCTGTCGCCCGGCCGGGCCTTCGCATTCTGCTTGAGCTGCAATCGGGTCTTGACGACATCGAAAGGGTGGACGACGAGGGTGGAGACCAGCCCGGCAGTGAAGCCAGCCACGCTCTCGACTATCGAGGGGGAGATGGTGACGCTGGGTTGGCGGCCCTCAATCGGTGGGTAGACCCGGGGCATGCTGCGCGGTAGGCTCGAGGGGCGGTGGTGGCACGCGGAATCATGCTGTTGGCATGTTCATGTTGAGTAGCAGGGACTGAAGCATCCGCAACCGCCTCGAGAAGATGGACGTTGAGAAGTAAGTCGATGGGCGTCATGTGCTTCTGAATAGACGGGAGAGTGTGAGATCCGCTCGCTCACGGAGTTGGCTACGGCTAAAAAGTGAGGTCTCGCGCTCTTCGGAAGCCGAAGATGCTCAGCCGAGAAGGCGGGAGGGGGCGCGAACGTTGATGAAAGTTGATCAAACGATCAATCAGGCACCTGAACAATAGGTTGCAATACGGTGATACTCTCAGGCAACAGGTACGGTGCTTGATGCTGTACGTGAGGGACGACCTCGGCGTCCTCGTCGGTTTCAGTGAGGATTGCTTGGGTATCACACCAAGGAGCGGCTATGATGTTATTGGGTGCACCTCCCAATTATGCTACCGTTTCTGTCTTCATTGCGGTTGTTATTGTGGTCGATGCAGAAGTCTCTCGCTGCCTTCGCTTGTACACTCCATATAACTCGCCACTACAAAACCGCTTGCTCTGTACAAGCTACGCCTCAACGCCAGCCCAATGCACTGTACAATCCATCCTCGTTGCCCTCTGCTCGGTAAGTGTCCGAGCCGTCTCTCTCAATGGTGCCCCTCGCCATGATGCGCGTCCCCGTGCCCGTGCCCTGAGCTCATGAAAAGCTGCTCGTAGACCATATAGCCCGCAAAAGCAATCGTTGCGATGCCTAAGCCGGGAAAGGCGCCCTTGAAGCGGTTGTAGCGTGTGAAAGGGCCGGTGTAGCGCCATGCCTCGCTGTTGCACCATTAGTCCATGGTAACGACGTCGCTTTCGCGTCCACTCGAGACACAGCGTGCATGTGGAGGAGACTCATACGCTCTCGCCCATGGGTCATTGGCAGGCTGGCCGGAGGCTGCGGCGAACTTCTGCGGATCGAAGCCGGTGAGGTTGGGTTTCCGAGCCGACATGGTGGAAGCTGGGAAAGGTGAGGACACGATCGTGAAAAGAATGAACACTTCGACACACCTGCGTTTGCTCAATGGGCTCGGGGTTGCTGCAGGTACACCTTGATGCCGGGCTTCGCAACTCAAGCTGGCAGTTGCCAAGCATAGTGCGGGTCGACCCGTTCACTTCCCAAAGTGACGATCACGACGTCTGCGACTGCTCACGAGCGCACCACATTCGCTTCACATGAGACAGCAACACGACGACACGGTACCAGACGGAGCGATCATAATACAGAACAACCTCATTCCGAGACAATGCCCACGTGACGAGCAACAGCACGAAACCCTCCCGGACACGTGCTTCTACCGAGCTATACCATCCTGCCCGCTGTTTGTCAGTGTCACCACCACGACCAACCCCATCCGGACCCGTCTCAAACGACGCACCGTGACCAAAGCGGTCTTTTGACAGCGTCTCTCCCGAATTGTGCCTTTAGCCTTTCAGTACCAATACAAGGCCTTGACTCACGACAGATCAGCCCGCAGTGCTGCCCCTCTGTTGCGAACCTGGCCCGCAATTGCAATTTTGAGCGGCCTTTCAACACCGGTTCGAGTACACTGAGCGGCTCTTCATCACCCACCTTGGCGGTGGAGGCGCGCCTCCGTCAAGCCCTTCCGGATACCCAACCTGCCACCCTGGCTAGTCAGTGCTTCTGGCCCTCTTAGCCCACAATGCCTCCGGCCGTCGGAAGAATGCACCCTTCCCACATGTCCAATCCTTTCGCACACCTCAACCCCCAACAATCGATCCCGCAGTCATCACATTATCAATCGCAGTCGTCGCACATCCCTAACAGCTTCAACTCCCAACACGACTTCAGTTCGAACACTCTCAATGGCGGCATCTCACCTTTCAATCCCAGCTCCGCGTACGGTGGCAGCGCCTTCAGCACGGGAGCGGCCACTTCCACGTTCAATGGCGGTATGCTTGCCGGGCAGGGTCAAGGTCTGGCGTCAGTGGCCGCTCAACAGGGGTTCGCCAGAGGTGCTGCCATGCAGGAGAGCACACACCAGGCGGAGGCAGCGAGCATGGGCATCAAGAGCGGCGCCGTCGGGCGGATAAAAGAAGTCTGGCGGCATAACCTAGAAGCCGAATTTGCGATGCTACGGCAGCTCATTACCAAATACCCTTACGTTTCTATGGACGCCGAGTTCCCTGGTATCGTCGCCAGACCGATCGGTAACTTTGCGGGCAGTAAAGCGGAATACCACTACCAGACTCTCCGCTGTAATGTCGACATTCTTAAGCCGATCCAGATCGGTATCACCCTGTGGACAGCAGAGGGAGAACTACCGCCGCAGCAACCCGACCAATCGATCCTAAGTCAGACTCACGGCAAGCTACCGTACGGAAATAACTTGATGTATGTACCATGCACGTGGGTCTTCAACTTCCACTTCAACCTCGAGGAAGATATGTACGCCGAGTCATCGATAGAATTGCTGAAGTCTTCTGGCGTCGACTTCCAACGACATTTCGAGATGGGCATCAACCCTGCAGCATTCGGTTCGCTGCTTACCACATCCGGTCTGGCGTTCTCCGACGAGGTCAACTGGCTCTCGTTTCACTCCGGCTATGATTTTGGCTATCTGATCAAGCTGCTTACGGACGATGCATTGCCCGTCGACCAGGTCAAATTCTTCGAGCTCGTCTCCGCCTTCTTCCCGAAGTTGTGGGATATCAAATTCCTGCTGCGTCACGCCCAACGTCTGCGCTCGCAGGGCCGTCTCGGCGTCGAGAGCACTCGCATCCTGGAATCCCTCGGCACCAAAAGCGGCCTGCAAGACCTCGCCGAAGAGCTCGGCTGCCAGCGGGTCGGACCCGCGCACACCGGTGGTTCAGACGCTTGGCTCACCGGCAGCGTCTTCTGGGCCATGCACAGCAAGATCTTCTCCGGCAAACTCGACGACGTGCTCGCCGACCAGATCTACGGCCTCCACGGCGTCGGCGCACCGGCATCGCAGCAGTACCGCGATGAGTTCTTCGCCGCGCAGGGCACGCCGCACCAGCAGCCGAACGGGCTGAGCGCGGGCGGCGTGAGCAGCTTGCAAGGTGGCGCGCAAGGATACACACCCAACAACCCGTCCACGCCGACAAGCACGCATGCGGGGTTGAACGCGCAGACGCCTGGGCCGCACTTCGGGCACAACATGGGTGCCGGCAGTCTGGGTCAGGCGAGTGGATTCGGCAACTTTGCTTATGGGAAGTAGGGGTGGTCTGTTTGCCGAGATGCGCTGTGTTCGTGCGAGGGAAAAGGAGGGTTGCGAACGGGGGAAATGGGCGCTTGACGGAGCTATCGGAGGCTGGCGTGAGATCAATGGGAGATACCCTCTAGTCATGGTACTCATGGACCGTACGAATGTGCTGTATTGCCTTTCTGGGCTGGCATTGCGACGGCGTCACGGCTTGTACTGGGTTTATGGCTGTAGGTATATTGCGATACGGCGCGTATTGCCAATCGGGCGGATTCGAGGGAGTGGCTGAGCGAAGCTCGTTTCCTCAAGGTCGATTTTACCTCACTGTGTTTCCTCAACGATCAACACGCTGAACCCTGCTACATCGCACCAACGTCGCCATCGTCATGCTGAGCGACAAAGAGACCGAAGCCTCCACGCAGGCCACGAGTAAAGTGGACTCCAAGGACGGCGACAGCTAGATCAATTGAGTCACTCCCACCATCGGCGCCGACCGCAGCAACGCCCACGTCGCCGTATTCGACGATCAGTACACCCTCGTCACATGGGAGGAGATTCACTCCCAATTGCGATTTCATCGCCATGGGCTGCTCGGGCGCATTCACCGGCACGTACTTCCAGCTCGTCAACAACCAGGGTGCAAGGAGCGGGAAGCCGTGGAAGGAGATGGATGTCTATGTAGCGGGCGATCTGGTCACGTTGAAAAACGGCACTATATGCTGGTCGTATGTGAATAGGGAGTGGCAGCAGACCAGCGACCTCGGCCACGACGACGAAGAAGATGAGTTTTGCCTGCATGAGCCTGGTCTGATGGAGTAACATAGTATTCATGGAACAACTAGAGCAGTGTGTGAACGGCAGTCCAACTGGCGAGCTCTTCTCGAGTGTATATGTGTTTAGAAGATAGATGTTAGAACTCAGGCCACATGTCTTGGGTGGACATCACGTGCAGTTTACCGGAACGGTTTCCGCCTTGTTAGCAGCACGTGGAATAGGTACGGGAAAGCGACAGCGATTACCTCCACTACAGGCAATCTATCCACTTCCGCCATCCTACCTTCTCGCATCTTGTACATGTTGCTGGGCTGCAGCGCATATCCTTCTGCCTGAGCTCTACGTGCCGCTAAGATGGTCAACCAGAGTTTTTCCAAAGTCTCCTTCGCAAAGACGAGCACCACCTACCCTCTCTTCGCAGCCGAATTCGATCCCTACAATCGCGGCTATCTGGTTGTTGGGGGCGGTGGAGGAGAGAGCAAGACTGGCGTACCTAACCAAATCGTCAGTGTCATGTGTCTTCCACATGAAGAGGCTCACGGTTGACCCTCTTCCAGTCCGTCCTTGACATCTCCGACCGATCCCGAATCACGACTGTAGCGCAGATTGATCTCTCACGCGGCGAGGACTCCGTGCAGTCGTTGGGTAGCCTCGCGACAAGAGATGGCTTGATCGCCTTTGCCGGCATCAACTCTTCGCAAGCCGATCAGAACGCGGGCAAGAACGAGCACCTTCGCGCTTTTGACATCCGGTACCCACCACGGAAGAAGCAGAGGACCGAGAAATCCGATGGAGAGACTCAGGGCTCGGTCACACCCATCAGTAAATGCGCCCTGTTCGCGCCGTCGACCGCGGCGAAGAAAGAAACGTACCAGCGGCTTCTTCGACTGTCGCCAGCACGAAAGCGTGAGTCGGGCGGCAAGCGAATCGGCGCCATAGCGACTGGAATGGCCAAAGACAGCGAGGTTGTCGTTTTCAATGCCACGAACGCCTCCCCCGGCAAAAGTGATGTCCTGACACGCATTGTCCTGGATGAAGGCCAAGAGGCCACGGATTTGGATATAGCCGCTCCGGAAGAGGCCGAGTTCAGCGTGGCATATTGCACGGATTACGACATTCACGAGCAGACGTTCAAGTATGATTTCGCTAGCAAACAGGTTGAGAAGATGCCGAAAGGTCCGCGACGCATCCACCAGATGCCTTTTCCTGACTCCCTTGAGAAGCCACAATCACGACCAAAGTTTCGCTCGCTACGCTTCCTCAATCCCCAAAATTTGGTGGTGCTCGCCAATAAGGCAGACAAAAGCGGCGCCGAGCTTCGTATCTTCCACCTCTACCCGACAGGCCCTGCGACCATGGTCCTACAGAAGACTCTTCCGTTTCATATCCGACAGGCAGTGGCTGTGGATGTCTGTGCCCTGGACGCGGATCGGAATGGAAACCAACAGCTCGTGGTCGCTGTAGCGGGGCAAGACATCAGTATCGAAGTCTATACCACGAACTACCAGCGCAATACGGATACCTTTTCGCCTTTCAAGCACCACCTCACCCTTCGGAACGTACACGAGCATCAGATGACCAAAATGTGCTTTTCACCCTTCCATCCACCTGCACGTGCACCAGACCCAGAAGGTCCCACTACTGGGCCAAATGGCGAGCCGATCCCGCAAAAGGCAGAGACTTTCCAGCATCCTGGTCCGCAGTACATCCGGCTCGCCTCTGTCACCTACGGCAACAGCGTGGTAGTCGATACCTTCCCGCTCACACCTCTGGACCCCAAGGACAAGCACTCCCGTTACGTCCTCAGTCACCCCAACGACGAGGCGTGGACCAAATGGGCGTACATCGCCATCATCACCCTCATCGTCGCCGTCGTCGCCTTCATGATCCAAGCCTTCGCTTCCGGCTTCTCCGGCGACTCGGCCGGTCCATTCAGCATCCTGCCTGCCGAATGGCGCGACTTTCTCGACCGGCCCGCGGCCGCCGCATCAGGTTACCAGCGAGGCGCTCAGCATAGCATATCTAAAGCCTTGGCCGACTCTCTACCCTCCAACATGCCTGGCAAGGCTCGCCTGCGCGAACTCCTCTCTGCCCACCGCGCCTCGCCCGACTCGAACACGAGAGCACTGGTCGTCCGCGATGGCCCCGATGGATTCAGTGTTTCTGTCGACGTTCATCCCGACAAGCAGGCGTACCTGAAACAAGACACGCGGGCGAAGCACTGGGACGAGCTGGCGGAGCACCAGAAAGCGGCGTGGAAGCAGCGGTTGATTCAGGCTGGGGAGTGGGCGGAGAGTGAGGGCGAGAGCGTGTTGCTTGGGGTATTGTTCAGTGAGTATGCTGGTCTGGTGGGCGAGGTGGCGAGGGGGGCGATCAGGGGTTGATGTCTACATCGCGTTCCTACTTGATGTCACCCTCATTCTTTGCAAATTTCGATCCGGGTCCGTAGAAGGTAGCCACGGGAAATGTGTCTCAGCAATGTTAAGTTGCGCAAAATGTGTCCCCGCAGCCTTTGCGCCAGGGTTCGAAGCTTGCCACTCATACATTCTTGAACAGTATCTTGTACAACTGAGACAACACTGTGAGCACGTCGAGGCCTGCGCTAGGAGCGAAGTCGATGATAGCAGTGGTGCGCGTGGGTGTTCTGACGCGACCAACAACAGCTAGCTTTACCATCACGTCGCCTGAGCACTATCAAGCACATTCATCCTTGGAAGCAACAGATCGTTTCACCAGGGACAATGCCGAGCCCACTGTCCCAGAAGACATACGTCAGAGTTACAGTAGGACCTAATCATAATCACCAACCGCCCCTCGCACCTTCTGCTTCGCGCGCTTGTTGGCCTTGAAATGCTTCTTCCCACTCTTGAGTTCCGCCGGATCAACGTCCTTCTCCAGCGCCGTCATGGCCTTGAGCTTACGTCCCGTCAACTCCTTGCCTTGCTCAGAATACTTGTAGTGGAAAGGTTGCACAACCTTGCTGTTGCCTTGACCCGGAGCGAAGAAGGCTCTGTCCAGGTTTTGTCCCTTCGCGCCGGATGGTGCTGGGCCGGGGATGAGGTCAGGGTCGTCCATGAGACTCGGGTCGTCGGTGCCGTGCAGCGAGGCTTCGGCCGCGGCGGCCAAGTGCGCCCGTCGTTTTTGAGGCAGGTGGGCGACGTCGTATAGGTCGCGGTTGAACTGCTTGCCGTCGATGGGCGGGTCGTTGGGCGGAGGATGGCAATAGAGTAGTTTGCCCTTGACGTAGTCTTTCAGGATCGTCCGGGCGGCCCGGCTCTCGTCGGGTTGCCCGAGACCTTGCGTGAAGAAGCCTCTCGCCCGGGCGAAGCCCCTCAGCATCTCCTCGCCTGTGGGTAGGCCGGTTCCACCTTCCTCGAGTGGACGCGTTTGTATGCGCATGCCGTAGACAGCTTCCAGGAACGCTTGCGGGATCCGTTGCGCTACCAGTGCAGAAGGGCCTGTGTGCTCTCGGAGCTGGTCGATCGGCAGAACGCCGTTGCAGACGAGTTCGGCTTTGGTGGTGGCGAAGTTTGGGAAGACGAGACCGGGACAATCGCATAGGATAACACGGTCGGACAGATGAATGGTCTGGAAGTGCTTCGTCTTGCCTGGCGTCGCCGAGACGGAGACTTTCTTCGCGCCCAGGAGTGCGTTGATCGTGGATGATTTACCGACGTTGGGATATCCGACCAGACCTATCTGTGTCTTTCGTTGCGGTGTCTCCGAATCTTTATTGTCGGGTAAAGAGGGGGCGTGCTCCAGGAACAAGGCTTCCAGATCGTCCGTGGTAAGAATACGAGTCCGCTCTTCTATGGGAAGAGGTACGCCATCCAGTGCTGGTGACTCGCCGTCGATGGTCTCTTCATCCGCCCATTGCTCTTCGTCTTCCAGTTCATCCTGGATATCAATCTTCTTGGCTTCTTCTGCGATCTTGTCGCCCTCTACATCAATTTCTTCCTCGACGTCGTTAATGTCAAGCTTGCCGTCTACGTCGTCATCTACGTCGTCAGCTGCGTCCTCCTCCTCTTCTTCCTCATCAGTTTCGTCAACGCCCTCGACCTCCAGACCGTCGTACGCATTGCCTCTCGCTTCATTCATTTCGCGTGCCAACTCAGCCGAAAAGAATCGAAAGTTGATGCCACGCTCGACAAAGTACTCGGCCCAAGCCGTACGCTGCTCGAGCGTCATCATATCGGCCTTGTTCACCAACAACAGGTTGCGCTTCCGCTTGTCCAGCTCCTTGACGTATCGCTCCAGATCCTCACATCGGAAGATCATGGGATCTCGCGCGTCCACAATCTGCACAACGAGATCCGAGCGCTCGATGACTCGCCACAGCTGTCGCCAGACCTCCAGATTTCGCTCAAAAGGCGTCATGAGCAGATCTTCGACCTCCTGCAACTCCGCCAACCCCCTCCGCCACTCGAGTAAGCTCTCCCTCTCGCGTAGGTCCAGCTCCCGCGGCGTTGTTGACTCGTCCCACGCTGGTCGCCTCGGGACTGTAAGCCTCGCCCGCTTGGCGTTCTGCTTCTTCACCACACCCCTTTCTTCGGCTGCCGACAGCAGGTATGGGTTCTTCTGGTCGGTGTGGATAATCTTGACATTGTTCATCTTCTCTGCCGTGAAGTCTGTGCCTGCGAGCTCGGCTGTGCTGAGAAACTCGTCGAGAGCACCCTGTTCAGTGACGGATCGCATTTTCACCCAATCGGCTTCTCTTTTGCCTGGTGTGAGGTACTCGTTGCCCTGTTGGTCTCGCCTCCGTATCTGGCCGGAGTCCTTGGGCGCATTGCTGCGGTGCATATTGGACGAACCGCCACGAAATCGATCGTTCATGAGGCTGTTGCCGAGCCCAACGGCATTCTTGCTCTTTGCCAGAACCATCTTGAGCGATGTTCGAGTGCCGTAACTATAAGTAGGATGATTAAGAGTAGACACAAAACGTCGTTCTTCTAGAAATCTCAAGCGCAAGACTCAGCTACGTCAGATAACGGTGCGGATCTTGCCGCAGTCACTCATCGCCGGTCCGTGCGTCTTATAGTCAGCTTCACTCCAGTCTTTCAAGAAGAGCCAGAAGGGGATGAACACACGATTGTGTACGAGACTTTTCGCACATAGCAGCCCAAACGTATGTCGATCGAGGAGTTGCAAGCGGTATCTACGGCTCTGCAGAGCAACATCGTCCGTGAAGGGCGACGGCAGATACTTTCCAAACTTTGAACAGTATGCCCGAAGACCAGTGGGCCTACTGCCCAGGCCCCTTGATCATTAGCATGCAATACCATGCTACATGAGGGCGGCATCTGTCTGACTGCAGCATGGCCAGCAACTCTGCCTCTCTTACCCTCAGTACGTACATGCACCCGCTTGACCGAAAAAGCGGCTTCTCGCTGACTATGTGTGAAGCAGGACGTGCCAGCCCTTGAGCAGCATTGCCCACGAGTTACTCCTTTCCCGCATCCACCTTCCTACACTCTCCAGTTCCGTGTCACCCTGTCCTCCGTCATACCACCTCTCTTTCTCTCCTCTACGTGCCCTTTCACACTGCAGGCCTGCGGGCTATACTCCCAACTTGCCGTGGATGCGAGCAGTTGCTACTATGTACTTACTACCAGGCATGTCCAGCAATGTTCACCAATTACTAACCTCACGCAGAACACAGATTATGGTCAACGAACCTGCCGAACGACGTCGCGGCCATCTCACAGCCCTCCACCTCTCGGCCTTGTCAAATGAAGTGGCGCTTACGGTCACGTGCTGCATGTGGCCCCTGCACCGAGTGACTGATGGCGGGAAGCTTTCCAGAAAGCGGGTGAAAGCTCGGACTTGCTCACGACGCGAGACTTCCCTCCATTTCATAACACCGTCCGCATAATCCACCCGACACCACGCGAAACCATCTCGAACAGCCTCTACACGATCCACAACTGCTCCAGAAAGCCACACAGAATATCACAGCATCACAACATCACGTACGCGACTTTGACAACCCAACAAGCGCAATGGCAGGCGGAAAGGGTACGGCTCCAAGTGAAAACCTCGCGATAAGGCCGATCTAATCAACACACAGGCAAAACTGGTGGTAAGACGGGCGGCAAGGCGGGCGGCGATAGCACTGGCAAGACGCAGAAATCGCACTCTGCGAAAGCTGGCCTGCAGGTACGTCGGCGGCATTTGATACCTTCAAGGCAGCAAACATAGCGCAACCTCGGCGCGTCGTAGACTGCATTCCGCATTCACAGCACAGCATCAACACCCAGCCCAACCGGGGCGCGCAAGCGGCGCACCCACCTTGCGACGCCTCGACGGAAAATCCCTGACGTGATACTAATGTGTGACTCGACAGTTCCCGTGCGGTCGTGTCAAGCGCTTCCTCAAGTCGCAGACCCAAAACAAGATGCGCGTCGGCGCCAAGGCCGCCGTCTACGTGACCGCCGTCCTCGAATACCTCACCGCCGAAGTCCTCGAACTCGCCGGCAACGCCGCCAAGGATCTCAAGGTCAAGCGCATCACCCCGCGTCATCTGCAGCTCGCCATCCGCGGCGACGAGGAGCTCGATACTCTGATCCGCGCCACGATCGCGTTCGGTGGTGTACTGCCGCACATCAACCGCGCGCTACTGTTGAAGGTGGAGCAAAAGAAGGGGAAGAAGGCCGACGCCTGAACAGGTATGCCCCGGGAACAATGAGAGAAATGGGCGGCCCATCTGGCGCATCTGGTCGGCAGGCTCGTGCCGTGTTGACGAAGTGGACGTTGGAGGAGTTTTGATGAATGCGCGTGCGTCTTATGCTTGATTTCCTTCGCGCAGTGGTTGTCGGTCTAGGCGTGTGGGTGTGGGAAAGGGGGGTTATTCCTTTCAGGGCTGTAGCGGTTACAACTGTTCCAAAGATATTTATGTTTTGACTTCCCCCATTCCTATCACCGTCGAAGGGCATTCTCCCAACTGCCAAGCCACCGACAGCTTTTCGCCACCTTCGCGAGTTCCGCAAGCGCATCGTTCACGGCGCCGCCTCGCCCATCCGCGAGCTTGCGTCCCACCAACTCGACGAAAAAAACATAATGCCAAGCCGCCTCGCCACTCGGCCGCGTGTTGATACTCGTCAGGTTCAAACCATGCCGCTTGAAAACCGCCAGACAGTCGGCCAACGCCCCAGGTTCGCCATGCTCGACGGTGAACAGCACGAGCGTCTTCCAATCATGACCCCCCTCTCCCCCTTCTCCCTCCTCATCGTCGTCCCTCCGTCGTCGTCGTCGCCTCAGCACGAAAAACCGCGTACTGTTCCCCTCGCTATCCTCGATCCCCTCGGCCAGGACATCCAATCCATTCACCTCGGCCGCCATCCGACTCGACACCGCCGCGCTCTCGCCGCTGGCGTCCTGCGCGACCAGTTCCGCGGCGCGAGAGGTGGAGGAGACGTCCTGCCGCTCGAGGGCCTTGAGGTGCGGGGTGGAGGTCAGGAAGGTCTTGCACTGGCCCCAGGCTTGCGGGTGGGAGTAGAGTTTCTTGACGTGGGCGAAATCATCGTCTTTGGTCGTGGGGGTGCCGACGGCGCGTCGGCCGAGTAGACAGTGTCGTACGGGCAGGTAGATTTCGCCACAGACTTCGACGGCGGGATATTTGCTCCCCGCGGAGGCGAAGAGGTCGAGGGTGAAGATGACGGAGCCGTTGGAGGAGTTTTCGAAGGGGACGACGCCGTAGTGGGAGGTGGCGGCGGGTCCTGCTTGTCGGGTGCTTTGGACCGTGGTGAAGATGTCCTCGATGGTGGGTTGCGGGGTGACGGTGTGTTTGTCGGTGTCGGGGAAGTGGGTGAGGGCGGCCTGTTGGAGGATTGTATAATTAGCGGATTGTGGGACTTTTGTTTCTCGGACAGGAGAGAGTGTGGTGGGTTTTGGTCTTACTTGGTGGGTATAGGATGCTTTTGGGCCTAGGAAGGCGACTTGTTCTTTGGTGGCCATGGTGGGAGGATGGACACGAGAAATGACCTTGACGTTTTTTCAAGGTGATACCTCTCTGTTTTAAATGCAGGTACCCGACGCTGCTCAAGGCAGAGAAACCATGGGCCTTTTGACTAGAGGGTTGACGGAGCAATGAAATTGTTCCTTGAGAATTTGGGATTTTTGGTAGACGTGGGCAGTCAACGACGGCAGACGTCGAAAGTTTTGACTCCATCGTTCATGATTGCAAGTGATTGACGCCCGCACACACAAACAAGCGCACCCACACAAATGGCCGTCGTCACAGGTACTTGACATTATCAATGACAACTCAAGCCACATGGTGATATGAATCTCGAGAAAATAGTCAACAACCAAGATACGAGTTTACCCAAGGCGCTTCACAAGCACGAAGTCACGACAATTCGCAAGCGAGAGACTGAACGAACAATGTCAAAGCTACATACATAGCCTAGCACTCGTAGAGCAGGCCACAAGAGCAGGAGTATAGCATGTGTAGCCTGCAACGAGCGTTCTCCTCCACTGTGAGGACCCCGGATGCATCATATAACTTAAAGGAGTGACTGGTCCTTTCAGAACAACACGTCAAAGCATTTTCGTAGATTCCAGTTTTCACGAAGCAATTCGGTCCTTCGTGACACATCATTTGTCAAGAAAGCATGATGATTGATGCCCCACTCAATCCCGTGCAGCGACAACGGTGTGATGGTGTGGCATGCGTGCGACTGCTCCATGGTGGTTGAGGGAAGGCGGTGGGGGCATGGCTTCGCTACTGGGCGTCATGCTCGCTTTGAGCGGCGACGAGTTCTGTAAAGCTATTGTCAGCATACCGAGTCCGTGGCTGGCGTGTCAGTATGTGTGGAGACAAACCTTTGGCTGTTTCGTCAAGGCGGCTCTCATGGCCGGGACCTTCTGGACCGCTCGGTGGGCGAAGACGGCTGCGGCGCCGGAAGCGGTTGATGGCCGGACCATGGCGGAAATGTTGTGGTCTGCCTCGTTGATCGCCGAGGCAGTAGCGCTCGCAGCAGCATCTCCGTGCTGCTGCGTGCGAGGCGCCGTCGGGCTACCGTTTGGCGGGGGTAGGTCCGGGGGTCGCGCCTCGCCGTTTGCGAGGTTGGGAAATTGTCAATCTGTTCACGTGATCAGTCGGTCAATGTCATGGGCTTGATATTGTCTCAAGGTTTACTCACCGTCGTAAAATTCATCCTCGTCATCAAGATCGGCGAGTTGCTCGAAGTTGAGCTTGTACCGCATGATGGCGCCAATGCCACCGAACCCCTTGACGAACTGGTTGCCTTCGGAGGAGCGGTCGGACACGAACTCCAGCGTAGCGCCGAAGTCGCGGTACTTCTCTGCGAGCCATTCGAGGAAAGGCATCTGGTCCACCACGTCCATCTCTTGCCCAGTCTCCTTGTCCATGAACAGGGTACGATCCTGCTCTTGAGCCTTGGTGGTATGCAGGACGACCTGCGCGCCCTCGCTGCTTTTCAGGTCCCAGCGCGTGATCTCCAGATTCTCGAACACGATCAGGGTCTCGGCTGCGCCGGCCTCGAGGGCTTTGAGGGTGTCGTCGATTCCGTAACAAACCTTGCCAGTATCTTGGCTGATCTCGTCGAAGTAGCTGTTGATCAACTTCTTCTCCTGAATGAACTTGACGTTCGACAAGGTCTCGGACGACAGCTCGATCGCCTGATTGAACCCGTTCTCGCCTCCGTAGCTGACGTCCACCACCTTGATCACCTTAGTCTGCAGACGCCCGTCGAACAGGTCGGATTGGTTCAAGTCGTTCTTGAAGTCGGCGGACCCAGCCAGGATGAGACCGGCGACGTTCACCTTGTCGCTGGTGATGAAGTTCTGCACCGCCAGTTCGGCGACCTTGCGGACGTAGTTGTGACGTTTCTCCTCCCGCAGACGCGCGAACCGCAGCGCCGACTGGCCGCCACGGCCGTGTTTCTTGGGCAGATCCACGCTGAACTTGTGCACAATGTCTCTTGTGTTGCCGGACAGGGTGCCGAAGAGGGCACCGTTGCCGTCCATGATGATGAAGCCGAATTTCTGGTCCGACTCGAGCAACTCGCTCAGGGCCTCGGTGTGGAATTTGTTGTCACACAGGTAGAGCGAGGTGTTGATGGGCTTGAAAGGTTCAAAGTCGATGTTGATCTTCCGCTCCTTGCCCTCGGAGGTGATGATTTCACCACAGTACACCACCAGACCATTCGGCGGGACCTTGCTGTACAGCTTGAGCCTCTGCTGGGTCGAGGTGATGGCGGACAGGACCGAGAGACGGTTGACGCGCGATTTGATGTTGGAGGCGGTGCCGAACTCTTCCGCCAACATCTTAGCCGCACGGGAGACCTGGTCCTTGGGCGGGATGATGAGACTGATCATGGAGGTGCCGTTGCCGCGAGCGGCTTCCAAGCGCTTGATGAGCTTCTTCACCTTCCATATCTCGATGTTCTTCTCGGCGTCGTTCGCTTGAGGGGCGGACATGATCGCGGAGGTATGTGTGGGAGCGTGGCTCGCTCACTGTTCGAGGGGCGAGGGTGTCAGTTTGGGAAGTCGAGTGGTTGAGTGTGCGAGTGCGAAATCTTCGGGCAGATGCAGGCGAGGCGCCCCACGGGAACAAAGGCTTTCGCAACACGGAGACTCGCAGGTTGGAACATGTCACTCACATTGTTGTCGTCGTCGTACACTGGGATATCCAGTCCTGAGGATCCTTTTCCAGTGAAAGCAGTGCAGACGGTGAAGTGGAAGTTTGGATTGTGTCATCCATCTATCTATCCACTTCGCAGGTTCCAGTCGCCGTTGAAATCATCCGGCCGAGCGTGACCGTCGTGACGAAAGTTGCACCCCGACTCCAACACTTCTGGCAGCGAGTGTCTGGCATACAACGATCCATCTCCGGCATCAATCCATTAATTATTACTGTCTGGTGAACACGTCGTACAAGCTACCAGGTTGTCATCCTCGAGAGGCCAACGTTGCAACCGGTCTTGATGGGCGGCTGTCGAGACTAGACCAACAACGAAGTACAAAAGTCCCAAGTCGTCACTTGAGGGCCTGCGTGAAACCGTTCAACATCTTCATAAGGTATCGCCTGGCATCTTCTCGGAGTATATGACAGCGACTCTCATGCAGCACGAGCTCTACCCGATGTGTTCAGTGATCCATCCAAACGCGGCCCGCCCGACGGTAGGCGCTGATCATCATGGCTGCTTGGAGGCCTTTGACAGGGCAGCGAGATAAGGAAAGCTCAACACATCCTCTCCTATCTCCTCCTCCTCCACCCTTTTCCCACAAACATGTACAGCACATGTACCTATCTACGCACGTCAGCATGCATTGCATGGTCGGCGAGTGGCGTCACGCCGTGTTGCGGGTGGTGCTCAGGGCTAGTAAATCCTTCTGATCATCTTGCTGCCGAATAGATCAACCGCAGAGAGCCTCAGCACCCCTTGCCGTGACGACAGTAGGAGACGATTCAGCAGACAAGGAGAATCGTGGACGCTGCTGTTGAGTATCCACACAGCCGACCATGCCAGCGGGAAGACAGCCGTTGCCGTCCACTTGGACCGCGCACGGCCGAGGTGGACGACAAGACTCGCAAGACTCGGGCCTCGCCGACAACCACGTCACTTTCGGCGACCAAGGTCAGCAACACCACGGCGACGTCGAGTCTGACCACCTCCATCTTCCCCACGGCCACACGCACCATGGCCAGCAGCATCTCCGCCAACGAAGGTCGTCGATGGCCATGCGGGTCACTGCCCTTCGCCAGGCGGGCGGCGTGAATAGTTTCGACAACTTTGCGAGATCGTGGCAGCGTGCGGCAGGCTTTTACGAAGTCACGCCCGTCCGGGCGAGCTTCCGATACGCCGATGAGGACGTGGGCGGGCATGTCTATGGGAGAGAAGACGTGGGCGCAGCACCTAAGGGACAGAGATCGCTCCTCAGGGCAGCATTGGTGCACGAGGGCAGAGCAGGCACTGATACGGTCTTCGACGACGAAGAAGACGGGGAGGAGGATGACCAGACGACGCCCACAGGGAGGTCGCCGGTGCAGGGACGAGATACTTCAGCGGGAGAGCAGCAAACCCTGTTGCGGGATCGACCCTCGAGCGTACACGACGACAATATATTCAGCGTTGAACCGCAACTGGCCTCTGCGTTCGGTGGCAGCTATGGCACCAGCTGGGGCTCCCTGGCTTCCCGTGTCAACGAGCCTTCCCTCCGACATGCCGGCCGTCTCTTCAAGCAGCAGCAGATGAAAGGCGTGACGGCGCCGGACAAAGAGCGCGAGCCGCTGCTGGTGAAGCAGGTCCAACAGGACGACGGCAAGGTCGTCAACGTCGTCGTCGGTCACAGCACGCTTCCCCAAACCATCTTCAACAGCGTCAACGTGCTGATCGGGGTCGGTATCCTGGCGCTGCCGCTGGCCCTGAAGCTCGCCGGCTGGGTCCCAGGCTTGATCTTCTTCACGTTCGCTGGCATCAGCACCGCGTACACGGCGAAGCTACTGGCCAAGTGTCTCGATGTGGACAGCAGTCTCCTGACGTTCGCCGATCTCGCGTACGTCTCCTTCGGGCCGTGGGCGCGCGTGGCGACGTCGATCCTTTTCAGCCTGGAGCTCATAGCAGCTTGCGTGGCGCTCGTGATCCTGTTCGCTGACTCCCTCAACGCCCTGGTGCCCTGGGGCAGCATGGAATGGAAGATTGTGTGCGGCGTGCTCCTCACCCCTCTCGGTTTCCTGCCTCTGCGGCTCCTGTCCTTCACCAGCATCCTGGGTATCCTGTCCTGCCTCGGCATCGTCCTCTTCGTCTTCGTGGACGGCTTGATCAAACCCGATACACCCGGTAGCCTCCGGCAGCCGGCCACCACTCACCTCTTCCCCTCGAACTGGGCCACGCTCCCAATCGCCATCGGCATCCTGATGTCCCCATGGGGCGGCCACTCCGTCTTCCCCAACATCTACCGCGACATGCGCCACCCCTACAAATACCGCAAGGGCGTCGACGTCACCTACACCTTCACCTTCTCCCTCGACCTCTTCATGGCCGTCATCGGCCTGCTCATGTTCGGCGACGGCGTGCAGGACGAGATCACGAGCAGCGTGCTCACGGCGGGGGCTGACGGCGGCTACCCGGAATGGATCAGCGTGCTTATCGTGCTCTGCGTCGCCATCATCCCGCTCACCAAAGTGCCCCTCAACGCCCGCCCCATCATCAGCACCCTCGAGCTCTTCCTCGGCCTCGACGCCCGCGCCATGGCCAGCCAGCCCGGTTTGACCGGCCTCTCGGGCCTGACGCGGGGGATCCTGAAGGTCGCCCTGCGCCTCCTCATGACCGTCCTCTTCGTCCTCCTCGCCATCCTGTTCCCGCAGTTCGACACCATCATGTCGCTCGTCGGGTCCGTGGCCTGCTTCACCATCTGCATCATCCTCCCGTGCGCCTTCCACCTCAAACTCTTTGGCAAGGAGACGTCGAGACGGAGTCAGGTTGTGGATTGGTGTTTGATTGTGGTTAGCACGGCGTTGGCGTTGGTGAGCACGGGGTTTAACTTTGTCCCGAAGGAGAGACTCGGGATGTAGGTTTCTTTACATATAGCACGGTATTGACGATGGATCGTGGATGTGCGCTACACACTACCTCTCAGAAACCCACTCACGAGCCGGGTTCCGTGACGACAGAGCCTTTGACGGCAACACCACCTACCCGAGTCAAACCGTTAGCTTTCTTATCCCAATCATAGATCCCGTTCAACGACCTACCTGCAGGCGTCTGCGTCCAAATCTCCCACTTCCTCTGCCCGACCTTCGTCCCGCAAAACGTCACCGGTTCGTGACAGTACAGCGGCGCCAGATTCCGATATTCCACATACTTCACCACCTCTCGACCCCCGTGTTTCCGCAACTCCTGCTGCAAAAGCGTGATCATAAACACGAAACTCAACGGGCCGTGGAACAGCAGACTCCGATGGCCCTCCACCTCCCGACAGTACTCCGGATCGAGATGGATGGCGTGAGCGTTGAACGTCAGCGCCGAGAAGCGGAAGAGTAGCTTCGGATCGGGCGTGATGGTATGGGTCCAATCCGGTTTCTGGGAAGGTTTCAACATCTTCCCACCGCCACCGTCACTGGCGTTGCGCGCCGCCTCCTCCGCCGCCGCTTCCTCTTTCGTGCGCGCCCGCATGAACACGATGTTCCGCGCCTCGACGACCGAACACGGCCCGAAATCACTCTCCTCGTCCCGCCATAACCGCTGTCGCACGCGGTGTTCCAGATCCGCTTGCGCTTGGGCCCCGGCCGCGTCTGCCTCCACCGCACGCGTGATGTCTCGCTGTGCTTCGGCCGAAGCTCTCGCCATCCGCCGCTCCACTCCAACGAAGAGCTTCTCTTTCCCCTCGCCGCCTTTAACCGTCACGGAGCGGATGAACTCTGCGCAGACGGCCCGACTGCCGTCCAGGACTAAAGGGTTGGAATGGGAGTACGACACGCGTCCGCCGGCCCACATGCGCCGCACGAAAGGTTCGCCGGGGGATTGGTCCGGGTTCGTGCCGTCCGGGAGCATGGCGGATTGGCGTTTGGTGGGTTCGAAGTAGATCAGATGGTGGGGGATGGGG
>Ga0058704_10000121_pt1 | contig 42247 bp, 52 predicted proteins | sample AgamicMgSfe_FD_71363 | JGI IMG/M metagenome (GOLD analysis project Ga0058704, IMG submission 71363) | Agave microbial communities from Guanajuato, Mexico - Mg.Sf.e | ecosystem: Host-associated > Plants > Phyllosphere > Phylloplane/Leaf | place: Guanajuato, Mexico | collected 2012-05-30
CCCACCACCACCACCACCTCCTCCTCCTCCTCCCAAAACCACCGGCACCGGCAACTCGGACCGACTCTCCCCGCGCTCCCGGTTCCGCTCCGGCGTCTTGGCCCGCTTCTCCGCCTCGCCTTTCTCCTTGCGTTCCTGGATCTTGCCTCGGATCCAGGACATGGGGCCTTTCTTCTCCCGTTCCGAGTCGGAGAAGACGGCCGAGTCCGTGGTGGTGGCTGCAGGCTGATGCACCGTGGGCGGGGGCGCGGGCGGCGCGGGGTCCGCGAGCGGCGTTGGTTCTTGGAAGCTTTTGCGGGGCGGGGCGGCGCCGACGCTGCTGCCGACCGTCGAGCGGGAGGTCGTCTGTTCCCGGGCCGTCATCGTGCCGAGCGGGTTGCCCGATGAGGGCGTCGCCGGCTGCTCGAGTTTGTTCTGGGAGCGCGAGAAGCGCCAGCGGTGCTTTCTCTTCTCCTTGCCCGGGGACTCGAGGATGGGCGGGGCTTGCTCGTCGCCCACCATGTCCGCGTCCGACATGTCGGTCGAGCGGAACGAGTGGGCCGGCGAGGTGGTCGGCCGGAGGGTGGCGTCGGTGGGGTTGCGCTGCGGCGCCGGGTGGACGGGGGTGGTCTGCGCCGTCGTGTACGCGGATTGTTCGCCGGCCGGCTCGCTCCGCGAGCTCGTGTAAGCGCCGGGCGGAAACCCGGGGGTGACGGGAGATCTCGGCGAGGCCTCGCTGCCTTCCTGTTCGTGCAGGGACTGAGCGGATGACTGTGCGCTGGACAGGGCGGACCCGGGGATGCGCTTCTTCTGAAGCTTGTTGGGTTTGCGGCTCTCGCTGTCACTCGTGGGGGATTGCTTGAAGATGTCCAGGAACCCACGGCTGGGAGGGGCGGAGGGGGTGTTGGACACCGTCCGTTCAAGGTGCGACCCAGCAGATCCTCCAGGAGGAGCGAGCAGCGGCGTGGTGTCTTTCTTAGGGGTGACGTAGTCGCGTGTGAGAGCAGACGAGGTGTCACTCCCGACCGCGGCCATAGGCGTGGTGGCCTCGCTTGAGGACGCCGATTGCACTTCAGGCGGTGCGACCGGGGGGAACAAAGGAGTCGCGGTGGCGACCGGCGTGGTTTGCATGGAACCGTGCCGAGGTGCACCTGGGTCGGTGGTAGGAACCGCACCCGGACTCGGCGTGGGCGGGTCCGACGTCTTGTCCCGTGGGAAGCGTGGTGACTTCTGGCTGCCGGTGCGTCGCGAAGGAACCGTATTACTTCTGTGCATCCCGCCCGTGGGTGTGCTTGGTGCACTAATCCCCGGCGTCACCGGCGTCGGCCCTCCTTCTGACTTCTTGCTGTGCTTGCTTGAGACCGACATGTTCCGGCGGACGCCACCCCACTTGCGCACACTGTCCGCGCCAGCACTAGCGTTCGATTCCGATCTCCCGACGACGGTCTTCGCGCGGTTCGGGGTGACCGGTGTGGCCGGGGGCTTCGCGGGTGAACCGCTCTGCACCTCTCTTACGGTCTCCGGGTCCGCGGCTGTCCCTTGCATGCCGATGAGAAAGCTATCCTGGTTCTCGATCAGGAAGATGAGTACGTCCTGGCTCAAGCGGTATTCCCGCGGCGCCATGTCATGCTGCGGATGACTGAGGATGCCAGGCTGAAAGATGGCCGCCAGATTCGGGGTCGTCATCTTGTTGAGATCGGACTTGCTGGCAAACACCGCCAACAGATCCAAGATGTACAGCAGCAATTGTCGATTGAGCGGCGGTAGCTCGGTGATGAGAGCTTGATATGCGCGGATGGCGGCATCCTGGTCGAAGTCGCCCACACTCGGGTTTTGCGCCTCGATCACCCCCACAGCCTGGGCTTGATGGTTTCGCAGAGGGTCGCGAAAGCGATCATAGAACTCCAAGGGGATGATGGGCTCCGGAAGCTGGTTGAAGTACCGGCGAAGGATGTTTGCGGCGTCGTGGACGGTGTAGCCTGTCCAGTCCAAGCCTTTGCCATAGCGATCAGGCGAGTCAAAGGCTGCTTTGAGCTCTTTAATGCGCTTCTCGGCGCCGGCCAGTCGGAAAATTCCTTCCACGTCGGTTGCTGGAAGTGTGTATGTCAGAAGGAGATCACTTGCCGACTAGCGCTCGCCACTGCAACCTTACCTTTTTCTTTCAGGAACACGCCGCATTTAGCAACCACGATCGGCACGTAGCCATAGATGTAGCTCTGGCCCTCGTCGTTGAACAGGCTGATGGCGACATTCGCGTACCTGATGCTTTGCTGTAAGGGCACGCCAAAGATACCTTGCGGAGCTGTGTACACCACGCACGTTAGCGTTGGCTCTGAAGCACATATACGCGAGAATGCGAGCTGTCATATGGCATGAAGAGACCGCGCTCGGTCGCTCCCATCCCGTCTCCGCCACAGGGACATGCGTGCATGCGTGCGTGCCGGCCAGCCAGCCAGCCAGCCAGCACACACGACCAGGTGAGTCGCCGCACATCGGAAACGGAATCAGGAACCGTCGCTCTCGCGTACCTTGTTGTTCCTGCGCCTTCTTGTCGCTCCTCTTGAACGCCCTCCACCACGACGCCAAATCTTTCCGTTCCGCCTGCTCATGCTGCGCGCCCGGCGTCGCGATGGGCTTGGGCCCGGCGGCGCCCGCCTGCGCGCTTGATGCCATGGCCGACGTTGCCTCGAGCGCCTAGGGGGCGACGTCACGTGCTGCTAATGCATCCAGAGGAGGAGAGGCACGCGATGAAGGCGAGGGCGGGTGGTGGCTTGATGATTGCGCTCGTGGAGAGAGGTGGATGTGTCAGGTGACGTGAGTTGTGTTGGTCGAGTAACGGTAATCGAATTTCTATGATTAAGGCTGCGCGGGCGCAAACGCGACGAGCCCGCGATGCGATGGATTGAGTTGGACGAGTGGGTGGGCGGGCGGCGGCGGTGGCTTGGATGTGGGCGCGTTTTGCGGCTGGCGCGGTCACGGGTCTCCTCGCGTGTACGTACGTACACGTGCGTCGAAAGGGAGGTCGAGGGTCGGGCTCGGGGCAGGGAAGACGGCGAAGAAGCGACGTAAGAAAGGGATAATCAAGTCGATGGATTTGGGGGACTGGAGTTTGGTAAGAGCGCCATCACTTCTGTGGGCGGAATCCAATCTCCGTCATTTGTTGATTAACCATTTACCTCGACTACATATACGATGATAGGAGAGAACTGATCTCGTAAGTACATGTATATTGCGATGATCACATCCTGACTGTAACGTTGGAGTTCTTCACTCTTACAAAACTTATACAGACATGTCTATACACCTGCACCTATACGTGTACTATACTATGTAGGGACGAATGGTCGAACCGAGGGCGGCGACAGTCTGACATGACAGCCATTTCACTGATCCCTATCCCCTCCTCTTGTCCTTCCTCGTTCTCTTCACACTTCCCGTCCGCTTCTTGGAGGCTCGCTTGAAGATGTATCTACCCGTCCTCCCTCGATCGCCGCCTCGTCCTAACGTTCAATTAGAGGCCGACTTGGTCACATTTACAACGGGTTCAGCACTACGTGGACATACATGTACCTACATCGCCACCGCACACGTATTCTGCGATTACGTTCCTGGCAACGTGGTCTTTGGATGCTTGAACACTGGACTCGAAGCCAGCTCCGAGACTGTTGTTGCTAGGGACGAGGCCACCTCGAGAAACCGAGACGAACGTCGATAGACCAGCGATGATGGAATGGACATGGGCTGGGTCTGATCAGACATGTACACCCCGTAGGTGCATCTTATATATATGATAAAATTTTGTCGATGTTGTCCACATACAATCATCAATCATCTCATCATCCACCACTGCACTGGACAGCTGAAGGCGGGAAGGTTCCGCGATTGATGATGGTTACGCCTCAGGCCAAACTCCAGAGAGCTGCACGTCGTGAGTCTCGAGAGAAGTTATACTCATATACCTACACCAACAGACAACCCTTACATCCCCTTGCAATTCCATCAGCGCAATCTGACGCCATCTCACTGTCGCCAATCGCACAACACCACAGTTCCACTTCCACCCGTCTAGCCCGCCATGTCCGGAATGGAAGGGTCCGTCTTCTCCATCACGCGACAGCCGCAACACCTCACCAGACCAGCAACCCGTGCAGCTAACCCTCCCGCAGGCTGACCCAAGCCGAGCAGCGCGAGCTGCAAGGCCGCATGGAGCGCAAGCAAATGAAGGACTTCATGACCGTACGCTCGAGAACAAATCCCCAGCACCCTCAATCACTGCCAGACTAGAGGCCGGCCCAGACGAACTCGATCTAACCCAGATCCATCCCCGCAGATGTACAGCAATCTCGTGCAGCGATGCTTCACCGACTGCGTCAACGATTTCACCTCCAAAACGCTGTTGGGCAAGGAAGAGAGCTGCGTGATGCGCTGCGTCGACAAGTCGCTTAAGAGCTCCGAGAGGCTGGGCGAGAGGTTCCAGGAGATGAATGCGCAGATGGCGCAGCAGGGTATTTCGGGGGTGGGAAGATGAGTGCGGGAGAGAAGGACAGAGAGGGAGGGTTTGGGGTGTTGAACGTGTACAATATTGTGGAGGTTGCATTGCAGGGCGCTGGGGCACTCCCGATCGCGAGGAGTTGGGACAGCCGGCTGCGCTGTTGTACTGCTCGAATTCTGATCCCACTACATTGTACTTGAGATAAAAGCTTGCTTCGGATACCTGATACTCGGAGCGCGCCTTGCACATATGAGCGAACGCGCAAGACTTATGGCTGTAGAAACCTGCTGACCTGTCCGTCCATCCACATAAAGATCCGAAGACGGCAGCATAAAGGTAGCTAACTGTCATGCGAAAATTCGAGCACATCCATTTTCCTACTTGAGCATGACGGCAACATCACCAGTCACACGCGTCCGCCACGAGCTGTGCCAACTCTTCCAAATATCTCCGGTCCTCCTCATCGAACCCGCTTTCCACAGCACAGTCAATGTCAATAATGGCCACAACCTGTCACAACCCTCACATCAGCCCACACACGAAACAACACCAGGCCAAACTTCAAAACCCGAGAACAAAAAAACCACAACGCACCTTCCCCTCCACCACAACCGGAACCACGATCTCGCTCTTCGACTCGCCATCACAAGTAATATGCCCCGGAAACGCCTCCACATCCGGCACGAGCACCGTCTCGCCACTCCTCGCCGCCGCACCACAGACTCCCCGGCCGTACGCGATCGTCTGACAAGCGACTTTCCCCTGAAAAGGCCCCAGGATGAGCCGCTGCTCGGACGTGCTGCTGCTGCTCGGATCCCGGACGTAGAAACCCGCCCAGTTCACCTCGCGGCTTGGAAGCGGGAGGGCGTGGAGGGCGTGCCAGAGGAGGGAGGCGGTGTTGGCGGTATTGCTGGAAAAAACATCCCCCCAGGAAACGTTTAGATGGGGAAACATATAGGTGTAAAGTGAGAAGAGGAGGGAGGTTAGGAAGCATACCAGACCCAGTTACGCTGACCGTCGAAAAGCGCGGCGGCTTGCTCGAGGACTTGCTTGTAGGCTGCTGCTTTACTCACGCCCGTGGAGAAGTGGGACGCTTCTGCGTGCACCTACAATTTTTATCCCTCTGAACTCAGTACGCGCTCTTTCTACTTGTTGCGGATTTACAAAGGGCGATGATACCATTTTTCGGGGCTCTTGTATGCTTGACGAGAACGGTGATGGGAGGGTTGTGGTGCCGTCGATCGAGTGAAGTTGAGGAGAGACTTCGGTGCCGAGATCGGGGAACAAGAAGCGCCGACTTTTTGACATACTCCATCTCTCCCCATACCACCTCACATGCTAACCCTGCTTACGTCCGCAACCTGAAGTCATTAAAAAGACTCGAGCTGCCTCCATCCGTCGTCACGACTACCGTTCTCAGCTTCTCAGAAAACCCATCGATGTAATAAGCCCAACCGCTGGGGTTGATCGAAACAACATGTCCACTCTCAAGCAATGTTGCGCGACCGGCTCGCTCCACACCGGCACCCCCACCGGTCGTCTGGACAAGGTCCACGAACTCGACTGCTATGTCGCCGACGTCTCCGACGGCGCGGCCCCGAAGGGCATCATTGTCATCATCCCCGACGCGTTCGGCATCGCACTGCCGAACAATAAGATCCTGGCCGATGCCTACGCCCAGCGAACCGACTGCACCGTTCTCCTCCCGGACTTCATGGACGGTAAGGCCAAGTTTTGATTGCGATGAAATTCCGGATTTTTTAGAGACTAATTACGGATGCATTCCATCTCTAAAAAAAAAGGCTTCGTCTTGCCCGCAGACGTCATGGTTTCCTTCAAAGCCCTGAGCGCCCCCGGTTTCTGGAACCAGGTGTACAAGGCCTCGCACTTCGCCTACCTCCTCCGCTGGTTCATCCCCTTCATGGTCTACTGCCGTCCCGCCATCGCCAGCCCAAGAATCTTCACCTTCTTCAAATCTCTGAAAGACGCCGAAGCGGAGGCCCTCCCCATCGGCACCGCCGGTTTCTGCTGGGGCGCCAGGTACGTGACGCAACTTTGCTGGGACCAAACGCGGACCGACGCCGGCAAGCGGCTGGTCGACTGCGGCTTCATCGCTCACCCTTCCATGCTCAATTACCCCGGCGACATCAACATGGTCGTTCTGCCCCTGTCGTGTGCCGCGGCCGAGCACGACCAGCAGATGTCTCCGGACAACGCGAAGCAGACGAGGGAGATCCTCGTGGCGAAGACGGCCAAGACGAAGGACTCCGGCGTGGAGCATGAGTTTGTCTTCTATGACGGGGCGCACCATGGCTTCGCCGTCCGCGCGGACGAAGGTGATGAGCAGGAGGCGCGGCAAGGGAATAAGGCGGAGGAGCAAGCCGTGAACTGGTTCAATCGGTGGTTTGCCCATCCGCCGCCTCACGTGGAGCAATGAGTCGTCGTTTTGGTGAATTCATCCTCAGTATGCTGGCTCGGCCGGAGAAATGAGCATAGTCGAGAACCTCTAGACATCGAGTCACAGGGTTTAAATGTTGGCCGGGAAAGTGGGTTCATGCGGTATGGTTGATAGACGGATGGCGAATGGATGCTGTGCTTGTGTGATGCCGTTGAGAGTTTAGTCCACGGGATCCGTCTTGGTATGGCGTCCGACGTAATTTGACCGTAGTCAGGATCCTCAGCAAGCGCTTTGTGCATCGATGCTGTAAACTCGCTCGCGACGCGAGAGTAGCGGAGCATATTCCACCCCGAAGCTAGTTTCAAGGTGTCTGATCTCGTCCATCCAGTTGTGCAAGAGTATGTACCGATGTGAAGTTCATGCACCGTCCATCTGAGCGCCGACCAGAGTCGTTCTACGGCTCGGCACCGCTGCCTCGATGGCAGCGAGCAAACGCCCTGAATCCTCGAGCATGGCACATCGTGCATGCGGCGAGAAAGGCTCAAAGAGCTCTGCTCGCACGTAGTCTTCACCTCCCGCAATCAACGCAGCCGGTAAATTCTTCCTCAGCATCCGCAGCTTTCAAGAACCGTCTCGAGCGTCCTGGTGCCTCCCCATACCATCACGACATCTTAACCACCCTGCCCTTGAAAACAAACCCCCCGGCCACTTTCCCAACCACAGCACCAACATAAAGCCCCACGACAACCGTCACGGGCCACCTCTGCCACTCCCGATCCCAATCCAACGGGATAGGCACCGCGCCCACCCAAGCCCCGACACAAGCGCCCAGACTCAACCCCACCACCTCGTCGACCGGCAGCTGCAGGCTCGCGATCTGCCGCCACTTCGCGGCGTCCAGACCGTGGGCGTAGTAGAGGTGCGGCGTGGTGAGGAGGGCGAGGTGCAGCGCCAGGAGGACGGTGTGCGCGTGGTGAGTGGTCAGTGGAGCGCCGAAGAGGATGAGGAGGATGTAGAGGGCTGGGGCGGAGAGTACCGTGGTGAGGACGAGGGAGAGGAAGGCGGGCTAGATTGAAGACCTTTGATGTTAACGTATGTTTCTGGTGGTTCCAACTCGATTGTTTGTAGATACACTCACCACAACCTTCGCCCAAATGTCTTGCGCCGGCTTCGCGGCCTTCTTCTTCTGCCCGGGTTTGGGTGCGGGTACGGGCATTTGTCCTGCTGGCGGCAGGCAGATCACGCAGTATACGGCTTGGATCGCCGTCACGATCGGGGCGAGGGCGAGAAGGGTGCTGACTGGGTTGTTGACCAAGTTCTTGAAGTTGACGAGGAGCAGCGAGAGGAGCAGGATGGGATGAAGGTTGGCGTAGAGCAAGGACGGTTGGGTTTGGAGAAGGTCGATGGGTTTGTTGGGAGGCGTCGCTGCCTCGGCGGGCTTGGGGTTGGGTGTTGGAGTGCTCATGGTCGAGTGATGGGGGGAGTTGTGCCGATGGATGTTGACAGGAGTACACAGCAACAGCTTTCTAGGGTGCGGGAAAGTTGTTGCGGAGCTAAGGCGGAGATACCCCGATACGACCAGCACGAGGTATACAGCTGTCTCAACATGGGCTCCTCACATCCGCGACAAAGATTGATTGCCAGATATCTACAGGTAATGCAGTGATCTGCTCGCGACACAACATTGGCAAGGCGAACGCTGACGGGACGAAACGTTACCCAGCTTAGCCTAAGACTGACCAGCAGGCCTTTACCAACGACATCTTGAACTTGATCTTGGTAACACGGCCACCCGACGACGCGATCCTTTCTCCCCCGGATTCTCATACTTTCCTCCGTTGATCATCCTTCCATCAATCTCGCCACTTTCCGCATGATTGGGCATAGCAGCTTCGCAACCTGCGACGTTTCCGCGCGCGAAAAGCTTGCGTGACTTCCAAATCGGGGTTTTGCTCGCGGGGTTTCAGCAGAGACCAGCCGCTGTCGACTCTACGGAAAGGTCGGTGGACGAAGCGGTGTGGAGTATGTACTCGATAGAGGTCTTTTTGTGGGCGGGAGTATCCCATCGATGGATGCCGAGGTGGCGTAGACTGTCGTGGTGTGGTACCGTAAGCGAGGACGACGGCGCGGTCGTCGGGGTGGGAGGTCCAGCTAGCGGGGTTGGTGATGAGCGGTGCGGCGGACCGGGATATGGCGGTTGGGTACACGGGAAGGTTGGCTGCTGATCGTCGTCGTCGTCGTCCTTCAAACACTCGTCTTCATCGTCAGCGAAGTCCCACTCCTCGTTACCATAACCCGTTGTCTCGATACCGGCGGCAAGTCCAGGCCGCTCGAAAGGTGGAGTGGCAAAGACCGGACCTTGGGATGGGTGGTGGTGATCTTGATGCCGTTGCGAGCGAGCGAGACATGGCTGTGCGCGTGTAGTCCGCGGTGAGACGGGCGACTGCTGATCGTTATGAGAAGACCACCCCGCGCTGTCGCAAGGCCGTGGTACTGTGACGTGAAGGCGATGCTGGCGGCCGAGTCGAGGCGAAACCGGGACTCTCGCAGCGAGAAACGGGGTTCGGGGCGCAGGGAGAGGCGTGGGCGGCGGTTGGAGGGTCGGTAAGGGCGGTGGTAGTCTGCGTGGGTAAGGTAATGGGTAAGTGTGAGTATGATTGTTATTGTTGTGGTGGTTGTAGAAACGGGAATGGTGGTGGTGTATAGGATGGTCGAGGAGATGGTTGCTGGCACCTGAAGTGCATTTATCGCACGCGAGAGACATGGTCGATAACGATGGGCCCCGTGTTGGTCCTTCTGTGTGCATGCTATGAAGAAACGGTAAACTAGGCGCAACCGCGTGATGTAGATGAAGACAATGAGGGTGACGAGATGCGATGCCAACGGTGGACTATGGGACAATGTACGGTAAATGCGAAGACCAGCTTCGCGGGGAGGATGAAAAGGAAGAATAACGAAAATGAGCTTGTTCGATGATGGGCCGGCGGAAGCACGAGGCAGTATTTACGAGATTTTATGGTATTCTTCCAGGGAACCGTCCGCGTGGTTGCGCAGTCTCGTCTCATTCAGTGAGACTGCCTGGGTACAATCTCGTCTTGTTAAGAACGAGACGCTTGGTGGGTGAGATGTCTCGCTCTCCTCGACTAAAGATAAGTAATGCAATCACACCCGGCACTCAATTGGGGCTGAGTGCGCGTTGCAGCAAGCCGTTCTCGCACTGTGTACGACTATGACAAGTGTGAGTGGAAGAGCCATGAGTGTCAATACGAGCGGGCGGTTTGCCTGTTATCGGCTTAAACTACGCTCGTCCGACCTTGAAACTCAAGATCTGTGCACCATACGGTCAGCATCACGATCGCCAACAACCCACGGGAAGAAGGCAAAGGCAGAGGCGAAGGGCACTCACATCATTCTTACCCACCGCCACCTCATCCTCCTCACTCACCCTCACCCCGCCCACGCCCTCCACATACGCCAACGGCGCATCGCCCATGACCTTCCGATACACCTCCGCGACGGTACTCCCTTTCTTCACCAACACGCAATCGCGAAAGACCGCGCTGCGCTCCGCCGCACTGCCCGCCTCGCCCGACCCGAACGTTCCGATGTTCCGCACGGGAAACACGGGCACCAGGCCCAGGACTTCCGACGCGCGCGTGAGCACTTGGTTGACGCCGGTCGAGCCGAAGCGGTACAGCACCATATCCTTCAAGTTCTCGATGCGCGTCCTGAGTTTCTCGTCCATTTCCTTCAGACTTTCCGCGTCCTCCGGGGGCCCCGATTCCAGCAAATCCTCGCGCGTGTCGACGAACTCGGAGCCAGGCGTGTAGCGGATGTATTGCTGCTTGACGAGTCGACGGAGGAAGACCTCGCTGATGGCGGAGCAGAGGACGATACGCTCGGGTGCTTCGGTCCGGGCGATTTTGCTGACGTTCTTGTCGGCGTCCGGGTGGTCGATTTTGTTGAGTGCGAGCACGGTCGGGAATTTCTCGTCGACGAAGGCGTTGACGACTCGTTCGACCGTCGCGTCGTCCCAATCTTGGAGAGGCGTCTTGAGTTGGAGTTTGTCCAGGGTGCGTGCCACGACGGCCGAATTGCTTCCGTAGCCGGAGAACTGGTTCTGTAACGTTTCGACCGCCGTGGCTTTGATGGCGGTATGTCGCCGCTTGACGCCGCCCCATTTTTGCATCAGGTTGCCCAGCACCCAGCGTACGATCTCGTCGCGTAACCACGCGATGTCGGCCGAAGGATCGTAGCCTCGCGTCGCCTTACCCTCTGCATCCGTCGTCCCGGAAACATCCACTACGTGAATCAGCGCATCGGCATGCCGGAGATCGTCCAAGAACTTATTCCCCAGCCCTTTACCCTGATGCGCGCCTGGCACGAGCCCGGCCACGTCGAGCAGTTCGATAGGTACGCTCCTGACCCCTTCCTGGCAGGCGCCGTAGTTGGGCTTGCATCGCTTTTGCAAGGGCGGAACGCCACCAGGCTCGTCGGGCCGGTTATTCAGGAGGGTTTCGCGGGAACAGGCGCAGGGGATGTGCAGATAGCCGATGGCGCGGTTGGGGTCGATGGTGGTGAAGGGAAAGTTGCCTGAGGAAGGTCAAGATGCAACGGTTAGTGGGAGGGTGTTCGTTGTGGACGAGGCGAGGTTGGCGCACCTACTTTGGCTGTGGTGTCGGTCAGGCTGTTGAGGGTGGTACTCTTCCCCGAGGAAGGTTTGCCCACGAGGGCGATGAGAGGGTCGCGAGCCATGCTTGCGCGGCTGTTATCGATGGCGCTGTCTTGACAAGATTGAGTTGAGGTGCATGGATGGATGTCGACAATCACGACCAGGCTTGGCGTTGGAGAAAAAGGCGGAGACACACAACATAATGTAAGGCAACTTTAACCCTATACCTAAGAACACATGCTGCAGCTGGTGGTGGCCCCCTCGCCTGCCAAAGTCGCCATGGACATATCAAGGACTCTGCTGTACTTGTCCGTATATGATGATGTGCTCCTTATAGGATGGGGTAGCAATATGATTGTCATGCTTATCATCGATATGGTAAGGCTACAAATGTAGTGAAGCCGGTGACCGGTTGAGAGGGGGGATATCGGCCGTACGAGCAGGGATACGGGCTGCTTGATTGAAGCCAAATTGAGGACGTCTTCGATGGCACCTTCACTCCATGGATGAGATTTGGTGTGAGTATCGAGGCGAGGTGGATTGGGTTGTTGGCTGTTGCGTGGGTGCGTGGGGAGCGCGGTGCACTTGGTGGCTGCATGTGCCTACTGCTTTGTCTAGACCCTGAATAGGAAGTAGATGGACATGTAGTAGTGTCTCAGAAACGACACCCGCAGTCAGTGCTCCCATCTCCAGGAGTCTTCATATGTAGTGGCATTATTGCGTTTGACGAGTCTGTGCTTGTCGAATAAATGGCCCGGAGTCGACAAAGGTCGCGTAGCACTGCACTCTGGAGTCTGCAGCGTGTACCCGGTCAACGCAACGGCGCCCATCAGTGCTCGTGCTTGTGCTCAAACCCTGTGCAACTTGCGTGAACCACTATACTGTCCACAATACCTACCTATACCGCACACGCACACCGTCAGATCCGCCTCATCCACACGGTCCACACCCCATCTTCTCGCCACGGAGCCCCTCGTCGTTGTCCCAAACGGCGAATCCGAAACAATCGACCCGCCGAGCGCCATCTCACATCACCGTCCCACGGCAACCGCGGACAACTCGAGTGGGCAGCAGAGGGGTTTGGAGGATGGACGAGGATAGGTCGACCCAAGCAAGCAGAAGGAGCCTGGAGTGAGGAGCGCGAGGGACCAGCAACGCTGCACATCACGAGATCCTACATACACATGCGCACGAGCTTCTCCCCTCTCTGCTTCCTATAGGTACTTGTTCTGAGACCTCAGCCTCCTCCGGTCTGGCGAACGTAACGTACCCATTCATAGCAGAACTCGAAAAGGGAGAGCAAGATGGATATCGCGACGCGCTTCCAGCCTCGCAATCGACCTCAGGCCTACCTCGACCACGAACGCGATGCCATGCCTGACGACTCTGGCGAAGAACGTACGCACTCTCCCGCACACTGCCAATCGTAAAGCCGAGCGGACAGCTAACTATGCCAAACACAGCCAGCGAAACTCACGCTCACCGCAAAATCCAGCGCACCACCACCGACGCGGATGCGTCACACACCTTCCGCAAGCCATCACTGCCGGCCTCGGCTACGAGGCAACCCCCCAGTGGCCTGGAGAACCGGCCTGGTCTCAGCCAGAGTCAGCGGAGGAGAAGTACGCTGCGCGAGAACGTCCGCGTGCCCAGTGGGCCGCGAGAGTTGCCCAGTCCGGGCAGGAGGTAAGACATGGCAGTGCCGAATGTGGATGGGTATGCGTGAGACACGTGAGCGTGACGCTGACGATACTCTGTTGCGATGGCTAGGCTCGGCGGCATCAACCATAACACCGGACACATCACTACGCCCACCCTGATGCATGACACCACCAATAACCACGACCGTTCTTTCCTCCCGCAGTCTCATTCCGAGTCTTTCCTCGTTGACGACAACAGCAATAACGGCAGCAGCAGCTTCATCGATCGATTGGCCCCTTCCGCCAAGGCTCCTCCTCGCTTTAGGTTCGGTGCCGAGCATGGCAATCGTGTGTCAAGCACCTCCGAGACCGGCTCACCCACGACTCCCGCCGGACGACTCACAGATGGCTTTGCCTTCGTCCCGACGATGAACTTCGACGATTTTCAGAACTCCATCGTCGATCCCTCCCATTGGAGCAGCCCGCAATTGAGCGAGTTTCCGGAGACGAGCGCTGGCCGAGCCTTACCGAAGGAGCAAAGCGGACAGAAAGAAAGTGGAAACAGGATGGCCAAGAGCGGTGGGTTTGCGTCGTCCACAACAACTCGGCCAAACGGACTGTCTTCGAAGCATCAGCAAGGAGAGCAAGGGGGCATGGCTGGTGAGGACATTGGGACTACTCCGAGCTGGACAAGTCTCAGACAGCGAAGGACGAGTAATGCGCCTGCCGCTTCTCGGCAAGCATCCGGTCAGCCTGGTGGTGTTACCCAGCCAATGCCGTCGAGTGTCTCGCAGCCAAACCTCTCGGTCAGGACCAAACGACAGAGTACCCTTCCTTCGACCCATTCCGCTCACCCACTGCCTACCGCCGCATCTCGACCGCCTAGGAAGTCTGTCGGGCCAGGCCTGCTGACCAGCATGATGAGTTCGGAAAGCAGGAAAGATAGTTTCGCTACACCTACCACAATAGGTGGCGCCTCGCTCAAGCCGGCCCTCACCAGGACCAGTAGCCTCAGCAATGCAACCCGCCGCCCAACGCTCCACTCATCTGCCCTCAATGGCGCTGAAATGCCCAGACTATCGACCTCAACAGCTACAACGCAAAGTCGGGCGAACAAGGTCAAGAGCCTGCAACCGCCTCCTCGCCAGCAGCCTCCAGATCCCGATACGCCTAACGCCCGCTCGGGCTCCAAAGGCAACCCCAACCGAGCTCACACCCCTTCATCAATGGGTAACAAGCGGCAATCGACCGCATCCGGCCGCGCTTCTGGGCTGGGGGCCAGAACCATCAGCCCTACGGACGCGAGGAGACTGAAGAGGCTAAGCACGACACAAGCCCCGCCCATGCCTACCGCTCCCTTGAACAAAGGGCCGCCAACACCGCAAGATGAGCCGGTCTCACAGCCCTGGGCGGCTAATTTGAATGCGGTCAAGACCGAGCTACCACGCTTTACGCAACCTTCTCCCAGCTTGATTCCACGCAAGATGAGCGCCAGCACGCCATCATCTATTCGTGCGTCGCCGGAAGGGCGGTATCTTCCGCTGGGTGGTGGCGTCGGTGGGGGTAACGGTGGTGGTGTGAGCGTGTTAAGCTCGAAATCATCCTATCAATCGTTGCTCTCGAATTCTGCGACGTCGGGGTCACGATTGCCCACGCCGAAACCACGCCAGACACATAGTAGTGCGGCACAGTACGGCGATGGCAATCAGGAGCTCGTGCCCCCTGTTCCTGCCATCCCGAAGGCGTACGACAGCCCGAAGGAGCACGAGCAACCGTTCTTTAGTGGTTTCTCGTCGAAGAGCTCGCACAGTCCCTTCTCCACAGGTCCAGAGCAGACGTCTGGGCTTGACATCGGTACCGAGACCATCCTGCCGCCTACCGACGCACAGCACATGGAGTTTCAACTCCGGCCGATCGAGACACCGAGGGAGAAACCTGGCGAGGTGCGTCGTCCAGAACACAAGAGGACGAACACGGTGGGAAATACCGCCACCACTGCTGCGGGTTCAAAACCTTTCAGTCGGCCTCAACCTGATCCTGCAGGGAGAAAGAACAATAATCTTCAGCCTTTGCGTCTCCCGCCGTTGAACCTGATGCCGATCAGCGTGTCTCCGTACGACAAACCAACCTTGGCATATCAAGCCTCCACTGCACTACCAAGACCCAGCAACGAGATAGACAACAGAGAGGAGTACACACTCGGTATGAAGACACCCGACCCAGGCTTCAAGAGAAATGCCAAAACACCCAGTACACCAATGACGGCGAGTAAGGCGACGTTCTGGCGCAGGCACGAGGACAAAGATACGAAGATGCGGTCGAGCTCAAGCCATTACGCACTTCGGGACTTGACAGGCATGGGTATGGGGGAGGAGTCCTCGACGGTGGAAAGGAGTTTCTTTGATGACAGCGACACGGAGAATACAGGCGGGGGCGGAACCGCCAACGTTTTCGGTATCCCCATCCCCGCCGTGGGCGGTGCTTCGAAGACGAGACAGCAAGCCATCACACCGTTTGCGTCCGGGTCTTTGCCCAAAGGATCTGGGGAGTGGTCACGGCATCAGCTCCGCGGTAGACCGTCGGGCGAGTATCACGACGACTACGATCTGGGCGCCTATGCCGAGAACATGCATCTGGCGAGCGCAAAGCCGCAGGGTCCGAGGCCGCGGGTCCCGTTGCAGCCGGCCTTGCTGGGTAAGACTGGGACGCCGAGTTCGACGGAGAGCGGGAAGGCGGAGAGCCAAGTGCATTCTCTGGAGGTGGAGAAGAGAAGGGAGGGAAAGCAGAAGGAGGAGAAGGAGAATTCTGCTAGTGGCGGTGGTGGTGGGGGGCTCCGGAGGAAGTTGTCGCTGGGATGGCGGCGGACCTCCAGCAAGGCCGTGAATCATGCGGAGAATGCGAGCAAGCAGAGCCCTTCGCTGCCGCAACACCAGCAGGACAGTGCGCTCATGCCTGGTGAGAAAGAGATGGGAGGGCAGTGGCAGAAGAGACCTTCGGGCAGCGAGAGTATGCCGCCGCCGAAGTTGCCCGCGAGTGCAGCGGCGGGCCAGCAGTATTCGGAGAAGAGTGGTGATGGTGGGGTGCCGAGTCTGCCGCGGCCAAGTTTGGACGAGAGGGCGTCGAGGAGGAAGAGCACGCTGCCTAACGTGCCGGTCTATGGCGGTAGCGGAGCCCCTCCTGGTGGCGACTTGGAGCCCCCTAGCACAGCCCCACCAGGACCCAAGACTAGGAGTCTGCACTCAGAGGACCCGCAGCCGGTTCCACAATCTGCTTCTGCCCGCTCGTCCAGCTGGGCTAGTAGCGCAGTCAACGGCACAAACACAAACACGCAGCCGTCGAGCCGCCAAGGGCCCATTGGTCGACTCAGCACGGTGTCTTCTCGAGGACACAAACTCACCGCCTCCACCCTATCCGCCATCATCAAGGACAAGGACGACCTCGCCGCAGACGAAGAGATGCGCAAGCTCTCGCAGAAGCGCCGCGACGTCGACACCGCGGCGCGCGAGAGTGAAGCGCTCAAGGCCCGCGCCCTCGCGCGCTCGCCGGTGGCGCCGGAGCAGGTCTTGCACGACGTGAACTGCTCGTTGAACATCTTCGAGCGAGGCGAGATTGTGGACTACCAGAAAGAGGGTGTGTTTTTCACGGGCGCGAAAGGGTGTCGGAAGATCATTGGGTCGTTGGCGAATCTGCTGCCCGTCGATCTCTCTGGGAAGGAGGGGAAGGATGGCGGGAAGGACAAGATGGGCAATTTCGGGTACGATGACGAGCGAGGAGACTACAACATCGTGCTCGGGGACCATCTGGCGTACCGGTACGAAGTGGTGGATGTGCTGGGCAAAGGCTCGTTCGGGCAGGTTGTGAGGTGCGTGGATCACAAGGAGGGTGGAGTGGTCGCGGTCAAGATCATCAGGAACAAGAAGAGATTTCATCAACAGGCGTTGGTGGAGGTGGGGATCTTGGGGCGATTGGGAGAGTGGGTGAGTGGTGTCTTCTATCTTGCTACCGATGTGAGGGTTCGCGATTGCTGACATGTTCGTGTTCGACAGGACCCCGATGGTGCTCATGCCACGCTGAGCATCACCCGCTCTTTCTATTTCCGCTCCCACCTCTGCATCGTCACGCCTTGCCTGTCCATCAATCTCTACGAGTTCATCCGCGCACACAACTTTGCTGGTTTCTCCCTCCCGCTCATCCGGCGCTTCTCGCGACAGCTCCTCGTGTGCTTGACCTTGCTGCAGACGAAGCGCATCATCCATTGCGATCTCAAACCCGAAAACATCTTACTCTGCGAAGCGCGCAAAGCCGACGTCCGGGTCATCGACTTCGGCTCCAGTTGTCGGGAGGAGGAGAAGGTGTACACTTACATTCAATCCCGCTTCTACCGCTCGCCGGAGGTCATCCTGGGCTCTTCGTACGGCCTGGGGATCGACATGTGGTCGCTCGGGTGCATCCTGGCCGAGCTGTGGACAGGGTATCCCATCTTCCCCGGCGAAAACGAGCAGGAGCAGCTGGCGTGCATCATGGAGATCTTCGGCCCGCCCGACCGGCATCTGGTCGAGAGGTGCACGCGCAAGAAGCTCTTCTTCGACAGTGTGGGGAAACCGAGGGTGACGGTCAGCAGTAAAGGGAGACGCAGGCGGCCGAGCAGCAAGACGCTGGCGCAGGCGCTGAAGACGGACGACGAGGCGTTTTTGGATTTCATCACGCGCTGTTTGCGCTGGGATCCGGATCGCAGGCTAAAGCCTGCTGAGGCGGTCGGCCATCCGTTCATCACCGGACTGCCGTTGAACCAGCGACCGGGAATCCCAGAGGAGGCGAGACGTGCGGCGAGGGTCAGAAGCACGCAAGCGGCCAGTCCGGTCAAAAGAGCTGCTGTCGCTAAGGAGGGCAATGCGTTTGCACAGCAGCAGCAACAGCAAGCCGCCGCCACTACGCCTGCTGGCAAGGACCGTTCACGAGGCGCCCAGCCCGACACGCCGCAGACGGCGGTGCGGAACAATGCCACCGCCTCCGGACCCGGCGGCCAGGGCTCGCCGTCGAAGGTCCAGGCAGCGAGCCGCAGGCAAAGTACAATGTTCACCGCCGGCGGCGCCACGGCGGTGGCGGGCAGCAAGAAGGTTTCGAGTGGAGCTACGCTGGGAAGCGGATTCGCTGCGGGTGTCGCAGGGCAGCAGCAGAGGATGACGAGCGGGAATTTGTCGTCTTCGTCGTCGTCTGCGGGCGGTCCGACTGCCAGCCTGGCGCAGATGGCGGCGCGAGAGAGTATGAGCGCGACGGCACAGCAGGGCGGTGGTGCGCAGGCGAGGTGGCGCGCGTAGGTGGACTTCGCGGCTTCTTTGCGTGCCGGACCCACGACGGGTACTTGTCTGTCACCCTGCATGAATGCGATCGAGCGCTGGGCGCCGGAAGGAACGAAGACTCACAACAGTTCTCGGTCTGAGAGGTTTCTGGGTCTTGTCCTCCGGCACGAAGCCGAAAGCACGCGTGCCTTTGCTACTGACCTGTTTCTCCTTGTGAGGGCTGCGCGCTCTTCGGCAGAACGGCACGCACTCGCTCATACTCGCACGCTCGCGCGCGTGGCAGCTGAAAGGGGTGAGGGAAATTGGAGCTGCGGAAGAGAGCGGACTTACAGATGTGCGAGTATGATATACCCCCTTTTCCCAAATCAAAGTCTGTAATTGCGGCACCCTTGATTGTTCTGTGTACTTCACCGGGTCTATAGCGACATGAGTCTCACACGCTCTCGGGACCAAACGGGGACGGATGACGAGGCCTTGTCCCTGCCGTTAGGTACTGTAGAGGCAGCCTTTAGGTACTTGCGCTCAACGATGTTTGGGATGTAGACACGTATGTTCATCGTAGCGTTGTGAGCAGCTTGGAGTAATCAGACAGTGCTCCGTTGGACTAGCTACTGCGACATTACGTTCATGCACAACTAATTGACGTTGACTCCCGTCTGAAAACCGTACAGTGGGTTGGTTGGCAGCGTCACCGTTGGCTTAACGGGAAAAGGAGACCAATGATTGCGGTATGACAGTGTGTGAGCTGAGATGAAGACAACACTAACAAATGTACGTCTCCTCTTGAACGTGTAGCAGTATTGATATTCGCTAGTCTTTGAGATGCATCGTTGGCCTTATGAAAGTTGATGCCGGGGGATATGAAATGACCAAGCATTCTTCACTTTTCCCAGGCGAGTCTGAGCTGGCAAGTATTGATCGCTAGGTGCCCGGTATTCGACGCGTGGGCAGAGCCCGTCAGCAGGAAAGACTCTCGAGACCTACAGAGGTCAACCGCGCACTGTTGACGAGGTCCACGCATAACAGCAGTCTTCGCTGTCACCACGTCCAATTGGAAGCGGGCCATACTTTATCCTCGTATGGCACAGCATGTCGTCTTCGTCTGGGAGATGGCAGTGCCAATGGGCCTCCACTGTCGACACCGGACAGATGCTAGTAGTGAAATAACACCCGTCGTCGTCCATCGATGAGACCAATGGCTCATCAACGCAGGCCCGCAGGGTGTCGGACCTGGATCTGTCGGTTGGATGAAGCAGATGTCGTCCAGGGAATCAAGGCCGCAACATTCTTTAAACGTCGCTTCCGCGTCTACAAAGTGGGGATGGATGGCCCCCTTGTGTGTGAAGCCGCAACACTTGATGAGGGGATGCTACAGTGTAGGGTCTTTGGGCACATTCGGATTCTTCAGTCTCGATTCCTGACGAGCAGCCCCCCATCGTAGGGCGAGGAGTCCCGGTTCATCTCCAGGGACCATTGATCCTCTCATGAAGTCTACTCCGTGGCTGCCCTCATATATATACCTCCCAATCATCGTTCAACGAGTCATGGAAACCCTTCTCGATCGAGAAATCCCAGCCATCTACGAGAAACAACAGAAGAACGAATCGTTGGGGAAGGTTTTTAGCAGGGCATTCGAGACGTTCTGACCGTTCTGCCCGGTCAGATCAACTGCTAGAGCTGCTGCTGATTGAGGGTGAACACTGCAGTCCTGTCCCTATCCGGACCGCGATGGAGGACCTTGTAGAAGGGATCGCAAACAACGACTCCCTCGGCGATGAAGGCTCGGGTGGGTTGTTCGTTGTATGCATGAGACGGGGCCCACGGGGGGATATGATTTGGGGGGCGGTGTGGAGGGCGTTCTCCGGCAGATGGCGCGTATTCTTTCGGCGAATACAGGGCTGGTGTGAGAGATCGACGATCCGACCGGAAGTAGGGTAGACCGTAGCTGTCGTAGGAGATTGTGGTTTGGGTATCAACGCGCCGTGCTCCGACACGAGAATGGGACGGAAGGTAATTATTATATTCAGAGCTTCTTCAAGTTGACATGGCTATGTACTCAGGTAGATGATCCAGTCATTGGACTACAAGATCCGTTCCATCGCGTCGCTGAGCCGGCAAAACTTCCCAACATCCCTCTATAACTCTATGAAGAAGATCCCGTGTCATCCCTTCGTCGCAACTGCCATCGTTTGCGTCTCATGCGAACTCCTCTTTTCTTTTTCTTCTTGATATCTGTAGCCGTAGCCTCACGTGTATGTATAAGTTTGAATGGGGGCCGTGAGTGGCAAAGGCGGCACTAACGGTAGGTGGTATCGATCGAATAGAATCCCCATGTTGCGCCATGTAATGCTTCAACGCCGCTGCGGATCACAATGAGCCCCGATCGCATCATGCTAAACTGGTAGACCGAATGGTTGGAGAGAGAGGGCGGGTGGGATCACGCGGGCGGAGCAGTGAAGCTCTCCACCCGAGGACTCGGGGCGGGGGTTCGCTCGGGGGTTTCTTCCGAGATGGCGGTGCCGTCCAGCTTCTTCTGCGTCAGGTCCAGAGACTCCTTGAACATCTTCTTCTGCTCGCGCTCCAGGCCGTGCATCACGGCGTCCAGAACGGTGTCGACGGTCGCTTTCGGGGTGAACTTGGGCTTGGTGCCTTCCTGGAACACGCCCGTGCGGACGAGGATGGAGTACCAGGTGTTCTTGGAATGCTCGTTGAACTCGTTGGTGCCGCGGATGTCGGACTCCGGGGTGTCGCCCACGAAGTAGACCGTCTCGGGGGGAGCGTCGATGCCGTGCGTGTCCTTTCGCCACTGCTGCAGCAGACGGGTAGCGAACTGGAAGGTCCCGATCTGCGGCTTTCCGAACGCGGTCGTGTTGAGCTCCCGACCGGTGACGGCCTTGTACATGGCTTCCAGGGAGAGCCGCAGCGCGCCCATGCCGAGGCGGGTCAGGTCGTGGGAGGCAGACCAGACGACGTCGTTGTGCGAGAAGAAGACTGGTGGGCCGTCGTCGAAGGTCTCGGAGCGGGTGCCAAGGCGGCCTTCCTTGGACATGAGCAGGTCCAGGATGATCTGTTGGTCGCCGGCCCAATCTCTGCTGTCTGCGAACACGAAGATGGCATCGATTCTGGTCTCCGCAAAGTTGCGAGACCTCGAGTTGGCGAGCTCCTCTTTGGTGAGTTTGCGGAACGGAGTCGTGTCCGGGTTGTCCTTGATGATGTCGCCCGGCGTTACGACGTCCTTGAAACCGTAGCCCTCGGCAACATGCCTGCACTTCTCTCCCTCTCCACCAACCACAAGCACCGTGTTGTACTTCGCCGCCATCTCTCTCATCGGAGTGTGACCGCAAATGAACTGGCCTGGCGAAACCTCAATATCCAATTGGTTGCTCAGCTGAATGCATCGCTCTTGCTCCGTCTTCCCACCGCCATTCGTCACAAAGATGTAAGGACTGCCATCGACGTTTAGCTTTCCAATCAGGCCAGGACGTAACCGGACCAACCGGACGAACACTTACATCTTGATCCCGTAAGCGTTCTTGCCGTTCAGCACCTGCATGGCCTCGATAGCCTCGGGGATCGGTCTTCCACCACGGATGAGCACACCGTCGATATCGAAGGCGAAGGCGTATTTGTCGGTGACCGAAGTCTCCATCGGGGTCTCCGGGTTGGACAGCGGGGTGGAGAACTCCTCGAGCTCGTGTCGGGCCAGTTCCATGGCGGCCGCCATCTCGTGCGCATCGCTGGGCGCCATCAGGTGCTTCGGCGGCACCACGACCGTCGGCGAGCGAAGGCTGAGGGCTTCTTGTGTGGCATCGCGAGAACTCAGCCGCCGGATGGTGCGAGGCCTGCTCGGCGGGAGTACATCAGACTGAGACATGACAGCGATCCTGCCTTTTCCTCTGGAATGTCGACACTGGGCGCAGGTTGTCGCAGGCGGGCGTATGGTATGCTGATCGAAGGAGTGGCAGTAGCACGTAGTAGCACGTTTGGTTGACTGGTACGTGGGGCTGATCCAACAAAGTGGCGGGAGAGAAGCTGAGACCAGAAGCGCAACAAGAAAAGTAATGAGGGAGAGGAAGTGGGTATATTATAAAAGGACGGAAGGTTCGTCGGGGGCGGCGCTACCGCCATGTTACCGCCATGGTTAGATTAGACCGTGGAAGGCTTCAAATCGAAACAAACCCATGGCCCACGCGCGCCCGTGAGAAGTCGAGGGCGAATCTGGAGGGGGGATGGATGACTGGGATGTGGGGCGGGGCAGTGAAGAAATTCTGTGAGGGAAAGTTGGAACCGTTGGGTTGAAGGTGAAAGATTAATCAATGTAGCTAGACCGACGGGGCCGCCGGCGGCGGTTAGTGGTAAAGTCGGTCGATGAGAGGGACGGTGTACATGTATGTAGGTGGACGTATCCTGGTGAGTGAGAGTGTAGCGATGTCTCTCATCAGCGACGACCAGTCAACAAAGTGCAGGTATGTAGCTTGATGAGGTACTTGTATATGCCGTCGGAGTTTCGACCGGCGGTGGGTGTTCTTGGGTAAGGTAGGTGACTTGGTGACTTGGGTGAGGTTCACCACGATGCTACCTCCATGTTGCGTCCATGCCCAGAAGACGGCCTTGTGTGGTTCACATGACGCAAATGCGCTCGTCACGTTCAGGTTAACGCTGCCTCCCGCGGAATCGTCAAAGTGTCGACGCTGGTTGTTGTGAAGGAATGTGCAACACCAGACGGCACTGATGTTCAGGGACATGTCACATGTGCAACACTCCGTTCGGCAGATGCACTCACTAGATTACCGAGGCATCCAGTGGGAGGCAGCACCGCGAATAATAACAACGAGTCCGTACAGACACAGGATCAGATCTGGCTATGCTTCCTATTGGCGATGTAAGGTAGGTATCAGATACTTCACACCAATCGATCGATCAGCTGCAACCATGCATGTGAGACCGTGAGAGTGTAAAGGCATCAACCTTCGCCTCCAGCTGTTTCCTCAACATTATTGCGTAGCACACCCATCCCCCCGTACGTTATGGGTATTGGACGTTCCCAACGTGTCGGGCACATGCAGCCAGCTGTCGTGGCCAACAGCATCTTGCAGATGACGTGCGCTCGTTTTGCATATGCTCGTCTCCAGATTCTTGACTTTATAACTGATCTTTCCGAATTCTCCCGTTTGCATCGAGGTCCTCTCGCTTCAGCTGGGCGGTACAGCGGTGCCACTCATCATCATCAGGAGCGACACGGTGATGGACATGAGGTGTTGAGATGTCAATCGGCCAATTCGTCTCTTCGCAATAACACTGAGGTACAACGGGCTGTTTGAGCTCTTTAGGCACTTCGTCAATGAACAGTTGCCTTTGGACCGAAGAAAAGCTCTGGCTGCCGACGGATGGTCGCGCTTGCGACGGTGAGGTCTTTTATTCTAACCGATGAAGGGTGACTGCGGCTGGCATTCTACACCTTAGCAGGAGACAGGAGCACTGTACAGGTGGCGCGAAGAAGAGATGGTGCTCAGTGTGTCGCTGCTTTGCCACGCAGGTACCCTGCTGTCCGTTCCCATCTGCGCCTGCCAGCCAAATTCCATACGGCAACTCTTCTCTTCCAGCCTCAAGCAGCGCGCCACGCATTGCTCGACATCGTGGTATTTGGCACAGATTGCTGATGGCACGAGCAGGGAAGACGTGAGCAGTTCTTTCAACCGAGAAACTTCGTAAGGTGTTGATTCTTCGTACAACGGGCACCCAACGTCACTGCGACCATCGTGGGCAGCAGCTCAGCCGCCTCGATGCAGGAGAAAGGGTGCGATACCAAAGTGGATGGGTTCCACGATTTGCCGCGCAGCGACTGAGTGAGTAGATTGTGATTCTTTTGCGTGCTCGAGGTTGATCTTAGCTCTTGTACCTTGTTTCAACATCAGTCCTTGTGCTCACCAACACAATCCTGCTCGCGGTCCGAGCAACGTGCGATAGACGTGAGCAACAAGCAATAGTATAGCGTTCTTGCCGTCACACAGGTCATTGCAGTGCATCCGCCGACTTGATGGACTGGACAGGTGGCGTGCGTCGGCGGTTCGCTGCAGGCCAAAACAATTCCCTGCTCCAGAAGCAGAAGGCACACTTCGCCAAGGCCAGGTCGGCACATAGTCACGGCTCTCACAGGGCATTCAGACCAAACTATGGGCACCAGCCGGCTCATCACAACTTGTTGCCTAGTCAGCCACAACCCGATACAAGGGATAGGCGCGGTCATGTCAATCGACCAATCCATCCAGATGATCAAGACGAGACTGGAGCAGGCAAAAACAATATGTATCCGAGGACTGATCGAAACGATGAGAAGAACAGGCAGACCGTTCGACCATCGCCTGTCTCGTACATCGGCTCGCGCAGTGCATCGTCCGCATCTGCAACCAAGTCTCATGGCAGGAGGAGCGACGTTCCACGGCAGCATCGCTCACAAACCCAAGAAACGGGCAAGGTTTCTGCTGAGGACGAGCTACTAGTGGCTAATCGCAAACGCCTCCTTGCACGGACAGACTGGCTTGGACTGGCACCAAATCGTCCGGTCCCAAAAAGGTTACAGTCAATAACCGACAAAGATCACATTGGCAAGCGGCGAAAGTTAAGCAAGCCTACTACACGCAGGGGCGAACCAGCCAGTCGGCGACGTCTTCTCACTCCTTTTTTCGAACGACCTTTTCACCAACATGATCATTACATGAGCGGAGCGTTGCAAGGGGATGATATTCGCATTGACATTGGTACCAGCGCTGCTTTGGCAAGCCAGACGCAGCGCTCTCGACGCTCACAAAGCCCAGCAAACATTAATGTACGCCAGCCTTCTGAGGGATCTGGACCGCTTTCGGAGGAGAGCATGCTGCTTGGCGCTGACGAAGACGCCTTTGAAGTCGCGGAGACTGAGTTCGATAGCAAGTTTATGGCGTCAATGGCAGCGCATGCTGGTAGTCAACTCAATGGTGGCTTGCAGCAGATTCCGGCTGGGCCTGACAGGTACCCATTCCTAGGTCAGGCTATCGATGAGAGTGCATGCTACGAAAACGTACCACTGTCCCGTCATGTATCCACTGGTCCGTACGAACTCCGTGGATCAGTGCCGTCAGCAGAGACAGACCTAAGTCCCCATGTTCAGTATGAGTTGCGTACGCGACCATATTCACCCAGACCCCAGTCGTCCGGACCGCAAGCTGCACTGGTCGGTGGAGACGTCGCTCAGCCCGCGGCAGATCACCGCATCGAGGACGACAACGACAGTAACAGCGACAGCGACCATGTCTGGGTGCAGCTCATGCAAATCCACCCGCAAACTTCCAGCCATCTATCGACGGCAGCATTGCGATCTTCAAGCCAGCACATCACCGTGTCCGAAAGCAGCCGCCGGCCATCACCGGCTAAAGTGATCGAGCGCCAGCACGGCGACGTACTCATCCCATCAACGCCCAACGGCACTGGATGCCACGCTGCGCACTCTCTAGGACCATCGGAAAGCTCACACCAACCACCTGCATCTCTGATCCCGATACTAAGACTAGCGAAACTACCGCCAAAACCCAAGCGACAAGCTCCAGAAGACGTAGACGACAACGCACTGTGGAGACAGTTCATCATCGGCAGCGACGACGAAGGCAGCGAGGCGTCCGGGATCATTAAGTCTTCCCAGTCAACAAAGAACGTCGTCGGACCTGTGAGCTCCTTGTCGCTGTCGGTCAGTGGACTCGGTACGTCCGATCACGCCACGCTGGGAGACACGTCTTTCATGTCTTGAAAGTGCACCTACTCTCCGTCGCTGAGGCAGTACGCACATTGATTCCTAAGCGGTTGCTCGAGCATCGATCTGACAACGGCTGGGTGCCTGCTCGTGATGTAGCCGGAGCACTCGGATAGCACGAGCCAGCACACATCGTTCAGCAAGAAGATTCTGTAGCCAACATTGATGCTACATCCCTGTCTCTGTTGTTGCGAAAGAAGTACCGATGCCTCTGACATCGAAAAGGAGCATCATACTAGGTTGGGGGTCACAAATACTGGCCACTGCCAGAAGCGAAAGCATTTTGAGGCAAGTGGCTCGGTCGATGGGCGGGATGATGGACAGTATGGGACGATAGACACGGTCGGCAGCACCTGGCCGCCTTGCCATCATGCCAAGTCTGAAAAAGAGGCGATGAGCAGAAAGGGAAGCGTTGCTTTTTTGCTCGGAACTGCTCCACACCCAATTTTCAGTACTTGACTTCATCTTCAATGCGTGTCGATTGTACGGTCATGCGTGCGCGAAGCAGATGCCGCAAATCCGCAATATCAGTCATTTGCGCATATGACGATGTCTCTCGAGAACAAATAGTAAAGTCTACTAGCCACAACAAGAACGCCAGCACTCTGTGCACCTGATAGTGTATAGTCCTCTCTCTTGCAATTCAAGCCGGCAGTTATACTTTGACATATCTCTCAGTAAGACCTCGCTTCTGGACCAAGTCGTCCTTCCGGGCCCTCCAAACAAGTCGGTCAACGTCATCCTGTTCGGTGTCTTTCTCGACCTCCTAAACCCAAGTGTCGTCACTGATGGCTCCCGCAACCGTCGGCACATCTTCGGGGAATATGTCCTCCGTCAAACAATCGCTGTGCGTTGCGATACGGAGCTGATATGGTCGGCAGGATGATTGGCAGCTAACGTAGTGGCACTTGTCTGCATGAAGAGGCTGGTCGCTGTGAGAACGCAGCCCTGCGCGGTCGCTGACGCCGGAAACTGACTCCGTACATCAGCCGTGCCGCACCACGGCGGCTGTGGTCGCAGGATCGAGCCCGATCTTCGTGCCAGCAGTTCGTTGCGATTACCTTAGGACGTGCGTTGAGGTCCTCCGGTCCGCAGACCGTTTCGTGATGATGTTACGACAGCGCCGTCCCTGGTGTTCCGCGGAAGTCAGGCTCATGGACATCGTATTCCACCGAAGCATTGCGATCGTGCTGGATCTTGCCGCGGGTGCCGGCATCGTTCGACCCGATGTAACCTGTATCCGTGGCTGAACTCATATCTCGCTCACGGTCGCGAAAGGAACCGGCCAGTTGATGCCCGCGAAGAGGTCGCCTAGCCATAGGTCCTCGCACGTATCGAACGCAGGCATGGTATCCAAGTCTACGAAGTGATTGGAAGCTATATCGGGAGCATCGTCGAAGCGGCTTGAGACTCTGTAGTCTTTCAGCCACTGAGATTGTCCAGATGCGCTACGGACGATGCGGGTAGGTACCTGTAGATGAGCAAAGCGGAGGCGTTAGTGTGACGACTAGAGGGATCCGACATTGCACAGAGCGATAGCTATACATACAGCATTCCCATCGACCGTTTCCAATCGATCTACAAGGTTCATGAGTTTGCGAAGGTACTCATCGACTTTCAGATCCCCCGCCGAAAAGACGGATCCATACGAGTTGCCGACCGCCGTGACGGCGACGTACAACTTCGTCAGGATGTACATTGCGTAGAGAGCCCTTGCGCTGTACAGTATGGTCGGCAACGCCAGCATGACTTCCGGAGCGCCAAGCGAGCAGAACGTGTCGAGCAACGCATGGGCTGCGTCGCGCAAGGCGAAGAGCGATGCGATATGGGCGGGCGTGACGGCCGGCGCCGGAAAGTCGCTGTGCGAAAGCCGCTCGGCCAGGAAGGGCGCGGCGAACGAGGGTTTGTTGGTCACGGTGTGCAGAACGGGCTCGTGGAGGTACATGGTCATGACGTGCTGCCAGATCGTCACCTTGGGTACGCGCAAGTCTGTCGGGATCTGCGCTGAGAATTGGAGGATGTCGTCTTGCAGGGAGTGCATCTTGGGAGCCAGGTCGTTTACGTCGAGAGCCGTCCCAAGGTCGCTGAGAGCGAGCTCGGTCGCTATGCGGTCGCAGACGCGCTCTGCGAGGACGAGTTGACATAGTAGTCGATCGCTCGCCGTAGATTTGGGCGAATGCTGTAGCAAGTCTAAACATGCTTCGTGATGCCACGTCCACGCTTGAGCGCTCGGCCGCCGGGTGACTGCGCTCACGCTCGAAAGGTCAACCCCCCATGTACCCCGAGCAATCAGAGTCTCTCGTTGGATCTGAACTTACGAATCGCCATGCTACTCGAGAGCAGGTGACACACCAACCAAGCTCGCCAGGCATCGGGTGTGTCGATAACGTCGCCACTGACGACAGAACCTAGCGAAGGTGAAGACTGCGGGCCACCAAGACCGATGCCAGTGGCGATACTCTGAGCGGAGAGCAAAAACACAACGAATCAGCGAAAACCGCACGGTCAAGGATACAGCGTGGAGAACCTCAGTTCGTCAAAAACAGTATGCTCACTTACACACGCAAGCTGCGTCAACTGCACCGCAGCGACAGACTTATGACTCTTCGGCGCCCGATACCACAGGCAAACGACGAGGATAGCCTGCACGAGCTCGAGGGACTCCTCCCCGGCGCCGATCGCTCTGCTCGGCAGCTCGTGGGTCAGCGCTTTCGCCACTTCCTCCTGGTCGTCGACGGAAAGGTTGCCCACGCTCGCGGCGTACAGCATCGCTCGCAGCAAGGTCGGCTTCTGCCGGCGTAAGCTCTCCAGTCCGACGTCCGCCGACACGGGCATCGCGGGGAACTGTGCGGCGACGGTGGTGATGTAGTGGTTTAGGAGATGGCGTTGCGTGGCCAAGGGCAGGATTCGGTCGAGACTGAAGCCCGAAGTTGTCGTCGACGGTAGGGAAGATGAGTCCATCTGCGGTTGAGAAGAAGGCTGCACATCGCCCGTGTCACGGTACCCTGCTTCTGCTTCTGCGATGTCGACCAACCGCCGTTTCTTGGACGACGCCGCGACCGCGAAAGGGGCAGAAGTGGTGTCCGACAACTCGGTCGACGACCCTCCATCCCCGATCCCCTGCGCGCGCAACAACTTCGTCAAGGCATCCACTTTCGCCTCCAGGTCCGCCACGCGATCTTTCTGGCGTTTGATGGGCGGGGCCGGACGACGACAGTCCTTCTGTAGACGAACGCATCGCTGACACGGCTCCGACGATGATATTGAGCCTTCACATTTGATTTTCAAGGCGTGACAGTTATCGCACGCGCGCGAACGGTTTGGCGGTGGCTTTCCCATGGATACTGGGTATATAAGCTACATGTTGAGGAAGGGGTGGCGGATTAGGGTCAAAGTTGAGGCGGAGATAAGACGAAAACGTGGTGTACAGATCACATGACATGAGGTGGGAGTTCAGTACAAGGCTACAAGCAACGTGTGATGTCGATGCCCGGAACACACGCAATCCCTCAAACAGATTCAGGCCCCCCCGATGCATACGCATAGGCCCCTCGATACCGCTACAGACACGTTGCGGCGGAGAATAACGAATCATCACGACAACAGATGCGCAAAGAGAGAGCGTGAGATCAATGGCGCAGCGTGCGCTCTCTCCACATTCGTCATTGAGATAAAATACATTGGCAGCCGCCCCGATCGCCCCATGCATCCACACACACACACATGAGAAAAGCAAGTCAAGAAAACAAACGCCAGGCCCAAGAAATTGGAGCACAACAGGCCGCACAACGGCGGGATTGGGGGTATATGAAGCAATTCATTTCATCAAAAACAGGCATCTGAGCCACAGTAGAAATCACGCGGTCAGGGCTATGCTGTGTCATTCACTCCTCTCGTAGAACGCCGGGTCGTGAAAATCTTGGTGGTAATGGTACAGATTCGCAGGCGGGATCTCTGCAATCACGGGAGGCGAAAGGGCTCGCATTCCATGCTGGAGGTCCGGCTGAGGAAGCCGCCGCGTGGCGGGTCGTCTTTGGTGTTGTTGCCGCTCGGGTTGCGGCTGAAGAGGCGGCGGGTCCAGCCCGGGGCGTCCGGGCGGGAGGGTCGGAAGGAGTCGGAGCGCACGAACGCGGCGGGCTCGTTGATGACGCCGGGCCCGTCTTCCTCCAGCAGGACGAGGGCGTCGCGCCGGATGCGGACGAAGAGCTTGGCGTCTTGGTACTGCTCGCCCTGCGGGTTGAACAGGGGCAGGTGGCGGTACCCCTGCTGCAGGCTGGTGAGCTTGGCGGTGAAGGTGGCGAGCAGGACGTGCTCCGGCGAGCCCTTGTGCTTGTCCGACTGGTGCCAGACGGTCCAGCGGACGAAGATCAGGCTGGGGAACTTGGTGTGCACGATCATGGTGAGGGGCTCGTGGAATTCCGGGTCGAAGCCGTTGCCCATGCAGACTTTGGTGCGCTTGCGCAGTGGTAAGTCGATGCCGGATCGTCCGTCGGGCGCGGACGCGTCGGTGCCGCCGGCGCCGACGGCGACGCCCGCGGCTTTGTCCTCGGCGCTGTACATCTCGAATTCGATGTAAGGGTTCATACCGCCCGGGCTGTTTTGGTTGCGGGGACGCGGCAGACGCTGGGCCGAGATGATCTCGACGTCGAACTTGACGAGGTGCTTCTTATCCTTCTGTTCGGCCCCGCCGATGGCATCGGCAGCGGGTGGGTACCTGGCCGGGCGAAGGTCTTCGGGTTTCAGCACGTAACCGAGCTTGTCGGACCCGGCCGCGAACATGGCCCGATTGACTTGCTGGTGCACGTCATACGTCTGCCAGTTCAACGCGACCATCTGCACTCCGCGGCGCCACGCCGAGATGGGGTTGAAGTTGTCGGACAAGATACGCTTCTGCGCGGGATAGACACGCATCAAGTAGCGACTGTTGTGCTTCCCAAGCAGCGTCTTCGTCGGCTCGTTCCCCTTCTCGGCATGACGGTTGAACGTGTCCTCCGAAAACGAGAAGATGTGGTTGTAGGTCTTCGCCGCCGGGTCGGTGAAGCCGAGCGGCTTGGGATAACTGATGCCCTGGGTGTACACCCCAAGCCGACCGAGCCGGGGCGTGATCTTGCTCGTCTTGTTCGTCTTCATCTTCTGCGCAGACACGGGGATCTCGTCGCTGTCGTCACCGGAGCTACTCGGGGTCATCGTCGGTCCAGAAGTGGTCGAACCACGTGGGGTGGAGATCGAGGTAGGCCCGACCTCCGATGGACTGGTAGCGCCGGGGCTGGAGACGTAAGGTGAGTACGAGGGAGCGGAATTCTCTCCGGACGGCGATCGAGCGAATGCGGAACTAACGCTGCGCGCTCTACTCCGGCCGTTGGAGAAGTCGGCGAGTAGCTGGTTCGGATCCAAGTCCTCGTATGCGTAGGAAGACTTTGGGGTTGCCGTCGCCGCTTTCACCTTGATAAGAATCTTTTGCCTGAGCTCCTCAGGTGACGGCAGGCTGAGAGGGGTCGTGGGCGTCATGGGCTCGGTGACCATCATGCCGTCGAAGTACTTCTCCATCAGGTCCACCATGATGTCCTGTTGCTCGGCGTTGCAGTGCACCTCGAGCGACACGATGAGCGGGTACGGCGAGCTGTGAAAGGCGTACTTGGCGATGACGGAAACGCAGTCTTCAAAGGGTATCTTCGTGGTCATGGTTCGTCCGTGGGTGACCATGGGTCGGTGGTTATCGCCGTCCCAGCAGTCGATTTCGATGCAGCGACACCCCTCGATCAGCGCATCGATGTAGCCCTCGACGCTGGAGGTGCCACGCACTTGGCGACCGATAAGATAGGTGTTGTGTGAGGACGAGATGAAGTACTCGTTCAGCGGTCGATCGAGCGAGGCCTCACCTCTCCCGTGCGAGAGGGGGTTGTTGTACGATGAGGTGAGGAAGTTCTGAAAACCTTGCATGCTCAGCATCTTTTTCGTTCCAGAGCCTGGCGCAGTTGTTACGTTGTGCTGTACGGCTCTGCCATACTTGTCAAAGACGTTCTCCCAGTATTCGCGATCTTTGATGATGTCGCAGCCCTGATCGTCCCTCAGAAAGTTCATAAAGTCGGCGAAGCTCATATCGGAATCTAGACCGTGTCTGATGCCGCGGAAGAGGTGCTGAATGTCCTTGCGCTGCTTGAACGACTTGATGAAGTGGCGGAACTGTTCGAAATCGAGCTTTCCGGAACGATAACTATCAGATCGCTCAAAGTGAGACTTGACCGCATGCTCGTTGCAGTTGATCTGGAGTTGACGACACATCGACCTCGCGTCGTCCAGAGTCATCAACTCCACTGCGGTCTCGCCCTTTCCACTCATGGTCTGCCTCCAGAGGATGTTCATACCTCTCTCGCTTTTCTCCGTGGAAGACGAAAGAGCACTCATGCAGGCTGCACGGTCTCGCTGGACATTGCTCAAGGCGTCGACCCAGAGCTTCATGATGCGATTGTCAGGCATCAGGAGATGCATGGCCTTAGTCGTACGGCCTTGCGACCGCGGTTCAATCGTGTAAACGATGGTCAACGATCTGCCCTCGTCCTCCTCAGGGATAGGGATGTCGTCACGTGCGTTGCGGGAATCGGCTCCTTTGCGGACGGCCACGACATCGTCGATGAAGAACGACTTGGTCGTCGTCTTCGGGTGCCAGCAGATCCTGGCGTGGGTGGAGTCGAGCCACAACTTGATGAGCTTCCTCCTCTTCTTGGTCAGCTTGACCAGCTCTGTGCCTGCCTGCAGGACGGGCGAGTCGGCTGCAGCAATGCCACCCTCGAATTGGGCAGAAGCATCGCTGGATCGTGGGACGTTGATCCCGAGGGGATTATTGCGGTTCGTGCCGGAAGGGCGGTACTCGGGCTCCTCTCCCAGATCTTCTATCGTGCAGTCGAGGTCTAGATCGGAGACGTCCTGCCCGTAGTCCGACGCACCGTTGCTGTCGCTGCGCCTGCGCATCAGAACGGGTCCAGCGCTCTGATCGCGCATTCGTAAGGAGTGGTTGGTCGACGCCCTGCGTCGAAGCTTGTTGTGTGCGCCCCTCGACATTCGTCGAATGAGTCCGGGGCTCTTGCCAGCAGCGATCGCTTCCGCCATTGCCCCGGCGGACGGTCCACGGTGATGCGGCGACGGCGAGCGCTCAGACAGGCGCTGGGACATTGTGTGCGGCGGGACGGCAGAGTGCGGAATGATTGGAGGGGAGCTGTAGACCTGTTTCAGAGAGGCCCCGTCGTAGCTCGTGCCTTGCACCAGCCCGTTACGGGTCTGTAGAGGACGACCTTGGTCGAGCGGGTTCTCGTGGCTCAGGGATGGACTGTCGATGACAGCTGATGCCACAGGTGGACTCATCGTATCGGCGTGCTCGAGGTGCACGTCGCGAGTCCGGCGGGAGGGAGGATGATATTCGGTGTCGATGAGGAGTTTGGGGAGAGTGAGGTGTGATGTCTTGATGGACGGGACGTGGCGGGGTCGGATGGAAGAATGGCGTGGTGATGAGGGTCGAAGGTGAGGTCAATCAATCGAGCGACGGACGTCTGCGCATCGTGACCCGATCCTGGCAGGTGTCGTTGCTCGTTTCAGTCACGAACCGTCGGCTTGGAATCTGTAAGGTGTTGAAGACGGTTGGCCGTCGAAGCGAGGCGAGGGAGAAGGAAGAGGAGGAGGTTATGGCGGTGGTGGATGTAGTCCTTCGAGGTTGAGAGGTGTTGAAGTGGGGTGAGGAGACGCGCGTGGGTGATGAGGACAAGGCAGGAGCGTGTTTCCCGCGGAACAAGACTCGATACAGCCCGACGACGCTCGAGCTGTCGTCCGCGCGCGGCGCCCTCTCTCTAATGCCGGGACCAGCCCCGATCTGCTTTCCGCTCGTTCGCTCAACGGTAATGCAATGGTTGTTCTTGTTATTCTGGGCGATGCTGCAGTGGGAAAAGCACCTTTGTTGTGGGCTAATCTTGATCTGCGCCAGGCAGCAAGAGAGTTACACTCACTACGTCAAACACTGCCGCGCCGTCCCCGCAAGCTAGGTAGTCGTGCGGTCTGCAACTCACGCCCGCTCTGGCAAGGCGGCGGAGTGGGAACGAGGTGCGTCGGTCGCTTCCTTCCTGTGAGGCTTAGACGTCGTGCAATTCATCCACCGGGCGATGACAATAATGGCTGTGTCGGTGATGGTGGTGCGGTGGCTGCAGCTTGGGTTGTCGAAGGAATGCTGTCAAAGGAGCGTCGGTGGTCGGAGTTGGTCGGTGTTGCGTGGACGGAGATGATGGGGACGGTTGGTGGTGGTGGGTGCGAAGGCGCATCAAGGAAATCAGGAGAAGAGCGAGAGGGCGACTGGAGCCGGGTTGATTATTGGCGACGATGATGACGATCGCCCTCTAGTTTTTCCTTTGACAGGCCCGTCAACCCGAAGAATAAAGGTACTTTAGTAACAAAGCTTTCCCAACTTTCCACGCCTGTGCTGTCCCGCCCCAAGGTCGTACCTTATTAACGCCGCTGACTAGGTACTGTACTGTCCGGCCGTTGGGTTTTGCGGAGACGGGGAAAAGGTCGATGACGGGCGCTTTCATCGATCAATCGTCAAACGGAGTATTGGACGGCAGACGGTTCTGGTCTTGTAGTTCTGACTTATTCTCCGACCCGACAAATTCAACAACAACTACAACATCATGTATGATTGAGGAGGTCGAAGGGATAGGGCCCAAACGGTCGTCTCGACGGATCACGCTTCAGCTGAGAAAGCGATGAAACTCGGGACGCAACACCGCCCACTGCACTGCTGCACACCCACCCAACGCACGCACGCACGCACGTTGAAGAATCCAGGAACCCGACTTCTAGCGCGCCGTTGGGTGTGGAGATTACATGATATATGTACTCATGTACCAACATGTTACATGTAGCATTCTCCAAGCAGAGGGCGAAGACCAGCGTCAACAAACCTCTGTGTGTATCATCTCATTCTACTACATATCTGTGTCCAACAGGGCATCCCTCGTGCGTCTGATACGTGGCCAAGCACGACGCCACAGATACAGTACGACTAATAACAATAAAGGCCACGGTACGGTAGCGTACACGACTCTCAAGTCTCATCATCACACGGCTGCCCAGCGAGCCCAGGGGCTAGAGCCTACATAGGACCCAGGTGCCGGGGCGGGGTTGCGGTACTTCTACATCCAGCACGTTATGCATACATACGTGGAGCCATTATCATTATTATTTACCTAATGATGGATTGATCGATGGATGCATGTGCGTTGGCAGAATCCTACAGGATCCCTAACGATGATGAATGGTCACGCGGTGTGGGATGGCTCAGTCCTAATACAAGGATACCTACGCATGTGAAGAATGCGGAGTGGCAACACGGCATCTCGACAGAGTCTCTCAGACTCACCAGTCTCACAGAGGACGGACGATGCAAAATCACGCCGAGTAGCCGTGGGCCGTGGGCCGGACCAGGGCATGAGGTGGTTTTGCATTTCGACCATCTCCGTCCCGTCTCAGCCTCTTCACCACCGTATGACGTTTGTTTTCTTTCCGCAAGGCAGACCCTCCTGCAACAATGACATTTTGCGCCTCTGTTTCCCATCTCAGCACGGCCAATATACCTCTCGCGTTTCAGCCCTGCCGGTTGTGATGGGTAAGGACTTAAAGGGGTTTTTTGATATGAGACATGGGGGAATTGTGAACAGGAGATGAAAGAATCTTGGCACGCACGTGAGGGGGCCAACAATCTACCCTTTCTCATCAATCAATCAATCAATCATAAGGTACTATCAATTTCGATCGATCACAATCAATCAAAATCAACCCATCTCCACGGATGCGGCTATCTAAGCGAGAGAAGACCTCCCCCCCGGCTCATTCTGGAACAGTTCGCGAACGCAGCAAGGAACTTTCGCCCGTGCCGTTCGAGCGGTGTGCACCGTGTGATGAGTGTGACCCGTTCCGTATCACAATCGTTGGCGTCTGTGATTGAGGACCAGGAAAGCCTCGAAGGGTCCCGCTTGTTCGAACTTCGCTTGCACACGGTACATGGTACACCCTGCCTACAGTCTGCCGTCAAACCCCAAGCTTCACCTTTGGTTTCCGCGGCATTGCATTCAAGGTTATTATGATGAAGGTCGGAGGGCTAGAAGGCCGGAGGAGCGCCAAACAAGTCACGCGCGTATCACTGCGTCTTAGATACATGTATTGGCACACCTGGCCTCGAGGCGGTGACGACGTTGGACACGTATTTATGATTATAACGATCCTGCTGTACTGCATCTGCGTTCAGGTGAAGTACATATAGGTACCAACAGAAGTATGAACGTACCTATATAGGTAGGTATTGAAAGCCGCCCGAAGGAGCGTGATATGCGGCGTCCGTTTGCGTCATGAGTCCTCCTGACGCCCGGAAGTTGGCGGGCATAGCATCAACTATGGAGTTCATCACAATGGCAAGCGTCAACTGTCCGCGGCGGAACTGCTTGCATGCACGGCGTACGCAACAATCTGCAGACCTGTACGTGGATGGAAGTGAAAGCTGCACGACGCGCACATGTGCCCAGACTACCTACATGCTTATGCCAGTGCTGACAGCAGTATGTACGTGGTCAGATGCATGCCTACATTATGCACAGGTATGTAGCTTCCGAGCATCCGAGCACAGAGGTAGAGGCCGAGACACGCACGTGAAGAGCTTGGTGTATATCGTTTCTGTGGCTCGAAAATCTTGTCACCGCTTCACACCTTCTCTCTGACCTGCCACGGCGCCGACGGAGGGAAGGGGCCGCGCTTGTTTGGTGAGAGAGACCCGCCTGGTGGGGGAGGGGAAAACCTCTCCAATCGCCGCAACGATTGAAGGAGCGACGGTGGAATGTGCCACACCTGGGGGTTTTCCGGGTCGTTACGATCGACCGGCACGAGGATGACCGAATGCCCTGGCGAACATGTCACTAATGCTCGTTGCACCTTTTGGAGGAAGCCTTTCGTCCTGACTCCGATATAGTGCGAACCGCATGGGAGCTCCGGCCCTGAACTCAAGTCGGTTGCAGAGCCGAGCGGTTCGACAAGGCAGAGGCTACGACTTTGCTCTCAAGATGAATCGCCAGCAGTTTTCGAGCGGTGCACCCTCGTCCAGCACCACCCGCGGAGCCCAGAGACAAGAGGCAGTGGTCGAGCATGGTTAACGAGCCTCTTACGCTGGTGCGCTCCTCATTTTGACCTGCTTGTCGCTCTACCACTAGTACCAATACTTCTGCTTAGTGACGTTTGGTGCCATGAGGATCGATGACTTGTGGTCTTAGCCGGAGAGAGACGGAATGCAATCGTACTATGGTTGCAGTCTGATGTGTACTGTATCTGAATCTCCATCGCCAAATCGTCGCCGACAAACGCTGTACAGCAGCGAGCATCTTCTTCCATTGTTACCGTGGTGACGCAGATCGTCAAGCATTCAGAAACGCGTCTTGGGTAGCCAAGTGGTTATTCGTATCTGTATGGATAGGTTACGCGTCAACGTATGGTGCGGTACATACAGTAGCTGTCGGGAGAAGGCGTCAACGTCATACATCTGCTTCCGGGTTGTGTAGGGACACACAGATAGAAGCTGTTCTTCACGCACTTCCATCGTTCGCCATCTTGACATCTCAACCAATCGACGAAAGATAGTCGAGATGCCGACCGCAATCATCACTGGTATTCGCCCACCAATGGCCAAAGAGGCGACACTCACTCACACGCGCATGTAGGGTGCAACTCCGGGATCGGGCACGCATTTGCCCAGATCCTCATCAGTGAAGTGTGCATCATCAAAGGTCTCGGCCATTTGCAAATCTAGCTGACGCTTTCCATAGGGTTACGACGTCCACGCCTGCGATCATGTCGTAGACGGACCGCTTCAGACCCTCCAAGCCCGCCTGCATCGTCTCGACGTCCGGTCTCCGGACTCAATCCATCAGTTCGCTGTACGATAATCGCCCTACCAGCAATGTCCTGCATCCCTTTCGTCGAACTAACGCGGGTACATTACTGCGCAGCAACAACTATCCGGCAAACCAATCGACATCCTACTGAACGTGGCGGGCCTGATGTTCCCCCAGCAGCAAGACTCCCTCGAGACGGTCAACCAAGACGTCTTGACCGCGACGTTCGAAACCAACACCTTCGGCCCACTGCTGCTGACCCAAGCGCTCGTGCCGAGCCTGCGAGCTTCGCAGGCCCAGCCTCCGAGAGTGGCGATCGTTTCCAGTAGGGTGGGGAGCGTGGGAGACAATAGCACCGGCGGCTCCTACGCCTATCGCGCGTCCAAAGCCGCGGTCAACAGCGTAGGCAAGAGCCTGGCGATGGATCTCAAGGACGCGGGGATTGTGGTGCAGTTGCTGCATCCTGGATATGTGCGTTGTGCAAGAAGTGACCCTGTTGATCGTGCGACGTGCGACTCATGCTGACCCCACCTCGCGTTTATCCAGGTGAACAGCAATTTGAACCCAGGCGCAGGCCCGAACCCTGAGGCCGTGGAGCCCGCGGAAGCAGCGGAGAAGCTGTGGCGAGTGCTGATGAGCAAAGGTATCGAGGACACGGGGAAGTTCTGGCACAGAGAAGGGTTTGAGTACGTTGGTTCCACGTCGAGAGACCACCCGCGCCGATCTGCTGACTGACCTCAACTTCACAGACTACCTTGGTGACTTCGATGTCTGCCTCAATCGATTGCAACGACGACCTATCACGGCGTCAAAGCCACCTTCGTCCCATTCAACGAACAGCACGTCACGTGCAATTTCTCCCTCCACGGAGCCCCGTCCCTATCCTCAATGTTCCGAAAGTGCTGCATCAGCCGGATCGTGACATAGTAGCATTCCGTCAAAGCGTATTGTTGCCCTAAGCAGACCCGGGGTCCCCCACCGAAAGGGAGGAAATTCCAGCCCGGACGGAGCGAACTGTCCGCCCATCGGTCCGGACGGAAGCTTTCGGCATCGGCACCGTACACCGCCGGCTGCCGCATCATGGAGTACATGTCATACACGAAGTCGTCGCCTCTCGTCACGAAGAGCGGCTGCAGTCCGTCTTTCCCGCCTCCGTGGGGGAGCACGGTGTCGCGGACTGCGCGCTTGCCGAGTACAGGGACGGGTGGCATTAGCCGTAGAGCTTGTTGGTCAGTATGTAGGTAGGTACGCGAGACAGAACGTGATTAGGTAGACTTACTTTCCTGAACACAACACTTGATGTACTTCATATCTCTGAGCCGCTCGTATGTCGGAATGTCTCCGTTCAACTCATCGACTTCAGCCTGCAGACGCCTCCAGATTTGCGGATGTCGCGCTAATGCGAACCACAGATTGCTCAACAACGCCGCCGTCGTGTCTCGACCCGCCAGCAGCATGTTGAGCACTTCGTTGCGGATCCGAGGGGCGTCGACTTCTTCGTGCTTGGCCAGCTCTTCCAGGAAGACGAACTTGCTCTTGTCGTCCTTCTTCCCCGGAGGCTCTGTCTTAGCTTTCATGGCGCGCTCCACGTAGTCGTCCACGAAGCGCCTGCAGAACCGGATCGCTTTCTGCGCCTTGGGATGCGGAATCAAGTAGTACGCCCAACTGAGCCGACTCCGCGACACCGCGTCGGCCATGCCGTGCTCGAATGCCTCGGCGAACCGAACCGCTTCACCACCTTTGTGTGCCCGCAGCGACCCCGTGCTTTCGCCGAAGAGCAATTCCGCGGAGGTATCCATCGTGAACATGTGGAATAGTTCCTGAAGATCGACCGTTTCGTCGTTGGTCGGCATGTTCTGCAGCAGTGCGCTCACGTGATGCTCGAACTGTGACAGGTCGGCGACCTGGGACTTCTCGAAGGATGGGCGAAGCATCGCGCGCGAGTGAGCCCAGAAGGCGCCGTCTGTGGCCGGTCATTCGGTCGCTCTCTTGCCATGCACCAGCCGCTTATACTGACGAGAGGGCCGTACCTGTGGTGAATATGCCGTCGCCCAGAAGCCATTTGACCCCTTCTTGGCGGATCGACTTGACTTCCCTGAGATCGATCAGCATTGACCTCGACTCACCAGCTTCTTTCTCATAGGCTCACCAATCGTCAAAGTTCGTGCTCAGGACGCACTTAAAACTGAGAACAGACGCGAAGCATCAGCTTCATCATCTCCCGTCAGGGCACGAGAATGCGACTCGTGAATTTCCTTACTTCTCTGCGTCGTTGCTGATAATGTCTGTTGCCCTCAGAGTAGACGCCGTCACCGTCCTGCCGTATCGACCGAGACTGTCGTGCAGCCACGACAAGAGTTCGTGCCTCCGCGCGGCCTGGACCACCTGGTAAGTGAAGATGACCCCAAAAGGATCCAGGCCTGGTCGGATGGCAGTGGGAGGCTGGCACCCATGCTTGAGCTTGAAGGCTTCACGACGGGCTCGCAGCTGTACTCGCTCGTACAGCACATACGCAACGTAGCTGATGATCAGGGCGAGGACTCCTATCGCTGTGGTACTGCCTACTCCGTCCATGGCGTGGATCGACATGTCGGATGGTCCTAGGGGGTTGGTTCAGCTCAAGGCTTTGCTGATAAATGTGACGAACGAAGCTGAGTCCGTTGTTCATGGAAAAGGTACAGGAGTGTAGATGCAGTACACGTAAGCAGCACCTCAGCTCCTGCAGGTGGGTGGTGTGTCCAGGCGAGGTCGTCTTAATGCAGTGATCAACTTGCCTTTACGCGCCGGAACGACCGAGCATATGTCCTGCTCCAAACCCAATGGATACAGTAATCGCTGTCTAACAAGCACAGAATGCACCGCGAGACTGTCCTGTTGGATCTTTCACCTCTTTGCTATATAACTTTCTTGATTATGTTTACAGAATGTATATCACTGCATGTAGACAGGAGACGGGGGGTTGTCAATCGAAGCAAGCAGTCCGCCGATGAGCCAACGTGCAATATCTACCACCAGATGGGTGTAACTATATGCGCGTGGAGCACATTCTGCCCATACCTTATCTATCACAGTTCTTGTCGTCCAAGTCACGTGAATTGCGGGGTCTCTCTGAGCCCATCCGGGATCGCCCAAAGGAGATGCTCCGCACCGCACCATCGACAGCTACAACACCAAAGACCGACTCCACCCCATCTGCCCCCACACTGCTCCCATGCCCTCATCAGACTACACCTCCGCCGTCGGCGGCGGCCTCAAGCTCAAAGGCGCCGCCCAAGACGCGGGCGTGAAAAAGACGAAAAAGAAGAAAAAGCCATTCAAAACAGAGGGGGAACCGGAAGTCCCGCAATCGACCGACGGCTCGGTTTCTCTCCAGCGAGCGCTCGCCGAAGAGGAAAAGAACGGCGAAAAAGATAACGAGGTCACGGCCCTGGAACGCGCGGCGGAAACGAGGGAATTGGGGAAAACGGAGGCGCAGAAACGGCATGAGGAGCGGAGGCGGAAGAGGGTATGTTCACCCGTACAACTACACACATCCACATCCACTTTCCCGTCCTTGGTTTCTCGACTTCCGCTTGATCCGCAAGGGCTGACAGGGTTTGGCGCCCAGCTCGACGATCGCCTCAAACGCGAAGGCCTCAAAACCCACAAGGAGCGCGTCGAGGAACTGAACAAGTACCTCTCCGGGCTGAGCGAGCACCACGACATGCCGAGGATCGGACCCGGATAACCTGAGACGGAGCCTTCTACGATCATTTTTTTTAATCATGCCGGGGTGTTCTGGGGATCAATTCATGAGGGTTTAGCGTCCGGAGTTCGAAGTTTTTTCTGGGAAAAGGGGGTTTTCAGGGTTGGATCGGGCGTTTCCTGTCTACATGTATGGAAGACCGTTGGAGTTGTGGGGGGGGGAGAGGTACTACTGCGTGGTGTAGCAGATCTCGCAAGCCCCATGTTGTTGATCATTAACCGGTTGGAAATCAACGACAGAACAACACCCCGCCACCACCTCGCTGCACGCTTCCTCCCTCCTGTCTCCGAGCAAGAGACTCTCACCACCCGTCAGCTGTCTCC
>Ga0058704_10000122_pt1 | contig 42028 bp, 51 predicted proteins | sample AgamicMgSfe_FD_71363 | JGI IMG/M metagenome (GOLD analysis project Ga0058704, IMG submission 71363) | Agave microbial communities from Guanajuato, Mexico - Mg.Sf.e | ecosystem: Host-associated > Plants > Phyllosphere > Phylloplane/Leaf | place: Guanajuato, Mexico | collected 2012-05-30
GGTGAATGTAGACTTGACGTCGGCGATGTTTTTGTGTTGTTCGTGATACCAGGGAAGGAGCATTGTAAGAGTAGTTTCACCGACGACGTACTACTTACTGATGCTCAAGCCCATCTCATTAACTCTACACCGCGCCATTCCCACATTCAAGTTCGAACGTCACTTCGTCTCTCGCCCTCGCTCAGCCTCATCATCCACGGTAAAAGCAATCCACCCCGCCGCAGCGACAACGCCGCCAAACGTAACACCGATAATCGCCCTCCCTCTCGTGCCCTGCTTAGCCTTGAGCGCTTCATTAGACCCCAAGATCGTGACGGCGCGGGGGAGGAAAGCATAGCTCAGACCACTCCAGGCCGTGGTGGCGGTGACGAGGTACTGGAAATACCTCATCGCGGCGTGCGGGTCCAGACTCCCAACGCTCATCGACGCCGCCGCCGCCGTCGTGTCGAGGACGACGGGTAAGGCGAGGGTGGAGCCGATGAGGAGTAATTGCAGGAAGGTGTTGTACTTGGACACGGTGGTCGGGTGGACTTCGGCCGAGGGCAGGGAGAAGTCCCAGTAGCGGTTGAAGGTTTTGGGGCTGGGGAGGGAGGCGTAGCGGTAGTAGATTGCGGCGAGGGCGAGGGAGGCGTCGCGGCCGAGGATGAGGGTGGCGAGGTAGACTGGGTGAGTTGAGCATTAGCGACGTGTGCGTCTTTTTTTTATCTGGTTGACTGTGGGTGGGGGTGATGTACGTGGAATGGCGCCTTTGATGGCAAGCGTGACGGTCAGGATGATCATCAGGGCCTTGTCGGCCATGGGATCAATGACGCTGCCGGCGACGGTCTGCAGCTTCCATCGCCGCGCCAGCCAGCCGTCGACGAGGTCGGTGAAGCCGGCGTAGGCGAACAGGCCCAGGGCCCATCGGTGGTAGTCGTGGAGGAGGAGGTAGGCGGTCACGGGCGCGGCGATCAGGCGGGAGACGGTGAGGAAGTTGGGGAGGTTGTAGATGTTCTCCCGGGGCGTCAGGGTGGTGGCGAGGGAGGAGCGGACGCGGTCGCGCACGGCTTTCGTGCGCTCTTTGGCATTGTCGAGACCGCGCGATATGGGCGTTCTGTCGTCGGCGGAAGAAGGCTGCGATCAGGCATCGTCAGCTGTTTGTCTTCCTCGTTGTACAATCTTGCGCCCCTGAACCGATCACGTGGTGGACCTCCGAGCATGTGCTTCGAGCTCGTGACCTTTGAAGTTGAAGCTGGAGAGAGAGGCTCTGCTGCGGAATCTGTACGGCGTACGACCCTGGGTGCCCTACGTGGCGCTTCCGCCAACGTCGCTAAACGGACCGGTCGTCTGGTCGACGGGCGTGACACAACCCAGCATCCCCTCGGCCTCTGACCGGATGGTTGGGAAATGGGGGGTTGAGTGCCAAGTGCGTGGGTTTCCCGAGGTGCTGGTGTGGTGTGCGGTCGTGTGGCTCGGTGGCGTCACGCTTTTGCATGGGGGCGTGACCAGTTGGCGGAAATGTCGCGTCTCGTATACCAACTTTCGTTTTCCACGATAGAGAGTCGCGGTCGGCCTTTTTTGGGACACGGATATTTCCGAAGCGAGACGAAACAGAGGGAAACAGAACAGCATTTACCTCGTTCGTCCGACCAGCCTCGGTGTTCGTCCCCGGCTTCGAGGAGCCATCGGTGTCGGAGACGAAGCGGCGTTGCCACGGGAGAAGGTGCTGCTGGGCACGACCGCTGCGCTCATGTAGTCGGTTTGCATTCCCAGGAGACGAAGAGGAGAAGAGCCGGGAAGGGTTCCCCAAGCGACGACACGTGCGAAAGAGGGTGTTGGCGGGCCCGTGACCGCTGCCGGCTCGACCCAGTCCCGTGGGAGTGAAATCGACCCGAGGTGACGACGGTAGGGCGGCCGGGTGATACCGTGGGCTCACCACTACCACGAGCGCCCGCGGCGTGCACAGTCGGCGCACGTGCGGTGGCGGCAGCGGAGAGGAAGAAGAGGAAAGGAGGCGGCCATGGTGGTGGTGACAAAACAGGCCGGCCATGGCACCCACACGTGCACGCACTGGCACGCACGTTACGCCATCCTGTCCCGAACCACCGATGAGTTGTCCTTGGATGATCACGTGGAGGGAACCGAAAGAGGAAAGAGGATGAATAAAGAGGCGGCCAGGTGATGTGATGATGGGAGAAGAAGAGAGGATGATGAACGGCCGGTCCAGGCTTTTGATGCCAAGAGCCCGAGTGAGAGTTGCGCGATCCGCCTGTTCCCCCGTCGATCTTCCCCCAACCTAATCCCTGGATATCTCCGAGACTGAATCGTGTGTGCCGAGGCATCTTTTCCCACCTCCGCGGGAACCAACATCATCTCGGCGAGTCAGCCGTGTACCGAGCCTCCCTCACACAGCCACCTAAGACTCAGGTACAGAACAGTCCAGCCGCGGCTTCGTATCCCTCGACACTGAGATGATCATGATGATGAGCCGCAACAATGACGGGGGCGCCCCTTATTGACTCGTCAACACATCCCTCATATCCCTTTCCCATCCTCAAACGTCGGCCTTTGACTCGCCTTGCTCCTTCGCGCCCACGGAGAAAGGGCGAACTGGAAGACCTGATTGAGCGGTATTTTGTGGGAGATAGTAGTACTGTCTCGCAGTAGGCAGGGGTAGCGTATCGTGAGCCTTCTCACCGAAATGGGGCAGGATAGGGGATGTACGGCAATGCTGCAGGGTCGGGGGGACAGACTTCCAGTTCGCCCGACTTCATGAGATCGATGCTGGAGTGATTACGAGGGAGGAGGATGGTGATGACTGTTGTGCAAAGACGAGCAGAGGCGTGCGGCTGGATCGGTATCGACAGCAGGACGGATATGCGTATGCCTCACTCCTCCCATCCGTTCGGAAGGACGGCAGGTAAGAAAGAAGCAATGTAAACGGCGATAGCGATGTTTTCGTCCCATGTGAGGCGTGGCATTCATCTCTCTATATCTCCATACGAACACACCAGTGCTAGTGACATTAAGAACTACAAGTGAATCAACCTGCAAGCAAGCAAGCAAACACACAAACAAACAAACACTATCATCCCACCCTCCCTTGTATTCAGACATTCATTCACGCAAGACAAGAAAGAACCACAACAGCGTATAGCTCAATAAAGCACACAACAGCAGGAAGCAATGCGATGCGCACCGTCAGTCCAAAAAGACAAGACACGGGTGGAAAAAAACGACAACAATCAGAAGAATCAATGCTCAAACGATCGAATTACTGCACATTGCGCTGCTCGCCCTTCTTCTGGGGAAAAAGCACACCTCCTCCTTTGTCTAGCTTTGCCTTAGAAACGAACGAAAAGATAAAATCAGTCAATCATAATGAAACCCCCCATCTTCTTGAACCCGGCGACAAAAATCCACCATGACCCGATAGTCAGGTCGTTCGCATTCGTGGGCACGTCGGAGGACAAGGGGCCTTTTCGTGGGTCTCCTGTTACGGGGGTGGTGCCGTTGTAACCCACATGCCCTTTTTGCTGTTGTTGTTGTGGATGCATGTACCCTTTTTGACCCGCCCGTTTTGTTTGATTAGTCGTCACCCAGTTTCCATCCATTCCTTGCGCGGAAAAAAAGACCTCGCTGAACTCCTCGCGTTTCGCGCCGGTTGATGATCGACGTTCGGAAAAAAGAAAAAGGATGATGATGCCCGGAGAGAAATCGTCGTCGTGGAATGCCCCTGGGGAATCCGAAATACATCTACAGCGGATTCCCCGTCCGCGCTTTCGTCATATTCAGTCGACGGGCTCCTTCTTCACGTACGGCTCGTGCTTCGTCCCCCACTGCCGCCACCTGCTCGGCGTGCTGACTCGTGACCGTCGATCGTACTACTGAGCGTACTGAGCCCCCGCCTGAGCGACGGCGAGCTCGGAAATGGGTCGGAAGGACTGGCCGGCGGAGGCGCCGTAGGCGTGGTAGCCCGGGCCGCCGTGGTGCGCCTGGGGGGCGTAGTGGCCGTGGCCGTTGCCGCTGATGCCGAGCCCGGCCATGTCGCCGGCGCCGCTGTGCGTGGACTGCGGCGTCGACGGCAGGACGTACGAGTTGGAGCGGTAGGGCATGTGCGAGGTGTGCAGGTGCGCGTTGGGATCGGCGCCGCTCATGGAAATGCTGGGGGTGGTGGCGTGCGTGACCGAGAGCGGGCTTTTGATGCTCGGGTGAGGCGAGGGGGCGACCGCGCTGGAGGACGAGCTGTGCAGGGCGTAGTTCTGCGGTGGCGAACGCACGGCGTAAGACTGTGAGGCGGCGGCGCCGGGGTACGAGTGTTGGACTTGTCCGTTGGACGAAGTGCCGTTCATCTCGGTCGCGCTCCCGTAAGACGGTCGGCTGGAATGGGCGCTGATAGAGCCAAAAGTGGATGATCCTTGGTGAACGGGAGTCGGATAGGCGGACGCGTGCATCGACGGCGTGCCCTGGGTGCCAGGCCTTTGCATGCTGGGGTAGCTGGAGGCGTATTGCGCGCCGTACGTTGAAGTCTGGGCCGGCGATTCTTCCGGTTTGACCGCCGGAGCGCCTGCCTGCCCGGCACCATGCTTGTAGTACGGATCGGCGTAGGTCGAGTGTGCGTACACGGGATGCGCGGAGTAGGGCATGGCGCTCGTGGTGGTCGGCTGCATGCCCCACGACGTGCCTGTCATCCCGCCATACATACTCGCCGCAGAGGTGGGTTGCAGCGCACAGGGAGGGTACTGTTGGCCGAAATACTGTCCCGGCCGCACCCCGTACGCTCCCGCGGCCATGGAAGAGTACATCATCTGCGGGTGCGCGTGCATCTGACCGTCGATCGCGTAATGTTCGGTCTCCTCGACAGGGGCTCGGAAATTCTGCTTGAGGTACAGTTCCGGGCGGACGGAGATGTTTGCCAACCTGGGGTCGGACAAGGGTCGTGGCAGGGCGTTGTTTTTGACGTCGTCGACCTTGTAGTAAGAGACCATGTGGTGCGAAATGCCATTAACAGATATACTCATGGTCTTCTTCACCAGGCCGTCCGGTCGGAAGCCGTAGGAGTCGACCAACGAACCGATCAGAGACCGTTCGAGCTCCTTGTCGTGATCGCCGCCGGCCATCTCAGGCTTGACCTCTCCTCCCACGCTGGGTGATGGCGGAGTGAGAGGGGCGACCACTTCCGCACTTTCATTCTCGACCGAGTCGCGACGGGGATAGGGTTCGCCGGGGATGCTGGATCGCTTGCGCTTCATGGCCCGTTTCTTCTCGCCTGGCGGGAACGGCTTCTCGAGTTCGCGATAGATGAGGAAGTTACCCAGGATGCGGCTCGGACTCCAGGCGACGCCATCGGTCCATCGCTTGATGCCGGACGCGTTCTCCTCGTAGATGAAGATGCTGCCACTCTTGATGAGTGAGTTGCGTTCTCGGTCGTGTGGACGACGGGGCACGTGGTGCAGCTTGCCGCTGAGACATGCCTCGAACAGGACCAATCCGTCCATGCTGTTGTGTACGAATCCGTGGAACGTGGGCACCAACGGCCCCGCTCCACCTCCGGAACTCATCGTGGGATTAATGGATTATAAGAGACCTGTAATAAGAGATGCAATGTGACAGCCGCTACCACGAGAAAAGGCCGATATTCTGCTCTGAGGGAGGAGCAATACGGTGCGCTGAGTCGACGTCACGTCGCGTGGATTGTCCGAACTTGAAGAGGGATTTTGGGGGCCTTGTCCAGCGTCGTGTGAGCGGTTGTTGAGTTCGAAAGATATCGCTTCAGATGTCCACCTGTACTGACAACAGAAGCGTGACCAGTAGCGACCAGTGCAATGCGCCAGACGATGAATGCCTGCAGTCCGTGTCAGTCACGCATAGGCTTGGTGATAATCGGCAGGTGGTCGGGGTTACCTCAGTTGTTTGCAAGCCGGATGGTATGCGCTTGCTGCGTGCCCCGGGATCTGTCTGGCCTGTTCACAGACGGGCAGGAAACGAATCCAAAGTCTGTCGGAACTTTGAAGGAGGTATTGTACCTGATGTAGGCGGTGGTAGAGTTCGAAGATTGATGTTCAAGGTTGATGGCGCGCTGTTGTAGGGGAGGAGAGTGTCGCAGTCAGCGTAGGTTCAGGCGGTCGAATTTAATGATAAAGACAACAAGTGGGAATACCCCTGGGGTTCTGCGTGCCCGGATTTGAGTAGATGGGACAAGCGGAGGGTGATGAAGAAAGACCGGGTTGGATGGGCAGGAGGGACGGCAACCCCACAGTTAAGCATAAGAGCAACAGAGTTGACGCGTACCGGGTTCGAGGAGGATAGGGTTGGGTAACGGCTGCTTTTGGGGCGGGATGAAGTGCTGACCTCTGCTGGCGTCGGTCCCACGGTCCCACCACGAACCACTGGTCGCAGCGCGGCGCGAGGCCCGAGCGGGTTTGGGTCATAGTCATGGTCATGATCATGGTCATGGTCACGGTCATGGTCATGGTCATGCTGATTTGCCGTTGTTCTCGAGTGGTGTAGGGTGGGGAGGTCATCACGCGCCAGGGATTGGGACATGACTTTACCTGTGGAGCGGTGGCGACGGTGCGCACAGATGCCGACGTCAAAGAGGAGGAGGAGGAGGAGGAGGAGGAGGGAGAGATTGTGATGATGATGCTGATGCTGCCGACGATGATGTGGTGTTGTAATAACACGCGAAAGGCTGTAGCAGCTCTGAGACGTCGGCCGTGCGTTGTTTAGTGGGCAAAGGTCGAGCTATTGAGTGAACTAAGTCGCACAAAAATTATATTCTCGCGATGCCTGGCAGTCTGGGGGAGTTTCGGGGAGGAGATAGGCTCGGAAGTTTCCACTCGTCTCTCGTCTCGGGTGAGAGGAATGGTTCGCCGCGGCCGCGAGGCGCAAAGGTTAGGACTAAAAAGTGGTGTTTTCTGTCAGAGTCGAGCCGACGACGACGACGACGACGACGACGACGACGACGACGGTCTCGCTCGACTCTGAGACGCCGATTGAGGGTGAGCGAGCCGCCGACTGCCCCGACCACCTGCTCGTCTCCATGCTACCGCAGCCTCCACAGTTCCTCGGTGCAGTCGCGCCTCGGAGAAAGGAAAGGAAGGGCATCAGCGTGTCGCGGGCAACAGCATGGCGCAACAGACGGACGAGTGGATGATGATGATGATGATGATGATGGTGAGTGAAGGGGAGTCAAGGTCGCCGAAGAGCAACCGGTTCCGCTCGGTCTGGGTGGCCGTGGACGGAGCCTGGAGTCGCCGCGAGGGTGTGGTGGGTGTGATGATGATCGCTATACAGTAGTATGGGCAGGGAAGGATGGACGTGTTATGCGTCGCTTTGCTTTCGGGCCAGCCGCAACTCTATACCTCGAGATCTGGGGATGGATGGGGAGTGGAGAGGGGGGCAAAGGGAGAGAAGGAGGATTGAATCACGATGGGTAATGAAGATTGTGTAGATGTCCTTCGCTCTATACATGTACCTGACCTTGTTGACAATAACGATGAAGATGAGGTTGCCGTCGGCTATACACAATCATCAGCGACTCCCAAGTCGGTGCCGACTGACCGTCAGCCCCCTTCCAACATTGAACACACTCCCGTTGATCATCAAACGGCGGGAGGATGCGGTGATGCAGTGCAGCCTTCACCTCGCTCAACTCCCTGGTATGATCATCACCATCGAATCGCTTCTCGCCTCCCCATCCCCTCCACTACTCCTGCGTCGCCCTCCACCGCAACCTCCACCCACCCCGTCGCATTCACATCATCATCTCCTCAAATCGCCCGGTGGGCTCAAAACCCGCCGAATTCGAGGCAACTCTTTGCGACCGGAACAAGCCAGTCAAGAGCCTCGCGGATCCTATTCCCTAGCGCATGTCGCCGCACTCGCCGGCGATGTGACGATGAGACAAGCACGAAAGGGTCAGGTCGCACAGACGCCGTAGCGTCCGGACCTGCACACGTCTACAGACTACAACAACAACAACAACAACAACAACGAGCCCGCCCGCCCGGACACATGGATGATGACTAGCGGGCAGGGAGATGCCTAATAGTAAGGGACGGTGGCAGCACCGCCGCACGCCCCTAGTGGCCGGGTACCGGTAGTACATGGCACGCGTACCCGCATCCACGTCGATCCCACAGCCAGCGATTCATTCGCCGACCCAGGCAGGGGTCAGAGGCCGAGGCGGATGATGTGAGAGAGCGAGAGCGAGAGAGAGAGGGAATTGATGAGATGGTGGACCATCCACCAGTCCTGCTCTCCTCATCACTCCCCACCGAACTCTGCGGCCCTCGTCCCCGAACAACTCTGCCCTGGGCGGACACAAACCTTCACCTCTGCCGTGCACCGCCGCGTCAAACTCACCATGGGACTGTGTGCATGCAGTGTGTAGTTGATTGAAGACAGGTACGTACCTGTACCCAAAAAATCAAGCTGTGCCAACCAAAAGCGACAACAATAAGCGGCACTTGCCGATCAGCTTGCAGAAAAGAGACAATGCATTCTTGGACGAATATCCAACAAGGATGTGACCGAGAGTGTTTGGGGTTCTGTTCGACCCTCGCGTTTGGTCGCTTCCATCATCAGCGCCTATGTGAACAAATATATGGTCATTGCCCAGTTCGACCTCTTCTCAGCTCCAGAGTGGCCCATCTACCTGGCCACGGACACAGCGGGCGGCTGTGAATAAATCCCAAACAGCATCCCACATGCAATCAACAACATCTTGATGAGGAACGTCATGCTCCAATCAAAAAAATCTCGAGGGCACAAGCGGAATTCGTCATCCAGTCTTGGACGGGAGGCCACGAGAGGACCGAGGTCTTACTACTACTAGTCATAGAAAAAGCTGCGTCGCACGGCATCTGCATACATGGTTTCGCCAGCGATGGGCCAAAGGGCTCAAGGGTACCGGAAGTGGACGGCACCAAGTTCGCGGCTTCTGCGGCTCCCGATCGCAAAAGGACCCAAATCACCACCCCGACTTCCCCAAGCCACTTGTCAAAAGTTGTCATGCGCCGCTGTGCTGTCACCCGCGATGAAGCCGCCATCCTCCCGTCCCTCGTCGTCGTCGTAACACATACTGGACCTACATGTACCTGGTACGGACGAGAGTCCGGGCGCTCCGGGAGGTCGGGAATGAAGGCTCTCCTCTTCCAGCTCACTGTTGACGATGGATCAGGTCATGCCACTGCCTCGGACTGCCTACCATGTTCATCACGTCCCAAGATTTACCTCGCAACTGTCGTCCGTCCTTGTTACACACACATGGATCTCTTGCAGGTCGTGTGCCCGTTCCATCATCGATCACTGGCATCAACAGTCCCTATCACCTACGGACACCGTCATGTCGACTTATACATTGATGATACTACTACGGCAGGTTACATTCATGCTGCAAGTGGGTGTCCCTGCAACGGTCTAGACCCCGGCCGAGGTCCACATTCATCCACTTCCAATTATCACACACACATGCCCACGCCTCGAAATCCTGCTGTACGCAAGTGAGGACGCACAATCATCAATCACATGCAGTGACTGGGGGAGAAGAGCGGTGCGGCAAATGCCAGCCCTGCTTGAAAGATCCATGCCTCTCCGAATACATGCTGCACGCTCCCGATTATCCTGAAGAAGAAAGCCGTTCGCATCCCGGCTTGAAGACGTTGGCGCTGCTGGTCTCTGAATCCTGGCGACCGACCGACCGGACCGTCAATTGTCGTTTCCCGTTCTCAGTGACACCTTGCCGGTCTGCGTCAAACTCAATAAGCGACAGCTCCTCAACTTTATCCACACATCGATTGGAGACGCACAAAGAAAACTCCCTTCAAAAGAAATTCTAAACCCCATCCTAGTACAACGTCGACCTTGAAGAAAATTCCCCGACAGACCGCAACACTGCGTGTGGACATCCACCCACCGGCCCGCAAATGCCACCCAACTGTAAAGACATCCCGATGAAAAACTGGGGACACTTTTGATCTCCCGGCAGCGTTCGACTGTGAGCGAAACCCCCGAGCGCGAGTAGCGGCTACATCGATTAATATGCGGTCACGGAGCTGGTCCAGGAGAATATTAATTACCTAGCAACACACCCGCAGCCTTTTACTCCATCGACATCCGCCCAAGTTCAAGGAATCTTTTCCCTCCTATGTCAGGAAATTTAGACCGACCGTTTATGTTCGATCTCGATTTCAGCCAGGACAACGGGTCGTGAGGTGCGATGCAGTCGACGTGGAGCGCCCATCCAGGGCTGGACACGCCTGATGAGGACGTGCGGGAACGAAAAAGGATACAGGTAATGATTTCTGGAAACCAGTCGTCTCCCACGTTCTTATTCCCGGGCTGCGACTTCAACCCTAGCCTCCTAGCTACAGTATGGATGGCTGACGATGGGACGATGTTGTCGCCGCCTGCAAAACCTGTATACGGCAAGGATGTATCGACTGTGTTGATGATCATCATGAATTCAAGATGAACTTCGTTGGCCTGTGGTCATTAAGGGTGGCCCCGTGGCTTTTCAGCCGCATATGCAACGGACATCACATTGATCCCTGTAGCTACCCTGTGTCGAGACTGTCGAGTACATTCCTGCCAGAAGTTGATTTGTTGATGTCAGCTTTTCCTGGAGGGATTGATACATGTAGATGAATCGAAGATTGTTGCATGCCCGTCGCAATCATTGTCATCGAAAAGCGTTTTGAACCACTTCCCGACGTCCAATCGCTTGTCCGACTACCATCCAACAACTTGTTATACCGGGTATCTCTTCGAGACGGGGTCACTGCTGCTCCGGGTATAAACCCGCTACGGGCCCATTGATCGGGAGTGCTCGCTGATTTTATTGACGAAAGAGTTGGCTTATGAGAAGGATGCCTGTATACAATAATCTCGCCCCTGACCACGATCTACATGTAGCAACTGGAGCTGGAGGGGCCAAGGCTCGGGATCTTACGCCGAGCCGCAAGCTTGGCAACAACACAGTCTACAGATACAGCACACAGTACGGAGATAACGCCGATCGACAATGCAAGGTGCTTTGCAGCGTCCCGCATGAGATTCCAGTCGAGTACGTACCTCGGCACCGTGTTTAGGTACTGTCCAACAGTTCTGCATGGGTGTCGCGCACACCACTCTCCCCTGATACCTTGGGAAAATAACCTGAATCTCTCAGCAACCAAGGACGGTAATTGACGATCTGAGTAGGATATTTGCAGGCTACCCTCTTCTGACGAGAACACCCATCCGGAGCTTCCACTGTTTTCGGACACGCTTTGCTTTCCCGCGTGCCCCGTACGTTGAGTTTACGGATCAAAGAAATCTTCTGCTCGCAAAACCCGGGGGTCAGCCAATGCCTGCATTGGCGATGAAAGGGTCGATCCTTCGGTCGTCAGCCGCCTCGGTTTCTCACCTCGCATGTGCAGTAAGCAGAGAAGAGGCACAGTAAAACGCGGTCCGCAGCCCTTCCTTCGCTCCCGTTCTCCTCTTTCTGGAGCATCAAGCTCCCTTTCATCTGCTCAAGAAGAGTCCAGACCAATCTATATATGCACATGCACGTTCGGAACGCACCTCGGTGACCATTGGGGGAGCTTCCGGACCCCTTCACCTCAACAATCAATCCAGATCGAGAGCCATCCTGATGATGAGGCGCGGCACCACTGAGGCGCAATATCCAGCTGTCGTCCCGCCGGGGCTCCCCAGATAGGATCAACGACGAACGTGAAGTAAGATCGGTCGGGGACGGTGGACCCGCGTCAAAAGAAACCTTTCTGGGGGATTTCGCACCGATGATTGAAGACGGCAACATCCGCGAAGACCTGCCGCAGCCATGTCGGGTAGCCTGTGTACCAGCTTGAAGTATCGCCCGACCGGACCACGACGAACCATCGCTCTCCGCGGAACTCAAATACTTGCGACGACCGGTGCATGAGAGAGTGTCGAAAGGTCTAGACTCGTCCCTGCACGCTGTCACATGAAGAAGTACCCCCGTCGCCTCGATGATCATTGGACAACGAGATCTGTGCCTGCCGCCGATGAGATGCCGATGTGTGTATCTTCAGACGTGCATCTTGTGACGCGACCTAATGCAGCCGCAGAGGATGCCCGGCCGCGAGCTCCCCTCGACCGAGTTCCTGACATCCCTTTTTGGTCCTAGGCAACCTGATCCATGTCCTCAACGACATCTTGCTCTTCAGCCGGAGTGTGCGTCGCAATTGCGGGCTCCTCCAGTGGCTGCACCGCCGCATCCCCCACCACTGCCTCCTCGACCGCGGCCTTCCTCCTCCACACCCTCGCCCATCTGTTGCCCCAAAGCACGATTTGATCACTCTCCGCACTCTTCCCGTCGAACCGCTCGATCATCTCGTCCTGCGCTCCAGATGCAACACCAGCGACCGCATCCTCGATGGCGGCGAAGAGATCGCGCATACCTTGCCTCTCCCTCGGTAGCGCCTCATCGATCTGCTGTCGCTGGGAGAACGGTAAGATTGGGTTATTGCGCTCGCGCAGCACCTGTCGCACACGGTTCGTGACCTTGAACATGGTGATAGCGATCAGCTCGTAGATTTGGCTGGAGGCGAGTGCCCGGCCGCGATCCATGTGATCCTGCAGCGCCCATTCGATGACAGACATGGGCGTGACGATCGTATAATTGAGCAGCTTGTCGATGATGTTCACCGCTGTTCCAGGGTGGTCGACCCAGAACTCTACCACCGATGTGATGATCTGTCGGCGAGCGAGCTCGGATTGCGGGCCAACAGCGAGTAAGCGATCTTTGCAGCGGTCAATGGTTGACAGGACATGCGAAAGCGACTTCGAGCCGACGCTGCAGATGGAGGTCATGTATACGTCAGTGCTTGCGACCAGTGGCTCGGCAACGCCTTGGTTGGCCGCGTTCTCTTGAACCACGTTCAACACGTTCTCGATTTCCTCCTCCGGGGCCTTCTTTCGCAGCATCTGCATGATCGCAAGCCCTTCCTTGGCGTAAGGTGTCTTATCATCATCGTACTTGCATGCAGGCACTTCCTTCTCCTTGCTGTCTGGGATCAGCGGATGGTACTGCTCAGGTAGAGTATCGCGCACGCGCTTTGCAAACGAAAGCTGAATCTCCTTGTCGAGTGCGCCAATGATGAAGGCTTTCTTAGGATGAACCTGAGAAAGGTCGAGCTCGGGGATCCTGTTGTCGCTGTTAGAATACGCAACTTTCGCACAGATGTCTGACACACACCATTCAGTCCATTTCCATCTGAATTCAAAGTTGCTTAGATGGTGCGCGAACCAGTCCATGAAGCGATATCCAAGTTCCATGTCCATGGCGTCTAGACCGCGAAATAGAAATCTGATGGCTCGCCCCAAGCTAGGTGCTACTGCTGCTGGAGAGATCTTGCAGGATTCGGTGATGATTGAGTGATAGTACACGAGCCTGTGCTCTGGCGCAGGCAACTGGAAGATCTGCGAGAAAACGGCGTCGATTATCACGTCCTCTGGCTTCCACGTCGGTTTACCCTCTGGCATGTCACGCAACTTGTCGAACGCGGTGGAGCGCTTGACGAAGATGTCCGGCGACCAGAAGCAGTCGATCTCGTTCAACAACCGTGCCGTCACGTTCCGGTTGAAGTCGAGTATGTTAACCGTGTCCACGATAGCGTCGCGAAGTAAAGAAGAGGCAACATCAGAAGTCGGAGGTACAGACTCGATGCCTTGGTCGGCGAACACCGAGAAGTAGACCTCGGGAAACAGAGCCTTAGTACCTGGGTTGACAGGGGACGGAACGTTGATGGATGGAAAGGAATGCTTCACACTGTCGGTAGCTTCAGCAGTTCCATTCTCACCACCGTTTGTCTCACCGTCCGCGCCTTGCAACCTGCGGCTAGGGTCGTAAACTCGTGGGATGCACCTCAACTCCCAGCCATTGTTGGCTTCGTCCTGGAGCTGCTGCTGTAGCAAGAAGATGACACTAGCGCACGACATGGGTTTCTCTTCCTGATCGTTGATGTTGGGATATGGATCGACGAGTGACTCGAGCGAATGCGGCGTGGAAGCGATGACGTCCGTCTTCTCCATCAAAGCGGACGCCTTCTGCTGTAACGATGCGTCACTGGCGGTTGCGAGCAGATACGGGATGGTGAGGAGGATGATCTTGACGAGCTCGAGACCCACAGCATCATCTGCCGAGGCGGTTTGGAGATCCACAGCGCGACCGAACAACTCGTCCAGAATAGGGAGTATCCCGTCCTCCTCGTAGAGCTGGCTCATGCATGCCAAGAACCGCAGCATCAGCTTGAACTCGCGCCAATGTCCAGCATCTAGCGCTCCCTGCAGCTGCTGCGCAGCTTGACCGAGTACGTCTTGTGCAATTTCAGATCTTTCGACATTGGCATAGAGTACCACCCCAGCAACAAAAGGGATCTTGAACGGCTGCTCGACCACGAGCTTCAGTACGACCGTGCAAAACGTCTCTTTGACGTACTCATCGTCGTAATTCTCCGCCGCCAACTTGGCGATATTCGCAGCCACTTCGTGCGGCAGCCTGAGGGCTTCTTCGGCAATCTCGAGCAAGCCCTTCCTGAGCTTGGTACCCGGAGGCGCGTCATAACGTTGGCGCTGGTTGCGATTGCCTTGATCGTAGTCATCCTCCTCTGCGTGATACCATTGTCAGTATAAAAACGTGCAGAGAGGGTTGGGATTGCGCATTGGCTAATGTCTGACCTCTGAAGCGTTTGCGCTTATTGTGGCCTCGTCCACCACCGCCGCCTCCCCCTCGATATTCGCGTCGGTTGTCGACGTCGGCCATAAAGCTGAATTGTCAATAAGATTCCAAAGACTGGGTGCGGATGCGCGATTGATGAGATTGAAAAGCGCGAGGCTGAACAGTATTCGCGCGTGGAAGTTCACTATGTACCTGTGTAGTGAGGCTCACGAAGCTTAGTCCACCGATCTTGGCAGTACTAGTCACGTGAGTTGACGCGCTAGTGGGACGTTCACATGAAAGCCGTCAGCACTTCGAGCATGCTCGCTCGACTGATTTAGTCTTCCTCACACTCGAGTCCATCGCAAGCACAGTACGTCGAGACAGCCAAGATGCCAGCCATACGCAGTAGCAAAACCCGCAAGCCGCCGCCCGATGGCTTCGACGACATCGAAGACACGCTGCTCGAATTCTCCAACAAGATGAAGGACGCCGAGAACGCGAGCCACGAGGGCAAAAAGAAGCACGAAACGCAGTGGCCGATATTTCAGATCACTCACCAGCGTACGTATGCCGCGCCATGAAAGTCGCATGCCTGGCTTGAGCACCACTTTTGCCCCGGAGGAGACGAGAGGACTGCTCTACTGGGAGGGCCGCTAAGGTGAGAGGCATCGTCTTCATTTTGACCTCACACCTCATGCGACTCGTGGGCAACTGCATGTGGAGGTAATGCTGACATTTAGGGCACCTGGCAGGCTCGCGATACATCTACGATCTCTACTACGAGAAAGAAGCCATCAGCAAACAGCTCTACGACTGGTTGCTCAAGAATGGATACGCAGATGCGATGTTGATCGCCAAGTGGAAGAAACAAGGGTACGAGAAGGTAGGTGCAATTGCAGGCTTACCTCTCGGATCAAGGCCATACAAGGGCTGACTCAGAATGGTAGCTCTGCTGTCTCCGCTGCATCCAGACAAAGGAGACCAACTTCAACAGCACGTGCATTTGCCGTGTCCCAAGGGCGCAATTGAAAGAGGACCAGGAGATTCAGTGCGTGGGCTGTGGCTGTAGTGGCTGCGCCAGCAATGATTGAACGCTCATGCTACAAATTCAAACCCCGATTTACGATGAATGTTTACACAGCCGCGGTGTCAAGGTAACGCTCGGGGTTGGGAACGTCCTGCAGTTCCTACGTGGAGGAAAAAGAATTCAACTTCGATAATGCTTGAACGATACGTCTAAGGAGAAGTTGCACACAATTGATCAGCGGGTCGTGGGCAAAAACTGGGAGTGTGAGCATTCCCGGAGGATTATGCGTTGGAAGCGCCGCGTTTGTGTCCGACATACTAGATGGGTGGATCACGAGGCATATAACGACCAATCATGGTAACAGCTCCCCCTCGTTCACAGCGATTCTGTACTCGCATGGTTGTAGTCCTGATATCTCGTGGAAGTATACAAGCGGTTGTACGATAGACAGTGTCACATCGGGAGCTTCCAAGGTTGCTAGAATGTAACGTATTACGCATTATGTAGACTATTACATGACAATGGAAGGACTTTTAGATCTGCAGTACACCCCCACCAGGCCACTCGGGCGGCCTTTTAAGTCCTTCGCCTGTTCCATTCGGTGTTGCGGGCGATGATTGCACAAGGGAAGGGTGTTCATCATCCAGCTCATCCACATCGCTTTCCGTACCGTTGGTGACAGGCGCTGGCGGCTCGAGTTGATCCTCCGAGCTGTCTCGAGTCCTTGGTCTACTGTCAGTGTCTTCAGTGAGAATTACCGTTCTCTGCAGCAGTGCTGGATCGCCACACCCGACGCCTGAACAGCCCGACAGGACTGCGACTAGGGGGGGATGGACTGTTACGTTCGCTCTCCCAACCAGCTCGCAGTGCTGCTTGCGACTTATTCATCATCTGCTGAACAAGCGGCAACTCCAGGTAGCCGTTACTCTGCCTCGCGAAGAGGACCAAGCCAAGGCATAGGAGTAGCAGCGTGGACTGCACGATGCCCATCCGCTTCTGCCAAACCAACTCATCGGCGACGAGCGTTAGCCTAGTGCTGAGCGCGAGCATCTCGCGCTGATACTGCTCCCGCTGTCCTTCGAGCTCAATGACGGTACCCTGCCATAGTTGATCGTAAGCCTGGCGGAAGCCGTTGAGCTCGCTCATAACCGTCTCGTTGAGGTGCGCCAAGAAGTTGGTGGTCGAGGAGATCTGCCGCTTCTCTACCTTGTCGAAGGCATCTCTGAGAATACGGGATTGCTCTTCGATGTACTGAAGGCTGAGCGTGCTGTTGCTTTCGAGCTGCTGTAAGCGTTTCGAGATCGATTTGAAAAATGACTCTTGGGTAGGAGGTTGAGAGAGCGCCGCTGAAGACGAAGTCGCCGTGGCTCGAGTGGAGTTGCTGGAGGCAGTGGCGGAGGTATTTATCAACGCGGACGGCTTGTTTGTCAACGACATTACGGGAGTCGTCGCATTGGAAACCGAAACTGCTGGTGGAATTGTTGTACCGTTCGCTGAAGCTCCTTTGGAGTTGTGGGCGGACGACACAACGGGAATATGCGATGAACTGGAGACACTGTCTTTCGTTTCTGACACAGTCCTTTGACTCGAGCAGGACGCGTCCTTAACGCTTGTAGGCTTTGGGACAGGTATCGTGCCTATCAATGAACCATCCGGACTGACAGCCACACTTTTCGACTGCGGATCTCTACCATCCAATCTTGTTTCTGGGAGAGGATGGATCTCTGTGACTACTGCAGCACATGTGGTTTCCGTCCAGCTGGCTGGGCTTGCGTTGGGAGACGGTCCTATCGCGTTGTTCGTCGATGTGTCCAACGATCCATCACTTGTGTTCATCGGTACGTCTTTGATCATGCCGGGAATCTCGGTGTTGATCGCGGCTTCGCTGGCAAAAGGGTCGGCTATCGTCAGGACCTCTTGGATGCTCTGCGCAGTCTGCTTCTCGTCTTCTTGGGTCGCTGCGAGTGGCTCCTGCGCAATCGATGGTGCCGGCACTGTTTCAGCCTCCTGCGCAGGCTCCTCGTCGATTTCACCTCTCGCAAGCTCCTCCTGCTGTCTGAACTCTTGCATCATCGTTTTGCCGTGAACGCGGAGCAGGCTGACAGGACAATAGTATTCATTACCATAGTGAGTCAAAAATTCGACGCGCAGGTAGCGTGCCCAGATGAGCGGGTTCTCCACCAGAAATGCTTGCACTTCCCGCGTGTTACGTGCTTCGAACGTACCGAGATCCTTCCACTTGTCCAACTTGACAGGATAGCGATCAGATACCGAGACTCGAAAGTGCCGGAAGATGCTGCTGAAAAATTCGTAGTTGGCCAAGACTACAGTATCAACCAAGATGTCATTGCATAGTTCGATGATGAAGAACTTGTTCTGAGCTGCGCAGACATTCAGCATATAGCTGTCCTTGTTCTCGACGAGCACTGACGACGCCGATTTGCACTCTTTATTACTTTTCAAGACAGTTGCGGCACAATCGAATGAAGCGTAATTGGTCCGTTCCTTACACGTCTTCCCAGCATCTTTGGGGCGTAGCAAGTTACTGGCCGATGACGACTGAGTTGCTGCTACGTACTCGGACGCTCCGGTAGAGGTGGGGTTCTTGTCTGCGGTCGTAGACAGACCGCCGCCGAAGCCGGAGAAGTCCAGATCAATCTCACTCTCTTCACCAAGTGTGTCTAGTGCATACTCAATTCCCGGACGCCGCCTGTCACCACTGGCGATTCGTTCTTGGCCGACATGCTCGGGCAATTGTCCGGCTTTGGCGAGATTCTGCTTCTTCCACTCATCGAAGGACAGGAAGTTGGCGTGATCGAGAGGTGAGTCTGATTCCGCTTCTGTTTCCGCCCTCCGGACCTGTACCAGAGCGTCTGATGCTGCGAGAGGGTCTTCATTTGCAGTCGTGTTTGTACTCTGAGCGTCCGCAGGACTCGTCGTGTTCGAGAGCGGGCTGACTTCAACGGAGAGATTGGTGGTGGCTACAGTTCCTGTAAACGGTGGTGTAGTCGTAGTAGAAGGCTCCCCACTGCTATGTCCTGAATCACCAGAAGGAGACGATGCAGTCTGCCCTGAGGTTGAGATAGATATGCTGTTCGCCACTGACCGGTCCGTCCGTAGGCATTGCTGCGGAAGGACATGGGTCATGTAGTTCACCGTCCGGCTTATGCATGTCGCATTGTCTGGTATTAGCCCAGCGGTCGTGGTCGGTGGTACACTTCGAGTCGAAGATGCCAGCGTATGGTCCCCGGCAGGGACCTCCGGACGCTCTGTATCCAGATCATCGCCTGGCTGGGCGTTGGCGATCACGCATCCTAGCAAGAGCAGCAGGCGAACGGCAAGTTGCATATGCTTGAACATGCTTCACCGGCATTTTCCACTTCGCATCAGACGTTCAACGATGCATCAAACGGGACGGTCGAAGAGAATATAGAGAAGCACACGACACGTCGTGCCAGCTTGCATCCGACTTTTGTGAGACGGTGTTCCGCATTCGGAAACAATCGAGGGTCCTTGAGCCCCCGCTCCCGTCCGGGGCCGCAAAGTTAATACATACCTGAATATACCTGTACTATTATTAACAACGGTTAACAGTGTCAGTCACGCCTTGTCCTCAGTCTGGTCTCTCCCGTATCGGTCTTCAGTGTGATGGCGGTCGCGTACTCCGCCAGAGCGCGTGTATTCTGGGGCCATGCGCTTCGTGTGCGGTCGGCGGCCGGCGCCAAGCGTGGCCTCGCCAGCGTTGCAGACCTACCGAGAAGCGCAAGGTCGATATTAATCTCCTTCGTATCAGCGACCGACGTACGGCTGACTTTGCTTCAGATACCCAGTGGACGTTGTAGTCATAGGAGGAGGTCATGCAGGCTGTGAAGCATCGGCAGCATCGGCACGTGCTGGCGCTCGCACAACGCTAGTCACACCCTCACTCGATAACCTGGGAGTATGCAGCTGCAATCCGTCCTTCGGTGGCATTGGAAAAGGGACGATGATGCGTGAGATCGACGCGCTGGATGGACTCGTCGGACGCATAACCGATAAGGCAGGAGTACAGTTTCGGGTACTCAACAAAAGGAAAGGGCCGGCAGTATGGGGTCCCAGAGCGCAGATTGACAGGAAGCTGTATATGAAACACATGCGGGAAGAGATCATGGCATATCCTGGACTGTCAGTCAAAGAGGGGAAGGTAGCGGATATCATCGTTGATCGATCGCCAGATGCGGCAACGGAGGGCAGGCATGGCAGGATCACGGGTGTGAGGTTGGAATCTGGGGAAACCATATACACGGAAAACGTTATCATTACCACCGGGACATTCCTGGGCGGCGAGATCCATATCGGCCTCGACGTATTCCCATCAGGCCGTATGGGTGAGGCTGCGACGCTTGGCCTGTCCGCGTCCCTCCGTGAAGCAGGCTTCAAACTAGGAAGATTGAAGACGGGTACTCCGCCGAGGCTGGACAGAAAGTCTATCGATTTCTCAAAGCTGCAGATACAACCTGGCGATGAGCCTCCCATGCCGTTTTCGTATCTCCATGATAGAGTCGCCGTGGAGCAGCAACTGGACTGCTACAGTACGCATACCAATCCGGCGGCGCACCAGATCATCCGTCAGAACCTTGACAAAAGCATACATATCCGCGAGAGTGTCAAAGGTCCGAGATATTGTCCGTCTCTCGAGAGCAAGATCCTGCGCTTTGCGTCTAAGGAGCAGCATCTCATCTGGCTGGAACCAGAGGGCTTCGATACTGATGTTATCTACCCTAACGGTATCAGCATGACAGTACCTGCGGACGCGCAAGCTGAGATGCTGAAGACCATTGTTGGTTTGGAGAATGCGAAGATGCTACAGCCTGGGTACGGCGTGGAGTACGACTACGTCGATCCACGCGGCTTGAGAAGCACACTCGAGACAAAAGCGATCAGTGGCCTGTTCCTTGCCGGCCAAATCAACGGCACGACCGGGTATGAGGAGGCTGCTGCACAAGGTATCCTGGCAGGTATCAATGCCAGTAATGCTGCAGTCGGCAGGCCACCGTTCGCCATGTCCAGAGCCGACGGCTACATTGGTATCATGATCGACGATCTGGTCACCAAAGGCGTCAGCGAGCCATACAGGATTTTTACGAGCCGTAGCGAGTATCGAATGTCTGCTCGGGCGGACAATGCTGATCTGCGACTGACTGCTAAAGGCAGAGAGGCCGGTGTAGTCGGTGATTTTAGGTGGTCAGCCTTTAGCGACGAGAAGAAGCAGATGGAGGAGCTGCAGATGCTGCTCTCCGCGAAGCGCCTGAGTTCACAAGCGTGGATCGAACATGGGTTCCCGGTCCGGAGTGACAGCATCAAACGAAGCGCTTTCGACTTGCTCAGGCATGCAAATGTGACGACATCGACCTTGGTGTCCCTAGTACCGGAGGTTGCAAACTATCCTGAGCGTGTTCGCGCCCGTCTGGACATCGAAGGCACATACGCCCCATATATCATGCAGCAGGAAGTGACCGCAGTCGCTTTCGCGAGGGACGAGAGTCTTCTGTTACCACCTGGCTTGGATTATCAGGCTATTCACGGTCTGAGCTGGGAGGAGAAGAAAGTGCTAAGCGAAACGCAGCCTGAATCGGTCGGCCAGGCAAGGCGCGTCGAAGGTGTCACACCGGCAGGAGCTCTGAGACTCCTCGCTTATGTCAGAGACAGATGGCGACGACAGCAGAAGGAAAAGGCATTCAAAGAGACCTTCGAGGGGCAACCTCCAGGGCGTGAGATGGAGACAGTGGCTTAATGCAACTCTCGATGTTGCGTTTTTCATGCACAGCAGCAGCGTTGCCATCCTGCATGAGAACAACATTTTCGGATACCGCAGTCGTGGGTCGTACACACTCTCCGAGTCACGCAAGCTCGGTTTTGGGTGCAGCGATATGATTCACCGCGACTCGGTTGTGTCTACGGCTCGAGATCATGACTGCCTACGTCGAGCCCGCTACGATCATAACATGATCAATCGTCGCGACGGAGGCTACAACAGCGTGCTGCAAGACTCTGCTCGACCTTTTCGCTGCGATCAACAACCGAACCCAAGACCTCGATGCACAGGACAACTTCAAGATATGGGCGCCCAGTACTCCTGCTTTGTGTCAAAAGAAGCATGACGCGGTCTCGCCAGCGTCTCATCCTGTTCATGAACGCAGCCCTGCTCTAGGTCACTTGCACTGTATTGAACACTCAAGACATAGGTGCATTGATCACAGGACAGGCACGGATGAAGGCAGTGTTCATCTGCTCAGAGCGGATGTCATATCTTCTGATCATCTCACGAAAGATCTACAGTATCTTCGCACAGCCGAGTCACTCCGTTGTTGTGGTTCGCGGAGAGAACTTCTCGCAAATTGTTCCACTGGCCGCGGCGCTTGTCCAACATCGGATTGCACAGGCTACGCCACGATCTGGCAACAGCTACAACGAAAGCTCTGTTCGACAGGGTGCCGGCAAAGGCGAAGTATGGGTCGATAGTGTTACTTTAGATGACAGACTCAATACCATTCGACTTCGGAGAATGTGACTGTTATTGTGCAACGTCCGAGCCGTTTCACACAGTGTTGCTCTTGACTGTCGCCACAAAGTAGGTCCGTATCTAGCACTGCAATGCGAAGGGAAAAGTGCATAAGGCTCAGGTTGCGGCCTCAACGTAGTCAGTAATAAACGCATAAGGTCGTACGGGCGAACATCTGTAATTTATAGAGTCATCTCTATCTTCTTGTCTGTCTATCTGTCGTGAATTTTGGCAGGCACTCTACTGCAGGGTATCACAACTCCTTAAGCTCAAATACACAACACCGTCGTGCTGCCGCCACCAACCAAACGCACGCCAGCGTGCAAGTAAACCAGTAATCCTACGACGCGCGCGCAGCAGATTTTAGCCTCGCCGGCCCTAACCCAGCTCGAATCTCATCCAGCTGCTGCAAGCCTGTCTGCGGTCCGCCACGCTTGACCCTGCGCCCGGCTTTCCCCGTCTTCGAATGACCGCCCAAAAATTCGTCCATGATCCCATCGAAATCCGTCCGCATCAGCTGCGGCGCCTCGGAATCCGTGGCGCGACTGTAACTGGAAATGCCGCTGACCCCGGAGAGGCCAGAGACATTACTATAGCGGCTGGCTTTCGATGCCTTGGATAGACCGGTCAGACCAGACGCCAGGGATGTGGTATCGTTGAGTTCGCTGGCACCTTCATCTTCGTCCAGCTCGGCTAGCGTGTCTTCTTCTTCGATGATATTGTCGAAGCGGGCATCCAGGAGAGTTTGTTGGTCGGTCCGCGCAAGGGCGGAGGAGGTCATGGAGTAGTTTGTTCTGCTGGTCTTGGCGCCTTTGCGCTTCTTCGTTCGACCGCTAGCGAGTGAGGATAGGGCGGACGAATCTAGTGCTGACGGTGTAGCGATGGGCCTGAGCGCGGTCTGGCCGGCTGGTTTGGCGGCCCTGACGTCGGATTTGAACTTCTTGAACTCATCCAGCCAGGCACCTTCTGTAGGATCAGCCGGCGGCTGCGCCTGGACGTCTTCTGGCGGTTTTGCGGCTTCTCCTTCCGGTAACGGCAATGCTACAGGCGGATTTGCTGACGAGATCGATGGGCTCGCCGCGCGGACTGTGTCATCGCTCTCCCAGCCCTCATCATCGTCGTCAAACATCTGCTGCTCACCCAGTCTCTCCCATTCGTCACGCTCCACCTCCGCACCTTCCCTCGTCAATTCGGCGAAGATGTCATCCTCATCGTCGACATACTCCTCATCCTCCAGCGCCTCGAGCGCCTCTCTCAACCTGGGATCCATATCGGGCTGAAATCCAGCAATCTCATCCGGCACATCCTGCTGGTCCTGATACGTCCGCCTCTGCACGAATTCACTGGGCAGCACCTCCTCCGGCAGCAAACTCCGCGCGTTACTCGCTACGCTATCACCACCCACACTCTGTACGTCCGTGACACCACCACCGAGATCCATATCCCGTAATGCATCTTCCAGTCTCTGTTTCCCCTTTCCCTTCTTCGCCTCCTGCTGCGACGCCTCCACCCACGTCACGGCCCCTCCACCGCTGCCCAGATCTCGCATATGCTGCATGTAGTCGTACTGCGTGTCATCGTAAAATACGCCATGTTGCGCCGCCTGGCCCTCGTTCGGCTTGAAGCTCAGACCGAATTCGTCTTCCAGATCGCCTCGTTGCCGAGCATTCTTGCTCCGGTAGCTTGATGACCCGGATGCCACGGAGGCAGCGGAGGAGGATGAGCCATAGTCATCTTCTTCGGGTTGTCTTCGGGGCGCTTGCCTTTCGGCGAAGACCATGGAAGGCGCATTTTCATCGTGAATGAGAGGGTCGTTTTGCGCGCGGTGGACCAGAGAGAAAGTGGTGGCGGTCTTCTTGTCGATGAACTTGCGGCGAGGCATCTTGAGTGTGTGTCGTTATCAGTTCGTTATGAAGATCTTCGTAGTTGGGCGCAGGATGGTGGTCGGTGGGGTGTCAATGAAAAGCACATGCAAATCGTCAGTTGCCCGCGAAATCTTGGCACTCCCAGCACTTCTTTTCGAGGTCGGCATTTTCCCTTGGACCGCACGCAACTGCAGCATAGTTGTACTCGCAGTCATTCCATCTAGTCGCACTCAAGATGGCGGCAGTGTACAAATCATTATCCAAGCAGAAGCCCAATGGCTCAACACGTGATGGGGAGGCAGACAGCAAACCCAAGAACCGACAGCGAGTGCTCATGCTGACCTCGCGCGGCGTCACCTATCGGTATGCGCCAACTCACGTCTCTCAGTGTCGCTAGCAAAACTGATCAAAGTCCTTCAGACACCGCCACCTTCTCGGCGACCTCAACGCCCTCCTCCCGCACAGCCGCAAAGATGCCAAACTCGACACGAAAACGCAGCTCTCCCAACTCAACGAGCTCGCCGACCTCTACAACTGTAACAACGTCATGTTCTTCGAAGCGCGCAAGGGCAAAGACCTCTACATCTGGCTCGCCAAACCCCCAAACGGGCCCACGCTGAAGATGCACTGCCAGAACGTGCACACCATGGAAGAGTTGAACTTCACCGGCAACTGCCTCAAGGGCTCCCGACCCGTCTTGTCCTTTGACGCGGCATTCGACAAACAAGCGCACACGAGAGTCATCAAAGAGCTGCTCACGCATACGTTCGGCGTCCCGCAGAGCAGTCGCAAGGTCAAGCCCTTCGTCGATCACGTGGTGGGGTTCACGATCGCCGACGGCAAGGTGTGGATCCGGTGTTATCAGATCTCGGAGACGGAGGCTTCGAAGCAGACCAAGTCGTCCGGGGAGAGGCAAGAGGACCAGGAGCCGTCCATTTCCGCGCCGAAGGCGGTAGGCAAGGGCGAGACGAACATCTCGCTCGTGGAGATCGGGCCGCGGTTCGTCCTGACACCAATCGTCATCTTGGAGGGAAGTTTTGGGGGTCCGGTGATTTACGAGAACAAGGAGTTCGTCAGCCCGAACCAGATCCGGTCGGATCTCCGGCGGGCGAAGGCTGGGAGGTATAGTAATCGGGCGGAGGGCACGCTGGAGCGGAAGGTGAAGCGAAGGGATCTGGGCTTGAGGACTGGGGAAGGAAAGAGGGAGGTGGACGAGCTCGATGAGCGAGTCTTGTTCGCTTGAGCAGTGGGTTTGCGTTCGTGTTAATCAAGGGCATAGCGTGGCGTTCATTGGGATACGGTGATGATACCAGGGAGTGTACAGTTCGACTGCACTATTGATTTCTGAAGAGAGGCTCTGGTGGATATTCGCGTTGTCTTCAGCTCTGCTGCGGCGAGTGCCACGTATAATGCGACTCGAATCCAAGAAACAACTGCCTGCAGCGCTCATGGCTGGCTCATTCACCAGCGTCATCGTTAACCGAGTTCGCTTGCTTCTGGCCATAGCTCTTCAATCGCCAACAAGCCATGCCTACGAGCAAGCTTAGCATAGCACTGAAGAAACAACAAGGAGATAGCCTGGGATTTGAGGAGTGGAATGGAGTACAGGGTATGATGGAGCGGTTGAAGGTAGGTGGAAATGATCTCGTACAGGTAAGACCCGGTGTCGGTAGGCAGAGTAGGGAGTCCACGATCTGGTGAATTCTTTGGTGGGAGACCAAAGTTTTATAACTATGAACATCGGCATCGTGGTTGCTTTCGTTAGTATGGTTCAAGACGTTCTGCCACGTACCGTACAAGCCAAAGAGAACGCTGAAACTGCGATTGGACGCGAAAGGAGTTCGGATCATCAGAGCGTAGCCGGTCGCATAGGTTAAGATACCAAATAGAGAGCAGAAGGCGGTGGCGCTCGAGTAATGTTCGAGAAGACTTGGGTCGTTTTGTTTGATGGTAATACATCATCACAGGAAGACAGCGGGCTAGCCATTTAGCAAGCAAAGGGAGGCAGGAGGCAAAGCAAATCAACCATGCCATGATTCCGCTAGCATTCGTGTTGACTCCATCTCGAAACGCCGTTGCGCATAGTTTTAGAAAAACATGCACCTTCCGCTCTGATCCACCCCCGTCCACCCTAGGCACGTCGGTTCCCAGCAGCAGCTGAGCCAAAATGGCTGGCTGCAACTCATATCGAGCTGGGGTACAGCATTATCCTTACCATACCGCCGAACGACTGCGGTGGCAGGTTGTGCTTGAATTGCGCTCTCACGACCCCCGAGTTGCCTGCGCGAAAAGGATATCATTAGTCCTCTGAATCATTGTACCACCGTTTCGCTTTGTGTACTGCCTCGTCTGCACCAGACGTACCGTGTGGCCTCGTCACCTTTCCCCAGATGACCCGTATCTTCGTGCCCCGGATTTCCCGCTTGCCGCGGTAGACGTATGCGATGCGCTTGCCCAGGTAGAAGGAGGCGGCCTTGGGATCGTCGACACCCTCGATCTTGATGAGTGAGGTGCCCGGGTTGGTGTTGCGCTTGCCGCGTTGGTATGAGAGGTGCTTGCCCCTGTAGGTGACAGGACTGTTAGCAATCCTCCGTGTTTGATGTGTCGGATGTGTATCATTGTCCTTCTACTGCGGCTTTCGCGATTGGCAGTGAGAGCGAACATACTTGACGTATAGTCTGTGACCGGATCCTGCGTTCTCTGCGGCCATTGTGCCTGTCTGTGGGCTTGTCGGTCGAGGGAATGTTAGTCAGTCGAGGGTTCGTTGGCGGGTGATGTTGCTTTCGTTGATTGCCCGCTGGTTTGGTGATGCGGTGGTGTGGAGTGGGAATTCTGAGGTGCGCGATTATCTTGGCAGGACGGCAGGGCTGCGGTCCGTGCCGAGTGCTGCCTAAGGCTTCACGTTTAGTCAGCCACCACTATGTCTCCCACTGCATCTCCTGTCTCCAGTCCGAGTCTTCCGCGAGCGTTGTCTCCGTATTCCTTGTTCATCAATTCCAATCCTCATCTCCTGCTGATGAACAGAGGGTACTCTCGACAGCGGGTGATGGGTTCTATAACAAGAGCACGTGCTGCTTGACTTGCACATCCCTAGGGACAAGCGCATGTATCGTGCTCTACAGCTTCTGATCCATTGATCACATAGTTTCCTCTCGACCCTCGAGGCGACGGACCAGGGCGGGTTGCCCGATGCGGTAGCACGGTCAGTCGGTCGTCGTTCGTGAATCGTGATAGCCACCAACGCCTCGTTTCGCAGAAGCACGGACACGCGCGTTCCGACTGCCTGCTCTCACATCATTACATCTGAAGAAGTCGTCGCGAGATGCGAGCCGAGACGGACTTGGCTTCATGGTCCATCGTGAGATGTCGAAGCAGCAGCGCAATGCAGCGGAGGGTTCGGCGACTGTTCAAGCAGTCGCGTCATCAATGGCTGAAGTTGCTGCTGGCGGAGAAAAATTATCACGCGCTGGGCATTTCAGTACGATGCAAGGTACATGTCTCTACTGGGTGCGTGGAAGATCCGTAGATTATTATGAGTAGATAGTGAGGAAAATATTCGTCTTCCGAGTCCAGCACCGCTTACCGGCTGTAACACTCGTACGAACAGGAAGCGATCGCGCCTCCATCGGTGACGTTGTTATTTTTGCCGCCAGCCATCGCCCTCCCCACTATCATCGCTCGCTGTCGGCATTCCGTAGCACCAAAGGCGACCGACCGACCTGCTAGCGGAGCTCCCGCGCCCTCAGAATCTCTAAACACCGAAAGATTTCCTCAACCACTTCTCACACACACACACACCCACCCTCCTCCTTCTCCTTCACGCTTACTTCCCACCTTGCGCACCTTCAATCTTTCTCCGGTGCTCCATTCACACCTCATTAACCCCCAACTTGTACCAATTGCATCGGCGCGATGGCCGACACACTGATTCATCCGGAGGTCGAGCAGAATGCCGGGTAAGTGAGCGCTCGAGTACGCCCAATACATGACCACGGCCGCTTCCCGCTCGCAATGATGAATGATGATTATGCTCTATCCCAAGGAGCGCAACATGACTATAACCATCCCATCGGATCTGATCTTGCACTTGCATTTCGCGCCTTCGTCACCGTCACTGCAGCATACCGGAGGGATTGCTGACATGTGAGTGATGCAGCACCATCGAGCTCAAGGACAACACCATCATCGTCGTCCTCGGTGCCTCCGGTGACTTGGCCAAGAAGAAGACCTTCCCAGCCCTCTTCGGCCTGTTCAGAAATGGCTTCCTGCCTAAGGACGTAAAGGTCATCGGATACGCCCGGACAAAGATGGACCACGAGGAGTATCTGAAGAGAGTCAAGAGCCACATCAAGACGCCCACAAAGGACATTGAGCAGCAATTGGATGAGTTCTGCAAGTTCTCGACGTACGTTAGCGGTCAGTACGACAAGGACGACAGCTTTCAGAACCTCGAGCAGCACTTGCAGGAGCTGGAGCAGGGACGGAAGGAGACGAACAGAATCTTCTACATGGCCCTGCCCCCGTCCGTCTTCATCCCCGTCTCCGAGCACCTTAAGAAGAACAACTACCCCAAGTCCGGCATCACGCGGATCATCATCGAGAAGCCGTTTGGCAAAGACCTCGCGTCGTCGCGTGAGCTTGACCGGGCATTGCGTCCGAACTGGAAGGAGGAAGAGATCTTCCGTATCGACCACTACCTGGGCAAAGAGATGGTCAAGAACATCCTCATCCTTCGATTCGGCAACGAGTTCTTCGGCGCTACTTGGAATCGCAACCACATCGACAACGTGCAAATCACATTCAAGGAGCCGTTCGGTACCGAAGGCCGTGGAGGCTACTTCGACGAGTTCGGTATCATCCGCGATGTCATGCAGAACCATTTGCTCCAAGTTCTCACATTACTGGCCATGGAGCGCCCCATCTCTTTCTCATCCGAGGACATCCGTGACGAGAAGGTCCGCGTGCTGCGCGGCATGCCCGCCATCGAGCCCAAGAACGTCATCATCGGCCAGTACGAGAAGTCGCTCGACGGCACCAAGCCCGGGTACAAAGAGGATGACACCGTGCCGAAGGAGTCGCGATGCCCGACGTTTGCCAGCATGGTCGCGTACATCAAGAACGAGCGCTGGGACGGTGTGCCCTTCATCCTCAAGGCCGGCAAGGCGCTCAACGAGCAAAAGACCGAGGTGCGCATCCAATACAAGGATGTCACGAGCGGCATCTTCAAGGACATCCCGCGCAACGAGCTCGTCATCCGTGTGCAGCCGAACGAGAGCGTGTACATCAAGATGAACAGCAAACTGCCGGGCCTGAGCATGCAGACGGTGGTTACAGAGCTCGACCTGACGTACCGGAGACGGTTCTCCGACCTCAAGATCCCGGAGGCGTACGAGTCGCTCATCCTCGACGCGCTCAAGGGCGACCACAGCAACTTTGTGCGCGACGACGAGCTGGACGCCTCGTGGCGTATCTTCACCCCGCTCCTGCACTACTTGGACGACAACAAGGAAATCATTCCCATGGGCTACCCGTACGGTATGTTAACGCCTGCACAAGTACGATCATCTGACCCAGCGCTAATCTTTGTGACACGCAGGCTCCCGTGGCCCAGCCGTCCTTGACGACTTCACTGCATCCTACGGCTACAAGTTCTCCGACGCTTCTGGCTACCAGTGGCCGCAGACGCAGACGCAGCCCGACTCGAACAAGCTTTGAGCGGTGTTCGCTCGGCCACCAATGACGTCTTGTACCTAGGCCCGTGTACGTACCGGTTCAAGCGGACGAGGGTATCGAAGGAGCATCTTAAATCAGATACAGCGAGATCCGGATGTTCTGCTCAGTGCGACGACCGTCCCAACGAGACGCAGAACTTTTAGATAGGAACGAAGTGAGGTATATAGAAGTTGTGCTTGGGAATGAAAAGTGTATGAGAGTACCGACCCGAGTTGAATGGACACCTCTAGTCGTGAGTCCAATCCATGCTTTAGCCGAATGCGATCAGTCCTTGTGTTTGTAGGAAATACTACATACCTACATAGGTAGGTAGTACTTCGAGGCGTACAGGGTCATCACGTGATGGCTGGGCGGATGCGGATTAGCGGGAAGTCCCGCGGTCCGTGCTTGCAAAGGAAGCCTGCTGCTGCCACACGCAACACTCACGCAGCCGGCGAGATCTTCGGCCAACAAACGACATCTCCCCCCATCTCTGAGGGAGACCCCCACGCTTCCGGCGGACGTTGCTCAATTGAGAGCGCATCCAAGCCGCACTCATATCACCACGCGTGTTTGACGCGCCGCATCTGACATACTTCTGGACCACGAGTGTTTTCTTCACCATTTGCCTGCCACCGGTCGCAATCTCACGGCTGTCGGTGGGTGAGCGAGCCAGCAAGCCAAGGCCAAAGGAAAGCAAGACTTTGGTGCTACTTTGCTCAGTAATCGGACGCCTTTCGGCGTTTTACGAACGGCTCGGGACATCCTACGATACTCGGCGCATGCTCGCGCCCGTCGATAACAACGACTCGTGCGCACGCGACAGTCCCGTAGCGTGTCACGCGCAGCCGGCGCTCAGTGTGCGAAGCGGGAAAGAGAGGGACGGAGGGAGGACGAATACATCACACAATCACTCCGCTCTGAAGTAAGATGGCCGCCGTGCAGATGGCACAAGGCATGCCGCCGCAAGCCAACAATGCGGCGGCGACCATGGCGGCGCAACAGCCGACGAACAACATCCTGCCGCCCGGCATGAACCGCGAGACGGTCCAGGCGCTGTACAAGAAGTATCAGCAGATGCGGGCTAATGGCACGCCCGAGACGGATCCGGAGTTGATCAAGGCGAGGGGAATTTTGCAGCAGATTCAGCAGCGGACGGAGCTCGCGAAGAAGCAGGCGGCGTATCGGGCTATGCAGCTTAAGCAGCAGCAGCAGCAAACCTTCCAGGGTCAACAGATGGGAGGTGTCTCACAGCCGCAGGTCAATGGTGCGATGCCTTCTACTGCTTCGTCGAGTGAAGGACAGGCTCAAGCTGCGCAGTCCGTGGGTGCGGCGATGGCGAATGGCGGTTCACAGGCACAGATGCAGTTCGGCCTCCCCTCCGCGACACCTGTCCCAACAGCACAGGCGGAGGGGTCGGCTGAGCCTGCCTTTTCGAAGGAACAGGTCGGGACGCTGCGAGCTCAGGTGCAGGCTTTCGGGCACCTGCAGAAGAATCTGCCCATACCGCAGGCTGTTCAGGATCGGATATTCCCTTCCAGGCAGGAGCATAAGCCACCTGCCATGAACGATGCCGTCGCTGCCATGAGCAACGTGCTGGACGATGCCGCAAAGACACCGGGCCTCGGCGCGAAGTCGACCGCGGACCCCCAGGGTGACGGCCGGCCACGGCACCGCTTCGAGACGTTTTCGGATCCCCATTCTCTGATGCTTAAGCGGATTAGCTACGCCGATCACACCAACCGAGCCGATCGCTTGATGATTCCGAGTATCATGCCCCTTGGTGTTGACGCAGAGCGAGTGCGCGAGGAACGGGAGAACATCATTCACAACCGGGTCCTGGCGCGTCGGAATGAGCTCGCGAAGGTGTCGGCGAACATTGGCGCGTGGGACACGAGTAAATCGGATGTGCCTCAGGATAACGCGAACCTCAAGCTACGCGCTCTGATTGAGTATAAAGCACTCAACCTCCTGGCCAAGCAGCGCGAGCTACGGCAAAAGCTCAGCAAGGAGATGATGTTGTCGGATAATCTCTCCATGACCGCCAACCGTGCCTTATACCGGCGTGTGAAGAAGCAGTCTTTGCGTGAAGCGCGCGTCACCGAGAAGTTGGAGAAGCAGCAACGGGACGCGGCCGAGAACAAGGAGAAGAGGAAGCACACCGACTTCGTTCGTTCGATCGTTCAGCATTCCGTGGATATTCTGCAGGGTGGTCAAGCACACCGGCAGCGCGTGCAAAAGCTCGGTCGTCTCATGGTGTCGACTCACGTGAACATCGAGAAGGAAGAGCAGAAGCGCGTCGAGCGTACCGCCAAGCAGCGTCTGCAAGCTTTGAAGGCCAACGATGAGGAGACCTACCTCAAGTTGCTCGGTCAGGCCAAGGACAGCCGTATCTCGCACTTGCTGAAGCAAACCGATGGCTTCTTAAGCCAACTCGCATCATCCGTCAAGGAGCAACAGCGCGGGATGAGTCAGCGCTATGCCGCCGAAATTGAGGAGCCCGAACCTGAAGAGGAAGAAGTCGACAGCGAGGACGAGACCAAGACCAAGGTCGATTACTACGAGGTTGCTCATAAAGTCAAGGAAGAGGTCAAGGCGCAATCGACGAATCTTGTCGGCGGCACCCTCAAGGAGTACCAGCTGAAGGGTCTCCAATGGATGATCTCGTTGTACAACAACAACCTCAACGGTATCTTAGCAGACGAAATGGGTCTCGGCAAGACCATTCAGACCATCTCGCTTATCACCTACCTCATCGAGAAGAAGCAACAGTTCGGCCCGTTCTTGGTCATAGTTCCGCTAAGCACACTCACAAACTGGAACAGCGAGTTCGAGAGATGGGCGCCGAGCGTGCAGCGAATCGTTTACAAAGGCCCACCGAACCAGCGGAAGAACCATCAACAGCAGATCCGATACGGCAATTTCCAGGTGCTACTAACTACCTACGAATTCATCATCAAAGATCGCCCTGTCCTTAGCAAGGTCAAGTGGTTACACATGATCGTCGATGAGGGTCATCGTATGAAGAACGCAGGCTCCAAACTGTCGAGCACCATCACGCAGTACTACCACACGCGCTACCGCCTGATCTTGACCGGCACTCCGCTTCAGAACAACCTCTCCGAGCTGTGGGCTATGCTCAACTTCGTGCTGCCGAACATCTTCAAATCCGTCAAATCCTTCGATGAGTGGTTCAACACTCCATTCGCCAACACGGGTGGCCAGGACAACATGGCGCTGACGGAAGAGGAGCAGCTGCTGGTCATCCGTCGTCTGCACAAGGTGCTTCGGCCATTCCTGCTGCGTCGTCTCAAGAAAGATGTCGAGAAGGACCTCCCCGACAAGCAGGAGCGCGTCATCAAGTGCAACTTCTCCGCTCTGCAGGCCAAGTTGTACAAGCAGCTCGTCACGCACAACAAGATCATGGTCAACGACGACAAGGGTCGCAAGACCGGCATGCGCGGTCTCTCGAACATGCTCATGCAGTTGCGGAAACTGTGCAACCATCCTTTCGTATTCGAGGAAGTCGAGGATCAGATGAACCCGAGTCGGATGACCAACGACATGATCTGGCGGACAGCGGGTAAATTCGAGCTGCTGGACAGGGTTTTGCCGAAATTCCAGGCGACGGGTCACAGGGTGCTCATGTTCTTCCAGATGACGCAGATCATGAACATCATGGAGGACTTCCTGCGGTTGCGGAACATCCAATACCTGCGCTTGGACGGTTCGACGAAAGCCGACGATCGGTCGGAGCTGCTGACTCAATTCAACGCCCCGAACTCGCCGTACTTTTGTTTCCTGCTCTCGACCCGCGCGGGTGGTCTCGGTTTGAACTTGCAGACCGCTGACACTGTCATCATCTACGATTCCGACTGGAACCCTCATCAGGATTTGCAGGCCCAGGATCGTGCGCATCGGATTGGGCAGAAGAACGAGGTGCGCATCCTTCGTCTGATTAGCTCCAATTCCGTGGAAGAGAAGATCCTCGAACGAGCGCAGTTCAAGCTTGATATGGACGGCAAGGTCATCCAGGCGGGTAAGTTCGACAACAAATCGACCAACGAAGAGCGCGACGAGATGCTCAGAGTGATGTTGGAGTCTGCCGAGGCGGCCGAGAGTTTGGAGACGGATGAAATGGATGACGATGATCTCAATGTGATCATGATGCGGAACGATGGCGAGCTGGAGCTCTTCCAGCAGATGGACAAGGATCGCATGAAGAACGCGAAATACGGCCCGGACAAGAAGCTTCCACGTCTGCTGGGTGAGAGCGAGCTGCCGGATATTTACATGAACGAAGATAACCCGGTGGTGGAGGAAATCGAGTTCAACTACGGGCGTGGCGCTCGGGAGAGGACAAAGGTCAAGTACGACGATGGCTTGACGGAGGAGCAGTGGCTCGACGCGGTCGATGCCGACAACGACACCATCGAAGCCGCCGCGGCGCGTAAACAGGCGAGGATCCAGAAACGGGCGGCGAACAAGGAGGCCCGTATACGTGGCGAATATGACTTGGGCGACTCACCGCCCGCATCACGCCAGAGCTCCGAGTCTCCTCCCCCACAGCCCAAGAAGCGCGGCCGCAAGCCGGGCAAGCAGGCGGAGAAGCGCAAGGCCGACGACGCGTCGGTGGACGGCGCCCCCGAACCCCCGAAGAAGCGCGGTCGGCAGGCCAAGGCGGTCGAGACGCTTTCGAGGGAAGGGCGGGAGACGCTTCAGTCGATCCTCGACAATGTTCACGACTCGCTTCAGGATCTGGAGGAGAAGTCCGACGACCCGAGCGTGCCGCCTCGCGGGATCATCGATCCGTTCCTGGTGTTGCCACCCAGGCAGTACTACCCGGACTACTACGACCTGATCAAGAACCCAATCTGCATGAAGCAGATTGAGAACAAGATCAACCGGAAGCAGTATCAGGGTCTGAAGCAGTTCAGGCAGGACATCGGTCTGCTGTGCAACAACTGCCGGCAGTACAACGAGGACACGAGTGTGCTGTTCAACGATGCCAATCTGATCGAGGTGAGTGACGTTCCTCTCTATTGTAATCTACAGAAACTGTGCTGATTGTTTGCCGCAGCGCGCCTGCCTGGACAAGCTCCGCGAGGAGACGGCCGATCACCCCGACTGGCAGGACTTTGACGAACAGAGCGCCGACGGGGCGTCCACGCGTCCGATGTCGAGCGTGTCGACGCCGCAGCCGCCGCAGAAATCGGGGTTCAAGCTGAAGCTGAACAATGGCTCCAAGGCTAACGGCAGCAGCTCGCGTCAAGGCACGGATAGCTTGGCGCAGAGCGATGAGGACGAGTAGAGGTGGACGGGAATACAAGTCGTTGGAGGACTGGCGTTTCGTGCTTTGGCGGAGCACCGGTGTAGCGTATTGCGAGGTATGACCGCCAGGGGGCAGGGGGGGGGGTTTGGGAGTCAATGCCTCCGCAAGGGCGTTTGTGAGAGATTCACGCTTCGAGTATTGGTAGAGATGACTTCGCTCGAATGGCTTTTGGGGGGTCGAATGTACGCTTGAGAATACGTATATCCCAACCATCTTATCATCAAACAAACCTCTATCCCCTCAAAACAAAACCCCCTTCGTACTCGGCACCTCCCCCTCCCTGCCCACGACGGGACTACACGCCATCCTTAACGCGACCGCCAACGCCTTGAACGCACTCTCCGCCCGATGATGATCATTGTCCCCACGAATACAATCCACATGCATGGTAATCCCGGCCCCCTGCGCGAACGACTGCAAACAATGCGGCAGCATCTCGCACGCCAGATCCCCAATCTTCTCCCTCCTGGTCCCCAACTGCACGACGGCGTAGGGGCGGTTGGACAGGTCCACGACCGCGCGCGACAGCGCTTCGTCTAACGGACAGTACGCGTACCCGAACCGCGCGAGGCCGGCGGTGGTGCCCAGCGCCGACTTGACCGCCTGCCCCAGGGCGATGAAGGTGTCTTCGGCCGTGTGGTGGTCGTCGATGTGCAGATCCCCGCGCGTGCGGACGCGGAGGCTCCAGCCGGCGTGTTTGGCGAGGGCGTGGAGCATGTGGTCGAGGAAGCCGATGCCCGTGTCGACGGAGATGGTTTGGGAGGTGGAGGATTGGGAGGCGTGTTGTTTGTCGCTGTTCGTGCTGGAGCTTTCGTCGTTGTTGGCTGATTGTGATAAGGCGCCGCCGTCGAGGTTCAGGGTGAGTTGGATTTTGGTTTCGTTCGTGTCGCGGTTGATGTTGGCGCTGCGCACGCGTTTGGGGGTCGACATCTTTGTTTCGCTGGCTGATGTCGTTGGGCGGTTGAAGGTTGGGAGAGCTGTGTATCTGGGTGGTCTCTGCTCAAGAATGTCGTTCCCTTGGGTGGTCGTCGACTTCGACGTCTGGAATCGTACCAAACGGGCGCTAGCGGTTAACCTTAAATTTCTACTGGATATCAATTCCTTCGACAAACGAGACAATTTGCCATCCGGCATTCGATTGCATTAGACTGCACATATGTGAAGACCTTATCGCAGTGATGTCGCAACAGAATGAGGACCGAGAAATGGCGGACGCGGCGCCAGGCGCTGAAGCGAACGGTTCGGTAGAGGGAGATGCCCGGCGAGAGAAGCAGCGATTACGGCTGGTATGTAGGAAAATGAAGAAAATAGGCTCTCGAGACTCACTCGGGGAGAAAGAGACGATCTGACGATATTCTCACAGTTGCCGGGCTCAACAGAGACAGCGGCCTCGTTTGCGTTGGAAAAAGAAGACCACACGCTCGGGAACGCATTACGATACATGATCATGAAGAAGTGAGCATCTGTCCGGCGATGTTCCTCTACAGAGTCCTACGAAAATCTGACAAGAAACACCATGGGATATAGCCCTGACGTCGAGTTCTGCGGTTACTCCATCCCTCACCCTTCCGAAGCCGTGATGAACCTGCGAATACAGACCTGGGGTACGTACCCCAAGCTCTCTGACATCTTCCCCACGTGATCGAACAAGCCAGCAGGAAACTGACGGGACGAGGGTGGGCAGACGACGTGAGCGTCTTCGAGGTCTTGCGCAAAGGGCTCGACGACCTCTCCGACCTCTGCGACGTGGTGGAGGAGAAATTCACGACTGCCCGCGATGAGTTCAACGCCACGCACCCGGATCGGGTGTGAAAGGAGAGGGTGGTGGACAAGATGCGGTTCGGATGTTGCTGCTTTTGCTATGGGTATGAAGTGATATGGACAGTGTACAGCGAAGCGGGTTCCAGCGATATGTTTTAGTTCCGACCCTGAGATATTTCGTGGTCAGCACAGAATCAATGAAATCCCAACAAGGACGCGTAGCCTTTCTCCTTCCTTACCTCGATGAAGCCTTGGATGAAAGTCTTGTGTAACCGTGCTTTCGGGTCCTCCTCTGCTCGGAAGTACTTGAGCACATGCGTGAGCTGCTTCCAGTAGTTAAGGGTCTCCTGTGGTCGGAATTCCATCAGCATTATCCCTTCCCTCCCATCTCCAAAGCCGAACAGCCACCTCCGCCCATCCAACGCCACTGCGCGTAGCTCTTCCCCCTTCTCCAGCAGCGCAGACCAGCCAGAACTCACCTGATACTCCTGATTACTGTTGAACAACAGCACATCCACCGTCTTGATCTGCGACACGTAACGATGCCGCTCAAACTCCTGTCGGATCTTGGTCCGGATCGCGGACACGGGCATGTTCAGCGAGTACATCTGTTGGATCTCCGGCGACTGCATCTCGTCGTCAGTCCATCCATCTCGCTCTTCCCGTCCCCCAATCCAGATAATCTCCCTCATCCTCCACCCGCCAAGTTCCGCCATGTACCATGCTCCCCCTCTCTTTTTCCGCATACATCTCAGCGAACGACTCGCTCTTCTAGCTATAGCAAGCCTTCCGGAAGGGATGGGAGATCGGAGAGCAAAGGGACATACCGCACGCAACCAGTCCCGATACGACCCCAGGACGCGGTTCTTCGCATCGTTCCAATTCAGAGCTAAATCCAACCGAACCCCCATACTCGTTAGCCACTGACATCTCTCCTCATCCGAGCACATCCCCGGGTTCCGTTGGCCAGCAAACTTACAAGATCGCGTTGCTTTCGCCAGGTAAGTCGGATTGATCATGATTGTCCGGTCTTCTCCGCCTTTGCTGTGAGAGTGAGAGGGTGAGAGGAAATGTGTCGTGGTCTCGCGACCAATCTGGGTCGGTCGGTCGGTCGGTCGGTTCGATTGGGCTCCTGGCAGAGAGGGGGGTTTGGAGGGAAGTGCTGGCCGCTTAGCTTGGCGGAGTTGTTCCGTCGTCGAAGCAGCCGAAACCCTAACCTTAGCGGCTTCACAGTCACTGCTCCCATTCGCAATACACGTACAGTGCTGGGACAAAAGGCGATGCGATACTGTGCTTTTCATGGGACCTTCGGTTGTTGCCGATGAGAAGCCAGTGGGTCGACACATTATCAATGATTATCTTGAAAGGTGTGAAAGTGCGTAATGTTCTCCTCGCGCATCGAGAACCCCAGTGAACGACGTATAGCCGTTTCGCAACAGGACGTCTGCTATCAAAGAAGGCTCACAGAAGTCTTGCAATCGTGATCTACTCGGCTTCAGCGACAGCGACAACGACCGTGGAAGTGTGTATCGACGTCCTATTTTGCATCCGTCGTAGCCCGCCCATCTCCTTCTACCATGTATAAAAGACTTGTAGGCACGGCGTCCGCCCGCATGGCCGTTCACGTTTCCCGCGGAAAACCTGGGTAGATGCGGCTGAAAGCCTTGGAGCGGACGGGTAACTGTATGAAAGGAACGAACGGTCTCATTCATTGGTCGGTGGCGGATGATGAAGGTCTCACGACGTCTGTAACAGGCTACAAACCGGCGTACCCGGCACACCATTTTCGATCCTTTATGGATCCATGGCCGGGTGAACAGGCTTTCACAGCTCATCTGAACTGGGTAGGCGAAGCGGACGTAAAGGACCTCCGTTTCACGTTGCCTCGATCTCATCCCAAATATCTCGTACGTCCAAGACAGCACAGTGCATGCATGCATGCAGTCTCCTTTCGAGGTGCGCGGGGCCCCAAGATCGCTCCCATCTCCTACCGAGCTGGGGCTTTTTTGGGCGGGAGGGATAAGAACAGGTACCGGTACCTGGATACATGTAGATCGCTCTCACTCGAGCTGATGATGATCAGGAGGAAGAGCTTTGTGCTTGCATGCCCAATCTCTCATCTGGAGGAAGCTCAGACTCGGAGTGGGCGGGCCTTTTCTCTGCCAGCTCGAACCAGGAAGATTTGTTTGGGGGAAGTAGGAAAAGGACTGCCCTTTGGCGCATTCGTCGAAGTCGATCGAACGACCGCGGCGGTGCCCAAGCAGGAGGCAGGAAGTGCAGTGGTATTGCGATCGTGAGGATGAAGATGAGGAAGGAGTTGTGAGTTGTGAGTTGTGCGATTGGGTGAGGGGTGAAATGATGGGATGGATGGTTATTATAGTGTAGGAACAGGTGTTCGAAATCATCACGAGGAGCAGTCCAATGAACGGTGGGTGGAGCTGGATGACCTCGTGTGATGCTTGAGATGTCTGGGAAAGACGAAAGGGAGATGTCCGGAGCCGCATACCGTCTAGTCGGCGGCGTGTCGCCCGTCTCTTATTTAATTATTTTTTCTGCTGGGTAGGTGACCGACGACGTAGGCCTGTACCAAGCTCTGGGAGAGTCTGTCCCGATTCCCGAAGCAGTACGACTGCCGCAGTGCGCTATACCGCATCGACTCGGACAGCACGTGATGAACAGCTTTCTCTCACGCAGACGGCGATCTTGCGGGCAGCACAGGTGTCCGGGGAGGCGTATGTAAGTGTAATAATACCACATTTGTCGCATCATCTGTCGGAGTGCGAGGGAGTGGGAGTTTCCCGGCCAAGGAAAACATCACGGACTCTCGGGCGGCGTTGCATGTCACGCGCGCGCTGAAATCTTCCTGCCGAGATGGCGTCTCCATCCTCCCCTCTTTCTTTCGATTTCGGAGGAGATGTGGACCCACCCAGGTCCAATGGAGGAGCATGCATTGCTTCTCTCTCTCTCTCTCTCTCTCTCTCTTTCGCAGTGTATCTCCCTCTCATGATGAACATGGCCGTCGCTTGCAGGCTCGTGTGTGTGTTGTTCATGTGAGAATGCAGGGGAGCACAGGCGACGTGCGTTTTGATGTGTTCGCCCAGGTCACGAGGCGCACGGGCATGTACGTCAACGGACGGTGGTGGTGACCCTGGGAATGTCAGCAATCAGCATGACAGAGCATCTACCAGTAGTATATACGGCCGTTATACCGTGGAATATCACGCCCAATTGGTTCGGTTGTCTTCAGAAAACAGTAGTGCTGCCGGTCAATTTCAAGGAGCAGCCGCACAGACGGTTAATTAAGGACGATGATTGAAGATTTAAAAGTACATGATACCGTACCGTACCGTACTGGTTCCAGTGCTGTCGTCGGTGGACACAGCGCGGCGGGGCTCTCTCCTCCTCCAGAGTCCATTCTACTGTACCACTGCGTCCATCGTCAATTAGCTGTACGTGAGCGTGAGGGCGAGCGTGAATGTGATTGTTATTGTTACGGTAGTGCGCCTCTTCTCGACAGTCGCTGTTTCACGGCTTTCCCTGGGTCCTCCCGTCCCTCCGACCTCGTGCCTTCCCACACAGTGTAGGTAGTGTAGTAGTGTGCACACACCACACCCAGCTGTCAGCCTCTAAAGCTCAATCCCCACGCCTAGTGGCACCTGACCTCTGACCCGCGACATCACCTGCTGCCCACACTGACATCGGTGCCCGCCTTGGTAATCCCGCCGCAATTGCGCCCACCTCCGCGCATCCAACACATCCTCCACACATCATCACCACCATCACCACCACCACAACTACCACCACCGACACTACCAACACCACCCTCCACGACCTCTAAACACCAACCCCCACTCACTCCGGACATCGCATACCCGCCCGCCCCTCCTCCACCGACTTTCACCATCGCGACACCCCGCTCACACCACCACCTACCCCACCGAATTCGCGGTGACCAGTCGCTCCGTCGAGAGCGCGTGAGCACGCATACCCGCCCGCAAACAGCACCGCCATGTCGCAAAACCGATCAGCAGCCTTCTCGGGCCTCAGGATGGGTGGTACGAAGCACCCTGGGACCATGACATTCTCGCGTCAAGTGACCGTGAGCTAACCTGCGTCTACAGAGGTGATCCGCGAAAAGGTGCAAGATGGCTTGACGGGCGAGACCAAGGAAATGCAGTACACCCAGTGTAAGATAGTGGGCAATGGCTCCTTTGGCGTCGTCTTTCAAACCAAACTCTCCCCCTCCGGCGAAGACGCGGCCATCAAGCGGGTGCTGCAGGATAAGCGGTTCAAGGTAGGTGCTGCCTGGAGGTGATGGATGTCGCGCACCAGAGAGCTGACCCCTCCAACAGAACAGAGAGCTCCAGATCATGCGCATCGTCCGCCATCCGAACATCGTCGAGCTCAAGGCCTTTTACTACTCGAACGGTGACAGGGTTCGCGACCTCGATAACCTCATGGGTGTGCAGACAGCGCTGATCGCGGCGCAGAAAGAAGAAGTATATCTGAACCTCGTGCTCGAGTTCGTCCCGGAGACGGTCTACCGCGCCTCGCGCCACTTCAACAAGCTCAAGACGACCATGCCCATTCTCGAGGTCAAGCTCTACACCTACCAGCTCTTCCGCTCCCTGGCCTACATTCACTCGCAGGGCATCTGCCACCGAGATATCAAACCCCAAAATCTGCTCCTGGACCCGCAGTCCGGCATCCTGAAGCTGTGCGACTTCGGCAGCGCAAAGATCTTGGTGGAGAACGAGCCGAATGTCTCATACATCTGTTCGCGGTATTACCGTGCTCCGGAGCTCATTTTCGGCGCGACAAACTACACGACCAAGATCGGTAAGCGGGCTCATGAAGATATGTTCGACCACTGGCGGACGTGCTGACCGTGGACAGATGTGTGGTCGACCGGCTGCGTCATGGCCGAGCTCATGCTCGGCCAACCACTCTTCCCAGGAGAATCGGGCATCGATCAGCTGGTCGAGATCATCAAAGTCCTCGGCACGCCGACACGCGACCAGATCCGGACGATGAACCCGAACTACATGGAGCACAAGTTCCCGCAGATCAAGCCGCATCCCTTCAACAAGGTCTTCCGCAAGGCCGACCCGAACGCCCTCGA
>Ga0058704_10000124_pt1 | contig 41691 bp, 42 predicted proteins | sample AgamicMgSfe_FD_71363 | JGI IMG/M metagenome (GOLD analysis project Ga0058704, IMG submission 71363) | Agave microbial communities from Guanajuato, Mexico - Mg.Sf.e | ecosystem: Host-associated > Plants > Phyllosphere > Phylloplane/Leaf | place: Guanajuato, Mexico | collected 2012-05-30
CATCATACCTTCCCACACTACACTGCTTGATACTTTCTCGCTCTACGAGCTCTAAACCCGTGACCCTACCCGTAGGATCGTAACATTAGTATAGTAATAGTACTATATATAGCTATATATATATATATATATATATATATAGCCTCGAGAGTTAATAAAATATATATACGCGTAGGTAGCGTAGCTAGTGAACTCTATATTCTGGAAAACATTCGATACCTAGCTGCATATTATAGGTTAGCTAGTAGGTTTAGAATAGCGTCCGAAAGAGGGAATATTCGGTTAATTTTTACGCCTAAAGGCTAAAGTATACGATTTCTACAGATTGCGGAGTAGAAGCGGTAAAAGCGGAAATTTTGGATCCCCGATCGGCGTCTACCTAGAATAGGAAGGTCTTGGCAGTATTTCCTGAACCTGCCGCAGGCAAGTATACCCAGCCTCAATCGAGTGGGCGAGAAATTCAGTCCTTCCATACCAAAGAATATGCGTTTTCGAAGGATGGTACGTCCAAAGTGTAGTCACAAGCAAATACGCGAGCCTTTGCAACAACGGAGACTGTGAGAATTGAGTATACCAGATACAGTAGTAGGTAGAACTTCTCATAAAGGATTTTGGCTACCGTCTCCCGGGGTACATGTACTCTCGGATTCTCGTCGAGACTTTCTTCGCTGAACGCCCTCGGCTTGCGCACATGCAGCGCTAGAGTCATCATCGTTTGGGACTACGGCGTCAATTGGCAGTTGGATGCCTCTCGGCTCCTTCCGTCGTCCAGCGGCTGCTTCACACCCACGTCAACAGTCTCGACCTCAGCGCTGATCGCACGCCCACCATGGCAAACGAACAGCATCATGGTGTTTCGCCGCCCCTATCTACCGAGCCGCCGACTCCGCGCGATCTCAAGCTCAACGATGCGCTTATGGCGGAGCTGAAAGCGCAGAACAACTTCGCGCCGCCCGCGGATACCGAGAGAAGAGAAGCGATACTTAGGAAGTTCAAGGCGCTTCTGCGGCAGATGGTTCAGATCGTAGGCAAGGAGAAGGGCTTGCCCCAAGCTATACTCGACACTGCTGGCGGCGAGATTTTCGCGTACGGCAGCTATCGGCTAGGTGTATATGGCCCGAACTCCGACGTGGATACGCTCATGGTCGCGCCCAAGCATGTGACGCGGGAGGATTTCTTTCGCCTGATGCCCAAGTTGATTGAGCAGAGCACGCGCCCGGAAGACATTGGCGAACTGAATCCCGTTCCCGGAATCGGCACCCCGATCATCAAGCTCGAGATTGAGGGTGTCGACATTGACCTGATCTTCTCGAATCTTCAGCTGCAATCACTACCCGAAGGTCTTGATCTGGCAGATGACAACTTGCTCCGTGGCCTCGAGGAAACAGACCGCCGTTGTGTGAACGGGACCCGTGTGACGAACCGAATATTGCAAGTGGTGCCGCAGACGAAGACCTTCCGGCTGGCTCTGCGCGCTATCAAGCTTTGGGCTCAGAGGCGAGCCATCTACGGCAACATCGTGGGCTTCCCGGGTGGTGTTGCATACGCGATAATGGTCGCCCGCATTTGCCAGCTGTACCCAAAGGCCGCCGCTCCTGTGCTACTGTCCAAGTTCTTCTATCTCATCAGACGCTGGCATTGGCCCAATCCTCTATTCCTACAGCACAAGGAGCCCGTGAATCTATCGCTCCGCGAATGGGATCCCAAGAGCTATCGTGGCGACTCACGGCATATGATGCCGATCCTGACGCCCGCTTACCCTTCCACGAACACTGCGCACACTGTGGGACCGTCCACCAAGATGGTGATGATGCGTGAGCTCGAGCGTGGCGAGAGGCTTGCCGATGACGTGTACAACGGCAAGTTACAGTGGAAAGATCTCTTCCAGCGACATACATTCTTCACCGAGTCTTACAAGCATTACATTTGTGTCATTGCCGCGGCCAGAACGAAGAAAGACTCGCAGTCGTGGTCCGGCTTGGTCCTGTCCAAAGTCAAATGGCTGGTTGGAGGTATCGAAGCTTCAGACGCTAGCAGCATCGAGCTTGTGCAGCCCTACAACAAAGGCTTCGATCGTGTGCATGAGTGCAACACGGACAGAGACGTTGAGCAGACCATCGACGGCAGCATGGACTGCCATGTACAGGATGCCGACACCAAAGACACAGAGCAGAGTCGAGACACGATGATGCAAGCGATAGCGCAAGGCGGTACGGATGGCGCGGAGTTTACTGCCACTGACGGCGAGGCGCCCGAAGTCAAGGACGGCAAAATGATGGTTTGGACTACATCGTATTATCTTGGCATCAGCCTCAAGAAAGGTGAGGGGCGCCGAGGCGAGCTGCTAACAGGAGTGGTTCGGATGACACTGACCAATGCACACAGATGCTCGAGGCCTCGACATTTCCGAACCGGTTAGAAACTTCAGCTCGTCTTGTCTTGAGTGGCCAGAGTACAATACCGACAAGCACTCTATCCGCATCAAGCACATTCGAAAGTAAAACTCTTAACCATCGGTCTGTGCTCGAGTCCACGTTTACTGATTGGCCACCAGCTTCGACCTCCCAGCCGACGTCTTCCAAGAAGGCGAGGTCCGCCCGACTCGGACGAAAAAGAAGAAGGCCGCACCGGCCGCGCCGGCGGTGAACGGTACCACGGCTGTGAATAACAAACGCAGCTTCTCCAATTCAGGCTTGGACGTGAGTGACCAGCGCGCCCTCAAAAAACAGCAAGGCGTGACGTAGAAAGGCCTCCCTGCGAGAAAAGAAAGCGTCCCGGGTATACTGACTTGGTTTTAACCTTTGTGTTGAATAGCAGAGCACGGATTCCGCTAAGCGCCGGCAGTCCGCGAACGGTCTGGGTGCGACTTCTGCGCCGAACGGCACGACACCAACACCTAACGGCACCGCAGGCTGAACCTTCGTCGACATATTTGTCAAAAGTGTTATTTTTGCGGGTTGGCGTGACTGCTCCGCCATCTCCGTCCGACATTTGACTGGACCCGCAGCTTGGTCTCGTCTTCGTAACGCTTGTGCTGCCCAACTACTCTTCACGATCTGATGCACTGCACGCACCGCCTCGAGCGGACACTCAGTGGCTGACCTTGACAGCTTCGTCGCAGTGCAGACCCCCAAGGTTTGAGCGCTTGGCACCAGATTTCAATCAGAAAAAGAAAGGGTTGATCCTGATTACCAAGAAGAACAGAGCCGGCGGATGAGCTCAGCAAACATGATGATGACGGCACATGACCGTTGGGTGAGTATGCCGCCGGTCGACACATTTTCTAGCTACTTATATCGACAGAAAAGTTGGAACTGCTGTTCGCGATGGGCGACCGCAAACGTGAGCATGGCGTTACAGACCGGGGGGTTGCAACGGTGGTCCAAGGAGGTGTTCAAGAAGGAGGTCTTCGGAGGACGAGGTTTCTGCTTTTCAGCGATAAGGTCGTCTGTAGTACCACAGAAATACATTCTCGGTTTTCAGGGGGCCTACGGGCTTCGGCTGTATGTCACTTACCTACGATTGATTCATCGTTCATCGTTAATACTGTGTTTTGCTCCGACGCCCACACAGTGTGAGCGAACGGGAGGAATGGAGCACTGCGGCCTGGCAAATGCATGCTTGGTGGACCCTGTCACGTGATAAGGCGGCTTGTCAAGTTCGGCAGAACTGCGGGCGCCTCGGTCGGCGCTTCTCAACCTTTCAATCTTGCAATTCTGTGCAACGTCTGCGAGCTGCTTGAGCGCACATCCATCTTCTCCTAAATTGCTGTGAAGGAAGGCGCTTAGGGTGGCTGCTACATCTCATACAATCTTCGTCGCCACCGAGCGCTTCGCAGTGTGGCGAACTTATCACCCTCAACGCCAAAGCAGCAGCCGGATCACCTGACCCACATCCCTCGTTCATTGACTCATTTCCTAAGCAGATAAGGTAATGGACGCCCAAGCACTTTCGAGGCGCATCGATATGAGTCTTGTTTGCTTGCGATCTCGGCGATTAATCCGTAGTAGGTACCTAGGGTTTGAGAATAAGTTGACAGATCCATCCTCTCCTTTCTCCTTCTTTCATCTATTACTTGAGCGACATTCTCGAATGGAGGCAGACCACGCGCCACTTCAGCACAAGATGGGCCCAAAACACAACCGGAGATGCAGACGCTACCGACTTCGTCGATCAAGGAAAGGCCTGGAGACGACGCAGACCAGTGCATGTCATCAGCCTGGTTTTCTGGCAGCCTCGGGAGATTCAGCACCGCCTTTATCAGCTGCCCGGGTGGATTTCTCTCGAACGGGAGGCTGTTCCCATCATCCCGGACATATATCACGGGAAAGCGACGTCGCGCGGGAGCGCAGGATCTTTGGCGGATTGGAAGACGACTTGGGGGATGTGGACTTGGATTTGCGGGGTCCGATGTTGGATGTGGTGCTCGCGTTGTTCAGCAACGTGGACTACGATGATGCTGCGCTGGGCTGAAGAAGGCTGGATGTCGAATGTGGTGTTTGTTAGGGCACAGTCTGGGATGGTAGTGCTTGGCATTGGGGTTACTGTGATGATGAAGGATACCTTACATACTGGGTGGGAGGCGGGGCTTACGGTCGCTGGGCAAGGGTTGGTGGTTGTGGGATGCCAACGGCCTTTTGAGTCGTTGGTATCGGACGAGGCTGAGGATGGACGAGGCTGGACTGGCACGCCACGCAAGCGAGTTTTGGAGGGGTTCGGGGCGATGACTTTGTTAATATCAGATGGATTTGTTGTTTTCGTCTCGTCACCTCGTCGAGCGTTTCTCTCATGATAGTCACACAACAGGCTCCTCTCCGATCAATACCGCGCAATTCGGTCAGACACTGTATGTACAAGTACCCAGTACATGCATGGCCCCCTCCTGAGCCCTGAGTTGGTGGTCGACGTCGACCTTCAGTTCCATAACTCGTGAAGTCTTCACCACCCATCCGACGAATGTGGATGACTATTCACCCATCTCTGACCGGACGCCATCCCTTATAATAATCAAATACAGTGACCGGCCGGTCGATCCAAAGTCACCCCGCAACCGCCCGGACACTACTCGAACCACGTTATCAACACAGTGAGAAAGCGTCACCAAATGCCAGCCTTACCACGCTTCCGCAAACCCATCAATCTCGGAAGGAACATCGGCCAGAACGATCGTCCTCGAGGCAGTAAAAGCCTCGCCCGCGAGGTCTACGACACGTGCAACGTGTCTACGCCCGAAGGTCGTATATTTTGGGTTTCCGCCATCACCGTGACCGCTTTGACTGAATACTTCATCGGCCCAACGATTGAACGGTGGAGAGAGGAGCGAGCGGCGGCTGATAAGCAGCGATCATGGATTCAGAAGGGGTCAGAGAACGAGGGATGAGAGGAGAGCTGCGGGCCAACGGCGATGGGTCAGGGAAGCCGAAGTCGTCCTCGACCACATCGGCCGGAGCGACAAAGCAGGGCTTCCGCGTGATGGATGTGCTGAGGATACTGGGTGGACTGTTCTTGTTGAATTGTCTCCTCAGCTACTTCATCACCAACGACAGCGTGCTATGGGGCTGGCGGCCATGGTTCGTACGACCGACGGTACTCATGCGTTACTTCGTGAGCCTACCCCTCCCCTTCTCCCACTGCGCAGTCGCTGACCATAGTTACACAGCAAGGACCTATCTCCCTCACCGACGCCGAACTCGCCGGCTACGATGGCCGCGACCCCACGAAACCAATCTACCTCGCCCTGAACGGAACCATTTACGATGTATCCGCCGGCCGCCGCGTGTACGGTCCGGGCGGCAGCTACAACGTGTTCGCCGGCAAGGACGCGGCGCGGGGCTTCGTCACAGGCTGTTTCGCCGAAGACTCGACGCCGGACCTCCGGGGCGCGGAATGGACGTATATCCCCATGGACGTGCCGGACTTTGACGAGCCGGATGTCAGCGGCGCGCAGAAGACGATCCGCGAGCAGGAAGTGCGCCGGGCGAAGAAGGCGGTGCATGCGACGATTGAGGGCTGGAGTAAGATGTTCCGTGGTGATGGGGGGAAGGATTACTTTGAAGTGGGCAAGGTCAAGCGCGAGGAGGGTTGGTTGGAGAGGTTGCCGCGGCGGAAACTGTGTGCGCAGGCGCAGAAAGGAAGACCGAAGTCGTCGACGAACGCGGCGAAGGATGCTGGGGCGGAGTACAGAGGAAGGCCTTAAATAAACATTTGGTACGCGGTTTGTACAGGGAAGAATGAAAGATCACGTTGTGAGGACTTACAGATTTTCCCATCCGCCGACAGTCACGCGTGGTAAATGGTGAAGGCGGCAACATCAAGTGGTCCGTGCATCGTGTTATCCATCCGCCGAACCTTACCTTCACCTTCGAAATAGCAGATGCGCCGTGCGCGGTCGAGCGCAGCGGCAGTCACATCCTATTACTTCTTGCTACATTGCAGAAGATATGAATCTAGCAGTGGCCTTCGTGACAATCATCAGTATCCTCAACCGAAGCGTGAAGCGCGGCTTCAAACCTGGGTCAAGACGTACGCAGCCTGCCACTGGCTCCCGACCTATCGATTCGGACAGATGCTCATGGTATACGGCGAAAGCACCGGATGGATGATGCTTGCGTTTCTCGCAAAGCCCCTCGACGAAGGGAACAACGTATCACTCACACTCTGGCTCACCCAAGGTTCATAAGACTGAGCGATGTCATGTCGGCAACTTAAACACAAGATGTCCAGGACTACATGGTCCGATGGCAGCATTTTCACGCGATATACAGAGCATAATGGCATCGCTCAATTCTTGTCGAAGAAATTTCGCAGTTTGTTGTCCAGCCACTTGACGTCCTTCGTACTCTGTCCCGGACCTGCTCATGATCAGTCGAAGAAGAACCCGCAACAAGATATTCAAATAACGCACCACCAGCCCAATGGCCCCAAATCGACGGAAAGACTTCTAGTGTCCCAACCCCTGGCCTCATGTTCGCAACTTCGATCTCGGAGTCTTCCGGAGCTATTCAGTCTGTTAGCAAGCGAGCTGCTTGAGGTGGGCGAAACAGGTACGCACGGAAGTAAAGGTCAGTCTTGCTCGGGAGCACCAGAGCTTTCGCTTTGATTCCCTTCATTGCCGCGCCGAAGTCGCCATTGTACGGCTCCTGGGCCGAACAATCGCCGGCTTGCCAGGTATGTGCCATCACGAGCATGTTCTCTGGGTCTGGACGAAGTCAGTGCTGCTCATCAGTCACAGCTAGCGGTGATTGCTCGCTTTTGGACAACGCCCAAGCTTCCCAGAAGTTGGTCATAAAGTCCTCGAGATCCTTGAAGCCGAGCGCCGATTCATACAGCTTCTCTCGGTAGAATGCTTGACTGAACCCCCAGCCTGCGTATACGCGGCCGAGTGCCTTCAAGCCGACTACTCTTTCATCTTCGGTCCAGGTGCGGTAACTGCCTTGAGATGCTTCGCCTTTGCAGATACCACCAGATGATGCTTGCCTGCCGCCGAGGACGGCGGACTTCACGCCCTCCAAGAACACTTGATTATGCAGCGAGGTTTTCGCCGAACCACAGAAGGGAACGATGAGATCCATAAAGTCAGGATACTGAGTGGCCCACTGGAACGTCTGCCCAGCACCCATGCTCCAACCGAGCACCGCGCGCGCATGTCGGACCCCCAACTTCTTCGTCACGAGCTCATGCTGCGCCCTCACGTTATCGTGGAACAAGACATCCGGGAAAGGCTTCAGATCCGGCGTGTTGCTGGGCGACGACGACTGTCCATTGCCGAACAACGCGGTGACGACAATGAAGTATTTCTGCGGATTCAGCACCTTGTTCTCGCCGATCAGCCATTCATTGTCCTGGATCGCGCCGGAATACCAGCTTGGATAGATGATGGCTGGGTTGCTCGGGTCGCCATAGGTTTTGTAGGCGATGTGAGCTTGTGGGATCGAGCCGCCGCTCTTCAACGCGAAGTCTCCGAGAGAATATGTCTCGTATTCGGCAGACATGGCGAGTGCTAGGAGGAAGGACGACGTTCCCTCACGACATGCTGTTTCGTCTGGTGATTATTATTCAGGTACGCCAATGAAGCCAGAGTTACCCCGCCGCGGGGCGATTCAGGCGTTTCCAGCGGTCTCGTCGTATACTGATCACACTGTGTTTGGCAATGTCCATCTCGAGGCTCGATTTGGGCACTTCATCAATCATGTCCTGCTTGATTGTCGATACAACTTCAAGACCGACCGGACGGTTTCACGTCGCGTCGGATACCTTTAGCCCTGTGCACTCGGCAAAGCTACAATGCTGTACAAGATCGTATGTACCGAGGCAGGATAGCGAAAGTAACGCGATGACGTACATTTAGCGAGCATTGATAAGAACAAACAGAGGCCAGCATGAACAGCCCAACAAGTTCTTACACTCGTCCTTCCGTGACTGACCTTTCAAACGCTTTAACTCTTCCCAGCAAGCCTTGCGCGATTAGAACTCGACAACATACCAACTCCGACCATGTCTTCCGACAAAGAGCAGCGCAGGGAAGACCCTGTCGCTCACGAGCAGATGATGGACGGCGAGAAACACATCCAGCGGAACCCTCACGGCAACTTCAAAGAGGTGGAAGGCTCGCGACCCGACTGGAACCCACACGGCAAGTGGGCGTTCACCAAAACGAAGAACCCCGATTGGAAGCCCGGCCAAGGCGCGAACGACGGCGGAGAAAGCTCGAAGCACGAGCACGTCGACATCGATCCGTATCAGGACGGTAGACCAGCAACGTTCAACTACAAGCTACTCATCTCGGCCATCATTCCGCGACCGATCGGATTCATCAGCACGAGGTCGAAGGACGGAAGCAGTACGAACCTGGCCCCTTACTCCTACACCCAGGTCATCAACCACGACCCTCCCGTCTTCATCGTCGGGTACGCCGGCGGCTTCGACAAGGCGAAAGACAGTCTGAGGAACCTGGTGGACACCGGTGAGTGCGTGATCAACATCATCTCGGAACACTTCATCGAGGCGGCCAATGCGACGTCGGTCAATGCCCCGTACGGCGTGTCGGAGTGGGCTCTGACCGGTCTGACTCCGGCGCCGTGTAAGAATGTCAAGGCCAGCAGAGTCAAGGAGGCGGTCTTCAGTGTGGAAGGGAAGCTCATGGAGACGAAGGAGTTCGAGAGCCGAGCGACGCCTGGGAAGAAGACGGGCGTGCTGGCGATCATCGAGGGGGTGCGGTTCTGGGCGCGGGAAGACGCCGTCAACGAGGATCGGAATTTGATCGATCCTGCTGTAAGTGGTCGCTGCGCTGTTCCGCCTAGGTTCTGTACTAACTAGCCCCAGATCCTGCGACCAATGTCCCGCCTCGGCGGCATCACGTACGGCCGCCTTCTCGAAGGAGTAGAGCTACCGCGGCCTGAGTGGGATGAGTTTAAGAAGGAGGCCGAACCGGCCGGTCTAGCAAACCCGAAGGCGGAAGGGCAGTGACTGCGTTCGGCGTTATGATGACGACAATCCTAATAGAAGTTACATATACGATCTACACAACCATCCTCGAGTCGCGCCTGCCAGCCGTCGTATCAGGCACGTCGAGAAACGCATGAAGCAACGCCAATTCCTCCGCATCATCCCTCGCATTAACAACCCGATCAACCCTCCCATCGTCCCACGCGAAACCCCTCCAAAGCAAAACCCCCACCTCCCGCGCTAACCACACCCCTTCCCTCACAGAAGGACATCCCCAATCCGAAATCCTCTCCTCCACCTCCGTCCAGAAGTACTCCCTCAACCTCTCCGCTTGCTCGTAGTACACGACCCGCGGGCTGCTCCCATCAACCTTCACATCCACATAACAGAGCAAATGCTCCAACCCATACAAACTCACCCCAGCCGGAAGCCACTCGGCCTCCGCCCAGTCCACGTAACCCTGCACCCCCCACGTCCCGGGATCAACAATGATGTTCCAAGGGATCCAATCCCCATGCGTGAGCACCGTCGGCACGCTCTCCAATCCCGCGGCTTGCACCTTCACCCTTACCGCTCGCGCCCGATCCCGCAGCGCGCGAGACGGTAAGCCCTTCTCAAGCAGCGCCAGTCTCGGCATGATGCTCGAGCCGATTCGGCCAAGCGTCGGCGCCGTACGAGACCGAGTTTCAGCCCTCCAGCTCCGCGCGAAGAATTCCGCCATGTCCGCCAGTAGCCTTTCATACCGCTTGAGATCGAGAGGCAAGAGACACGGCACGCGCGGTTGCAGCTCGCTGAGACGTTCGCCGGGGATGTACGACATGGTGCAGACTTGCAGCGATTCGCAGCCGTCGTCGAGCATGAGTGCGCTGATTTCTCTCATCGTGGGCGCCAGCGGGGAGTAGAGGTCGCATGCTTGGTTTGCGATGAGAGGGGGGACGGCGTGTTTGGAAAGGCGGAACTGGATGACTGCTTGGACTGCTCTTCCACAAGGAGGGAGCTCGGCATCGTTGCAAGGGGTGGCGAACAGGGTATACGAGCAACCTCCTTGTGTACGCGCGGGTCGAAGGATGGAGTCTGGGTTTCTGTCAGCTGCGTGACGGAGGCAGGTGGTGAGATCGGTGCGAGAGAGGTTGTTGCGAGTGAAGAAGGCGGGTAGGTTATCGAGGTCTGCTGGCCGGGACATTTCTCTAATTGAGATCGGAGTCTTGGTGAAATATGAGAATATGAAAGTATCAATGCTTGTCAAGGTGTGTCCCACAGTCTGTACTTTGGACCTTATCTCCATCCATCTTTCACTCCAGTCGCACGAGCGAGTGAAGGTACTTTAAGATAGTAGAGAGTACAGCATGCCGGAGGGGTAGCTGTCTGCAGCCAGCGAGCGGAATGGTGGCGTAACGAGATGAGGGTCGAAATCATTGGTGAGAAAGAAGACGAAAGATAAAAACACGTCGGTACCTGGTCTTGGTTCTTGTAGATGCTGAAGAAGGAAAAGAAGAGAAAAGCAGCTGGAAATGCAATGCAATGCATCCCGCCGTGACGCTCATAACAACCCAAGGGGTCCTCCCAGTTTTCTCCAGATTCCCGACGTATATAGTTGTTGTTGACCACCTCGTATCTGCTCGACCACGAAGAAAGCCTCCAAATCGGACGGGGGTATTGGTGAGATCTCTCTTCTCAAGTCTTGTCCGTTCCCAAGGAAGCTTGCAGATTTCGCGAGACAATACACCAGACAAGATGTGGTGTGCAGAAGCGGTCGCATCGAGCTCGCTCGCGACGAGTGGGGTCCGCTGCGACAGACCAGTGAAGCTCGACACATTCCAGTCTTAGTCGTTCAGATCGATCGCACCGCGCGCAAGGCCCAGACTCGATCACGCGCCGAACACAGGCGCCTTGACCAACACCGACCTCCCACGGATCTGCACGCCGATCCCCGCCGCCATCCGGACCCTGGGCGGCGCATCGTCCTTCATCCCCTGCGAGCTCTCGGGCCGGTTCAAACTACTCGAGCTCCCGCCCGCACCGGCGTGCTTGCCCTGCGCGCCGCCGCCGCCGCCCCCCGAAGACGAGGGCTTCGTCTTCCCACCCGTCCCTGTCAAAGCGCTCAGCATGCTCCTTTTCTTCGCCGACGGGGCGTTGTCGCCGTGAGGGTTGTTACTGTTGGTGTTGTTCTCGGCCATGTCCGTGACGTCGCTCGCGGCGCTCTTCATGGACGCGCGGTCGGCGGCGTCGTCGGCGACCGAGGTGGCGAGCGCGGGGATGCCGGTTTCGGGTTTCATCTGCTCGTTGACGATGCTGTGGCCGGGCATGTAGTACTCGATCGCCACGTCGCGGCTTTCGATGGGCAGGTGGATGGCGATGCTGACGACCAGCTCGATGATCATGTGAACGCCGCCTTCGAGGTCGGACGGGGGTGGGTCTTGCAAGTGAACGGCGAGCGCGTTGATGAGGTGGTCTTTGAGCATGTCGGTCAAGGTGGCTCGGTTCTGCGGACATTGGGGTGAGCGCAGGGCCTCTTGGAGGCCTTCCAGAGTCGACAGCCGCCAGTTGACGACCTTGGCCGTAAGGAACTCCTCCTCCTCCACGGTGTGCGCGGGCGGCGCGAACCTCCGGATGTTCAGCTGGATGTTCTTCAGCTGAGCAGACAGCGTGGGCTCGATGTCCGGGTGGAAGAATTTATTGAAGACCTCTTCCACCAGCCAATGGGATATCAGCGCTCTGCCCACCGCCGTCATCTCCTGCTTGCCGATCGCGACGGCGTCCTTGTTGACGGACTTGTCCAGCCAGTGCGGTATGCTTCGCCAGCTCTTGCGGATGCTGAACGCAAGTTGCGCGACCAAGCCATCCAATCGGTTGAAGCGGGTCGTGTACTCGCTGTCGTCGAGAGAGGTCTTGGACAGTGAAAGCCGTTGGTGCGCCAGGCTGTTCTGTAACTGCTTCACTTGATCTTCCTTTTCGAAATAGTACTTCTTCACCTTGGTATACTTTTCGCCTGCACCACCCATTAGCATTTCGCCCGCGGCGTTGGCGTACACCGCTACTTACGTAGCTCTTTGTGATCCTTGATAAGTTGTGTCACATCCTCTTCTGACATGTCCTCTCCAGCTGCTTGCGGCTGCGGCGTGGCCCTGCCGACATCGCCCTGTTGTTGGCTTTGATTGCCTTTATAGGCTTGACCGTGGCCAACCGGGGGGACGACAGAAGCGTTGAAAGCGGGTACACCTTGCTGCTGCTGTTGCTGTTGTTGCTGATGTTGTTGTGGTTGTTGTGGTTGTTGTGGTTGTTGTTGTTGTGGTTGTGGTTGTTGCTGCTGCTGCTGCTGCTGTTGTTGCTGAATCGAGCCGATGCTGGTCCCTTCACGTGACGTCAAGCCATTGTGAACGCTCTGTCGATTGCTGCCCCCGGGCCGCGCCCCTTTGCTGGGCGGGAGTGGTCCGCCGTTGTTCGACGAGGACATCGATGAATCGTCGGTGACGGCTTGCTGTTGTGACTGACTCGAATAGCTACGCGACTGGTTCATCGATGGCCGTAAGGCGTCCTGAGAGGAATATTGCGGACCGGAATCGAGGGGTGAATGCTGCTGGGGCTGTGCGTATACCTGGTATTGATGATACATTAGACAGACACTCGAGCGTGCGAAAGGAAAGGAAGGCGGCGCTTACCGGCTGTGATCCTGTAGCAAGACCCGCATTCGCATGTCCACCTGGGGCAGGGCGCCCGCTGTGATAGGCGGATTGTTGGCCAGGATGCGGCTGTGGCTGTTGGTGCAGGGTCTGTTGTGGCTGCGGCTCGAGCGCCGCGTACGGCGCGCCGACGTTGTTGTAGCCGCCTTGCTCGCTCGGCAGCGGGGGACTCTGGACGCCTTGTCCGCTTTGGCGCTGCTCGCGAAAGCCTTGTTCGGTGTTCAGGCGCTGCAGCCGGCGCTGTGACCAGCGATCCAGCGCCGTGTTTTGCCCCGAGTCGGACGACGTCTTGGGGGCCGCGTGGGCACCGCTCATGGGGTCGGAGTGATCTAGATCGTAGATGTCGGGCTGCTCGCTCGGGGTGGGCAGGCGGACGAAGTCGCTGTCTGGTGGCTCATACGGCGGGCTGGCGTTGCGGCCCCACTCCCCACCTTCTCTTCTGAGCACCGTCTGCGAACGGGTGAGCCCGCCGGCGAGGCCGGGCGTGGACTGGGCGAAGTCGTCGGGCGAGTAGACGCCGGAGGAGTAGTGCGCGAACACACCGACACCCTGCTCACCACCGGGGATGACAGCGATGGACCGCCGGTCTGCAGGATCGCACAGGCTTAGCGGATGCGCGCGTGGTCGCGTGACTCTGACAGGTGGGTTTGGGGGCGGAAGATGGGGATGTTGGACGGTGGACGTACCACCAGCGTATCCGGTGTTGAAGCGCTCGCTGAACGAGGTATTGGTGGGGTGCGGTGGGCGCAGGCCGGTTGCCTGAGGCCGAGGCTGAGGCGGTGGGCTCAGCGGAAGGTCGGAAGAGGGGTCAGCATACATAGGTATGTATGTAAGAATGGTCGGATGGCAGCAGCGGCGGCAGCGGTTCTCATGACATGAAACGGTAGAAGATAGCAACGACGCATGTAGCAGGGAACGGGGTAGGTAAGTTGGTAGGTACAGGTAGGGGTCGCGAGATGGGACACACCTGGGTGCTGGACTTGGGGAAACCAGTTGATGTCGTGGGTAGATCTGGGTCGCCTGTTCTTGTTGTTCAGTGAAAAGCGCATCTGCCCTTTCACGCCGCGCACGCGAGGTCTTGGTATGGAAGGGAACACATGCACGGGGAAAGAGGCCCGGTGGATGTGTGGACTATGGAGAAAGGCGAGTATTTTACTAGATGCCCGTTGTGGTTTGGGACGAAAAAGCACGCCTGCTGGTCTGAGCGGCCGCTATTCTGGCCCTGCCCACTCTGATCATTATACCCTACATCTACTGTACTTCTCCGCCCGCCGAGTATGTACAGTAGAACAGAGGGACAAGACACGAGATGCTTGCAGCTTGTATGGGCACTATACATTTACAGTAGTTAAGTTAGATGCAAGAGTGGCCAACGCTGCCACCTGGATCCTGATTCCCACATGTCGAAGACGAGCCACTTTCACCAGCGAATCGAGCCATCCAGACTTCAGATGATCCAAAGACCCCGCTACTCAGGGAAGGGAAGGGAGGAGGCCCCTGAAGGCTGAGATGAGCAGCGCCGTGGACGCCAGCCGAGCCACTGACAGCCATCTTTCTCCGACCACCGACAACCTGGAACCCAGCTACACTATCAATCGGTTTTGTTGCCAGCATCTTCTAGCCGTGCGTACAAGGGAACGCAGTGAAGCGTTGCGATGCTTTGAGCACATCGATTGTTCTCCCGCCCACTCACTCCCATGTCACAAACTCTCCAGGTGTGGCAGTAGTCGCAGTACGGTATCATCATCCTAAATTCACCATGTTCCTGGTGGAGATAGGTTCGTTGGCTTGCGTCTGATTGATGTTCTCTCCACATTGGTCTATATATAGCACCACGCCAAGCGACCTTGCAGATGCCGACCCGTTTGTTTGGGATGTACATGAAAATGATACTAGAGTGGAGAGAAGAAAAGACTGGATCTGTTGGAGGTTTCATCGAAGACACTTCGTTTGACCGAAGTCTGTTCATCGACTCACACGCCTGCCCCATGCCAGCAAAACTCCTATACCGAAGCAGCGATCATACCTCCATTCGATCTCTCCACTGCAATGCGATCTCTTCAAATTTTTGAGAGGGTGATGATTGCCCTGTCGCGCTGTACATGTACCCACGCCTTCTATGCCAGCCAAACGACACGCCAAAGCGGGCGAAGGACGTCGGGCATGCAGTATCGTCGCCTCGTCGAAATAGCTGGCCCTCGCAAACGCAAAGCGGCCGCAAGTATTATCTATTGGTGAAGATCTCGTCAGGCCGTGGCCTGTGGAGACCGAGCGGAGGACCGTTGCAGCACGAGACGGAGTCAGTCCGTTGGTCGGCATGGTCGGTACCACTAAATTCCTGTGCACTGCTCGTGGTTGCGGTAGGAGTTACATAGGCGAATCCCCTGCGTTGTTTCGAATGGCCCGTAAACCCCGTTTGACTTCGCCATCTGGCTGTATCACCAATCACTCACCTATACCGCCGGCCGCTTCAATGTTGATCGGGGGAAACCCCTGACTTGCGACGCTCCCTTTTTGCCTTTTGCCCTCTACCACTCCACTACTCCCTCCCTCCTCCGCATTACCTTCACCCGCCCCCCCTTTGCGCAACTCGTTGTTATTATTACTCGGACGCGGATCTGTGCGTAGAGATCCTCCAGCATCGCAATGGTCCAATGCTGCGCTTCTGTCATACATGTAGCCAACGTCGCTGCGTGGTAAGTTGAGCGACTACCGCAGCGGACAGTCCCTTGGTGTTGTCTGGCTCCTTCTCGCTTCTCCCACATCAATCGCTCATCCTTACATACCTATATCCTAATACTCGTTCTCTCCTTGTCATTAATTCAGGCATCGGCTCTTGACCCATCCATACATCGATCTCATACCTGTTGATTTCTTCGACAATAATCACCTGAGCTTCTATCCTCAACCAACGCGTTCTACACCACCCACCAAACCTCCCTCCATCATGCGCGCCGTCTCCTTCTTCCTCGCCGGCCTCGGCCTCCTCACGGGCAGCAGCCTCGCGGCCCCGACCGAAAACACCATGGGACCCTTCCAGATCACCAAAACCACCATCCACCAACACTCCAACGGCAACACGACGATCGAGTTCAAGGTCCACGACCCGGACCCTCTCACCAACGCCACGCAATGGTGCAAAGCCGCGTGGAAGACCGGCTCGGGCGAGTACCCAACCGGCGCATACGTACGAACCACCGCCTAAAGATTCACCTTTTCGCCCCGACAACTGACCGACTTTTGAACAACAGCAACCCTGCGGCAACAGCTCCTTCGCGTGGAACATGGACAGCTTCACCAACATATCCTCCTTCGTCCTCGCCATCGAGCACGCCTACGAGGACGACGCGTGCGTGCCCTCCTCCACCCACAACCCCTCCCTTTGCCGCAATCCTAACCCCTGGTTCCCTCATCAAACCACAAGAAACTAACATTTTCCCGCGCACATCAGCATCGGCCCATACCCATACAATTACATCGAAACCTTCGCCAAAGCGCCCGTGCGGCACCCCAACATCACGTGCCACGCCAAGGACGGCCGGTCGAAATGCGAGCAGTGTGCGGAGAACGTCATCCGGGCGCCCATTTGGGCGGTCAGTTCGAAGCGGAAGTGATTTCTAGAGGATTGTGATGATGAGAGGATGGAAACAGGTGATTGGGTAATGGCCGGCTTGGAATGGAACGTATTTGGCGAGGTCGGTGTAGGATGTGGTTGACTGGAAAGAGGGGTTGGTCGCTTTCTTGGCTCGAGCGAATACAGTCGCGTGTCACCTGGGGCATTCGGCGCTTTCTGTACGCTTGGATGGGTCACCAAGGGAGAGGTAATGATACATTCATGGACACCTCAGACACGCAAGGCGGAATTTCATTCATACCCGCCGATCACGCTAGCCTTCTTTGGTACCTCGCAACGGCGAATTCCGAAGTCAAGTTAGCGCAGGGTCGCGAGCTCACTTCATTTCCAGTCATCAACTGCAACGTCAGATTTTCCCTCTAGAGAGTGAAGTACAGATCCTCTCTCGCCGTGTATGGCACGTACATTATCGACACGAGAGATTGGCAGGCTTCATCTCGCAGCTACGGAGCCGGAAGCAGTGAAAGAGGGTACCTTCATGAACGACAGCATTCAGCACCAGGTTTGTCGACGGAGCGTACGGTGTGACGATTGCCAATCTACTTCTACCAAACTACGCGTGATCAGATCATCCCTGTGCAGGATGTCGATGAGCTGGTAGGTATTATTCTGCGGAGTCGGTGCGAACGTTCTCTGTAAGCACAATGGTATATAGACGGACACTTGGCCGAAGAGACGAACAGCGGTGCGAGCACAATAAGTTTGTGGAGAGGCAGTGCTGAACGGGACGTACCAAGATCATGGCTGTACGATCAGGGTGTGGCGGTTAACGTTGCTGATCTGCCACTGCGATGAACAGTCAATTGAGCGACCAGCGCGTATCTTGTCACAGAAGCGCAACGCCAGAACGAAGCTTTTGGATAGGAGCCACGCGGGTTCTCTATCCGTTGCCATGGAGCTAGTCCTCAAAGAGAAGCATGTCAATGATTGATGATCAGCAGAAGAGATTCCGACTGGCTATATGAGCGCAGCTAGAGAACCTCCAGTCATCTGCGATGCCAATCGCTCAAGCCTTGTTTTCGACCTTTTTATGCCGGCTCACCGCTTTTCAAAGCTGCTCGTCCGCGCTGGGGGGAAATGATTGTAGCATGATTCAGTAAGCAACGCTCTCCTGTCCCGTAGCTCCTGTCGTTCTGGGTTGGCTTGAATAGGTTCATGCCTTTCTATTCGCCCTCTGCATCCTCATCATTGACTTCTTCGACTCTGCCGAGTAGCTGTCGCTCCAGCTCGTCTTGCCAAGCCCCTCTTGCCTTCCGCAAATCCGTAACGTCTTCCTCTTCCAGTAGGAAGCGCTCTTCCGTATAATAGAAAGCGGCCATCGCGACAACGACGCGCTGCAGGCGCAGACAGCCGAAGACGCGAGCCATGACTGCAGCACATGTCTGCTTTTGCCACTTATCCCGGAGATGCATGAACTCTGCCACAAACACTAGCTGCTTGAGACCAGTGAGTTTAACCGTGAACAAACGACGCAATGTGTCTTGGCGAGGAGGATCATCGTCACCTTGGTAGTAGTTGTGCCGCGCAAGCAATGTGACAGCGGTGATATATCGTGATTGTCCGACCACGAGCTTACGCATGAACCTCCCCAGATCAGAAGGGTCGATGAACACAAATATGTTCGCGGTGAACGGAAGGAGTGCAGCCTCCTGGTGGATTTGGCGGCAGACCAACAGCGCCGAAAGCGTGAGGCCGACAGCAGGGTTTTCGCGCTTGTCCTCGCAGTCACAGAGCAGGGTACGGCCGCACAGCACTCCAGAGCAAGCGTGGGCTTCGGTTTGAAATAGACCGAGGTGGTATTCCTGAGCTGTGCAATGGGTGATGTATCGAGTACAGCCCTCGACCTTGATGGACTTGCCACCGAGTACCGTTTCCCAGATACATTGGCGCAGCTCGGGTGGGAGGCGTAAGAGAGGCGAGCCGGCTGCATTGGTATGGTAGCTGACGACGAATTAGCTGAATATCTGCAGAATGACTTTGGACACCTCACATAGAACGATGCTCTTCAGTCACGTTCTTCGCCCAAAGCAGCTTGGATGATCGACGGGTCCCGCGTTTGCCGACGTCTGGGGACTGAAGGTCCATGAATGCTTGGCCACTTGCGGTGGATCGAGTCCTCATGCTGACGAAAATGACTGTGACTTCAGAAGACAGTTGTGAGATTAGCGACTTTGCTATAATGAGTAACGTAACGTCATGTGCAACAATCACAGGCCGTGCTTAGCCAGTCCGTGTAGGTTAACGAAGAAGTGAAGAAAGATTGAGCGGAACACGGCTGGAAGCACTGATCACGCGTAGCTTCGTGGTCATTTGAGCGGTTGTCAAGCGACTGTAGTACACAGGTGAAGCGCTCACATCCCGTGTCTTATGCGTTTCCGGGTTTTGCCAGAAGCAATGGTTGACCGAGCAGGTCCACGTGACGAGCGTATTCACTGATGAGTCAGTCCCTCCCTGAAGCCAAGGTGCAGACTTGTCGTAAAATGAACGCGCACCAAGACACACTTTTGTAGACCTCGAACGTCCTTTGCAATGTTTGTTGCCGACGAAGACGTGATTTATGGCTCAAGGTTACTGGAGACAGTTCGTCGTGCTCGTTGGTGCTCGCAACCAGATTTGGCATCCGCTTCATGCCCGCTTTGTCACTGCTAATGCATTTGAGCGGCAAATGCGAGACCTGTGTGAGTGGCGGGCTGATATTGATGGGATCGTAGACGCTGGCGACAATTACTATAATGTGTCAAGGATGTCCTGACGTTATGTTGGACAACGGAAGGCGTGAAGTGGCTCGGATAGATCCGCCATGCGGAGATTGGTACCATCTCCGGCTTGGCTCGCTTACAGTCCGCGTTCACAACTGTTTTCCGACCTCGAACATCTCCTAGAGCGACTCCAAACACGACATCGTCAGAAGCTGCCGAGAAGGTGAGGATGAAGCGCAAGGTCAGCGCGCTCGAGAAAGTCGACGCCGACTTGCCCAATTTACAGCACAAGATCCGTGGCGATCCTCTCTCATACGAAGCAGACTTCGTCAGTCAATACTCGCAGTACGCTTCTCTGCACGAACTTTTCCTGCAGTCGCCCACTACCACAGACGACTCAGGCCTTGTCCGGCTAAGAGACTTGATAGATTTCGTGTCACACGTCGCGGACTGCTATCCTCGCATCACTAAGGATTTCGCCAAGGACTTGACAATCTTGCTGCAGCTGCATCATGCCACCCTCGAGGCCGAGCTGCGCGACAAGATCGTCGGCAGCCTGGTGTTGCTACGCAAGAAAGATGTTATAGACAGCGTCAATCTCTTGAACACCCTCTGGCCTCTCCTCATCTCAACTCCCTCCAAGTCATTGCGCGCGCTGCTGTTCCAAAAGATTCTCTCCGACCTCCGGTCCTCGAACAGCAAGAGTACCAATCACAAACTCAATCGCAGTATCCAGACGATATGCTACAACCTTATCGCATCCGATCTAGCTTCACCGAAAGGGCTGTGGGCCGTCAAGCTTACGCGAGAGCTATGGAAAAGGCAGATTTGGACGCATGCCCGGGCAGTCAGCATCATGTCAGCCGCCGCGTTGTCCGAGGATGCCAAAGTTGTCGCAGGTGGCGTACGCTTCTTCCTTGGCGGCGACCAGGAGCGCGAGGAGGCAGCTGCGGAAGAAGAGTCGGATGAGGAGGACAATGTCGATGTGGGAAAACTGCGCCACCAAGCGGGCATCAATAAGAAGACGGCCAAGCGTGAGAAGGAGCTTAAGGCTGCGAAGGCAAAGGTGAAGAGGAAAGAGAAGAAGAAGAATGCGCCGCATCCGCTCAACTTCAGTGCGCTGCACTTGTTACACGACCCGCAGGGCTTCGCCGAGAAGTTGTTCCAGCAGCACCTTCAGCCTTCCCAACCGAAAGTTCGACTCAACCTCGAGCAGAAGCTGCTCGTACTAAACCTGGTCTCTCGGCTTATCGGTCTGCATAAATTGACGCTGATCCCACTATACTCCTACTTCATCAAGTTCCTCACTCCAAGACAACCGTCTGTGACTTCTTTCCTGGCCTCTCTTGCACAATCGACGCATAACCTCGTGCCGCCGGACGCCCTCGAGCCGTTGGTCCAGAAGATTGCGAACGAGTTCGTTTCGGAAGCCGCTGCATCAGAGGTGGCGAGTGCAGGCTTGAACGGCATTCGCGAAATATGCGTCAGGCAGCCGTTGGCGATGAACGAGACGCTTTTGCAGGATCTGGTACAGTACCGCAAATCGAAAGACAAGGGTGTACAGATGGCCGCGCGAGGTATGCTGTCTTTGTACCGTGAGGTTGGCGCCACCATGTTGCGAAAGAGGGATCGCGGCCGTGAAGCTGCTCTTAAGCTGCGCTCGGGCGAGTTCGACGCGGCGCGCAGGTTCGGGCACGTCGAAGGTGGGGAGATTGAAGGGCTGGAGTTGTTGGAGAAGTGGAAGGAGGAGCAAGGGTTGTTGGAAGTCGATGTCGAGGAAGATGAGGCGAGAGGCTGGGACGACTGGGATGCTCGTAGCGACAGCAGCGCGAGCAGCGGCGGCTGGATCAATGTGGAGAGTGAGGGTGAAGAGATCGACATCTCTGATTCGGAAGATGAGAAGGACAAGGCGAAGGTTTCGAAGAAGCAAGGCACGTTGGAAGAGCGGCAGCAGAGCGAGAGTACAGAGAAGCAAGGCGGCGATCTTGCGAACGGAGAAAGGAATACCGCTTCGCTGGACCCAGAAACAGCCCTCAAACGCGAAGAAGCCCGAGTTTCCAATTTCGCCACCACTCGCATCTTGACCCCCGCCGATCTAGCCAAACTCAACGAACTCCGACAAAACGCCGCCATCACGGCCGCTCTCCCATCCGCCAAACGCCGCAAACTGCAACAACAAGCTGCCGCCGCCACAGCATCTCGCCACACCGACGATGCGGTCACAGCAGACGATATCGCGGGCCTCGCCTCCCTGTCCCACAAGTGGACCAAGGAGGAGAAAGTACGCATGGCAAAGGGTGAGCGCCTCGACGGCAAGCAGACGGTGGACAAGAACGACCATCGGTCCACGACGGCGCGCCGGAAGGAGAAGAAGGCGAGCGAGGGGAAAAGTACGACGAACAAGGAGAAAGCGCGGAAGAAGAACTTCATGATGACGTTGGGGAAGGCGAAGAGGAAGGGGAAGAGGAGTTTGGTCGAGCATAGGAAGATTTTGAAGGCGCATGCGGATCGGGGGAAGAAAGGTGGGAGGCGAGGGAATCAGTAGTCGAGGTAGTGATGAAGTGAGGTCGCAGACGATTATGACAACGTTTGCCGCCCTCTGCGTTGAGCGACTGCACGCTTGGGTCTTGCCTCTTGACTTTCCTTGGAAGGCCATGGTCTTTTGACTACGTTGCACTCAAGACTTCGTCCTTCACGATGATTGCATAAATTGACCAGCCCAGGTGGCCGTCATCAGACTTTATCCCCACACGGAAGTCTTACGAGCGTTGAGATCGTGGGATCAGATGCAACGATTGCCTCCTCGCTCTGACGGTGAGCCGGTAGACGATAGCTAACGTCTGCGCATATTGGCGAGTCCGCAACAAGACTTGAGGTGCGTATGTTGGTCTAGTGCTGAAGACCATGTATAAGAGCCTTAACCCTTTTTCTCATCTTTTGATTCGTTCGTATCTCGCCTCGTCCCATCGTGTGACTACCCACGATCTTCATATTCTTTCAGTGATAGCCACTATACAAGCCATGTTAATTACCGAGACAGCAACTGGCAGTCGATTCTACATCTCACTGCTCGACTTGAAAGGAGGTCCAAGACTCCGAGGAAACAGACTTCAGCGCCGTTGGATATCGACTCGGAGAGCTTCAGGGGTAGTCCCTGTCAAGCTTAGATCTGCGACGTCTTCACCCCTACAAGCGGCTTGCGCTTCTATCAAAAATCATCTGGATGAGCACGGAGTACTCTACATCCTACACTCGTGAGTCGTGCTACAATATAAGCGACCGTGGCGACCTAGGTAGACAAGATGACTTTCTCCGTTCTGCTTTAAATACAAAACGACCTCTCGATGTGGAAGTCCTGAAAGCTTTCTTCTTGATCTCTATCCATTCGCTCATTTCCAATCTCAAGTCGGGTACTTGCCTTTCAAAAACTCACAGTCGTTTCTCGCATCTCTCGTATCTCTCGTATCTTCAAGAGAATCCACGCAACAGCTTCGCCACGATGAAGTTCACCACCACCACTTTCGTCGCCTCAATGGCCGCCCTGGCCGCCGCCGCGCCCTCGCAGACCGTCAAGCGCGCCCAGAACTGCCAACAGTGGGGCTCGGTCCAGACGGGCACCTACACCGTCTACAACAACCTCTGGGGCCAGTCGGCCGCTTCGTCCGGCAGCGAGTGCTTCGAAGTGACCGGCCTGAGCGGCACCACCGTCAAGTGGGATACAACGTACGTGTTGGCAGCATCAATCATCTGGGTTCATCGGACGCTCACCCATTACCAGTTCGGAGCTGACACGGAACTCACAGCTGGTCCTGGGCCGGCGGCGCCAACAGCGTCAAGTCCTACCCCAACGCCGTCGTCAAGTTGACCTCGAGGCCGATCTCGCAAGTCAAGTCGATGCAGTCGACTTTCGACTGGACTTACACCGGTTCCAACGTCGTCGCGGACGTCAGCTACGACATGTTCACCTCGAGCAAAGCCGGCGGCTCGAACGAGTTCGAGATCATGGTCTGGCTCGCGGCGCTCGGTGGTGCAGGTACTCCAAGCCTCCCCCAACATGAGAATCCCTTGCCTTGCACGCTGCCAAGCTAACGCGCTATCCTCCTTCTTTAGGCCCTATCTCCTCCACCTACGGCGCCGATGGCAAGCCGACCCCCGTCGGCACCGCGACCGTCGGCGGGCACAGCTTCAAGCTCTACAAGGGCCCGAACGGCAGCACGACTGTCTACTCCTTCGTCGCCACCAGCCAGATCAACAGCTTCAGCGGCGACGTCAAGGCCTTCTTCACCTACCTCATCGCGAACGAGAAGTTCTCCGCCAACCAGTACTTGACCTCCGTCGGCGCCGGCACCGAGCCGTTCACGGGCTCCAAGGCGAAGTTCACCGTGTCGGCTTACAGCATGGTGGTGGCGTAAGATGCGGAAGGAGGGGCGTGAAATGGAGCTGGCAGATCGACTTTGGTTCGGTTCTCGGTATATTTTACAGCTTGTACATATTCATACATACTTGCCAAAGGCATCAACTCGCGACTTCTCAAGCCAGTTTCGTCCTCGAGAGCATCTCTGACAGATACCCGTTACCGTTGTCACCACTGCTCACAGCCAGGCCTGTCCCTCGACACTCGATCCTGGAGTGTGACGTTTCAGATCTGGTGTCACGGCACTCACTACCATGCATGCTTCCGACCGTTATCTCCTATATGACAGTGCATCCGCTCTCTGATCGCATCACAAGGTCCTGTACACGGCACTTGCGTGACATCCGACAGATCCATCGAGCACGACTACGCTTCGTAGAGATGGAAACAGAGCAAGACCACCGATGCGCACAAGCGCCTATGCCGAGTGCCAGGGCTTCTCCGCATCTTGTTAGTTGTTCTTCAGGTGCTCGAGATCGGGGATCTCGAGACCGTGGTCGTCGAAGAACTTCTTGCCTTGATAATAGGCCCACGCGCGACGGAAGTACATCCCGCTCTTGCCCCCGCTCTTGTACACCACGGTCGAGAAGCCGATGTTGGTGTATCGATCGACGGCCTTGCACATGTCGACGACGGTGAGCGCGGCGACCGTCACGGCCGTCAGAGCCTCCATCTCGACGCCCGTGGGCCCGGTGCATTCGACGTGCGCCTGGATCGCCACCAAGCCCCACCTGTTGCCGCCCCACATCCGGTTGTGAGTGCCCGGTGCTTCGAGCTTGAGGTCCAGCTCCACTTTGCTGATGTGCAGCGGGTGACAGAGCGGGATGAGGTCGGCAGTGCGCTTGGAGGCCATGATGCCCGCTATACGCGCCACGCTCAGGACGTCGCCTTTTTGGTTGTTGTTCTCGTAGATCAAGCGAAAAGGCTCGGCATTGCTGAAGCGCACGTGTCCGAACGCGATGGCGACCCGTCTCGTGGCTGCCTTGGCACCGACATCCACCATATGCGCTTCACCAGTCGACTGCACATGAGTCAACTCTTGGGCCGGAGTGTGAGTGGCTGCTGGTGTGGGTTTGGCAGGGCTGGAGCTTGCACCTGCAGGCTTCTTTGTCTGTGGGGGAGAGTCTGCGTCCGCGTCACTCCATAAGTCTTCCTCTTCGCTCAGTCCCCAAGCCGCTTTCCCGTCGCTCCTTCTGCTGTCCACCTTGAAGGATCGACGGTCCGTGTCACCTCCGGCATTGGATGGGTTGAGTACACGCTCTCCTTCCCGACGTTGCTGATGCACGCTCTGGACGTTATCGAAGCCCCCAGACCGCGGATGGCCACGCTCCTTCAAGATCCTGAGACCTCGGGTTGCATCAGGTGTTGTCAGGGAATGCCGTCCCGCGTCGACCGAGTCTGCAAACATCGGCGTCCTCAAGGACTGTGGCGGCGCCGCTTCCGGCGCTCGTGTCATCGGCTGGACACCGTTGTCGCCCGAGGACTTCTGGTGATGGATCGGTCTAAATACAAAGGGCTCTTGTGCGGAGTGGAAAAAGCCATTGTCGGCTTCTTTCGCGGGGGCTTGCGCTTCTGACCGCTCTGGCGCACGTTGTGGCTCTTCTCGCCCCGTCGACCTTCGTGTTGAGCTATAACGCGCACGCTCAGGTTCCTGATTGAAAAGCCCAGTCAGACTCTGAAAGCCGAACGGAGACGTTGCCGTTTGCTGATCACGACCCTGTGCGGCCTCGCCGCCCTCGTCTCTGTCGCGCGAATTCGAACTATAGAGCCGGCTTTGTCCTGATGTGGCTCGTGTAGGATGTGCAGCCAGCAGGTGAGTGGGGATGCCAGACCATGACTCTGATGATGGTGGTAGCCACTTGCGACCGCGCACCCGAGCTATTGAATACGGTAGATTAGTTTCCGAACCTCTGCGCTCACCTACCTATCTGTCAGCTTCCGAGATTCGCACCGAAAGGAATTAATGTTGAGAAGCAAGACGTGTCATCTATGTTGCCATAGTATACCCCATGTCGTGTACGTAAAGTCATCGCTCATATCGTGAAGATGCAAAGCAAAGCCAAAGAGGGACAGAAAGTAAACGCCCACGGCCTGTACAAGACGAGAACCAAGAAAACCTACCCACCAATCAAAATCATGGGTCGGTTCTTCATTTTCTCGAGCTCGCCGATGCCCGCATGCTTGGCCTTCTTCCGTTTGACGGCAGCACCAATAACGTCAAGCAGCTGACGCTCCTTGCTCATCCAGCCTTCCTCGCCATCGAAACGAAGGCCGTCTTGTTTTCGTCGATCCAACTCAAGCTGCCGGATTGCGTCGAAAGCCTGTTCGTCCATCGGCTCGCCATTGCGCTCAGTGCGGAGTAAATCACGAAGAGACACTTCGGTATTACCGTGCAAACAGACCTTGAGATTGCCATCAGATGTGATGCGTAGTCTGTTGCATGTCCCGCAGAAGTTGTGCGTCATGCTGGTGATGAAGCCTACCCTGCCCCTGAAGCCAGGTACCTGCCACGTCTTCGAGGTGTCGTTCCTTGCATCTCGCATCCGCTCAACGGTGGGATATTTTTGACGAATGATGTCCAGCATTTCTGAGTACGGCAGCATCTTGTTCTGGCTCCATTTGTTGCCGCCGAATGGCATGTATTCGATAAATCGCACCTCAACGTCCTCATCGCGAGTCTTTTCGACAAATGGCAGGATCTGATGGTCATTTAAGCGGCGCATGACCACGCAGTTGATCTTCAATTTTATCCCTGCACCGAGTTTGTTCATCTCTTGTATCCGGTCAATGCTTTTCACGACCGTATCGAAACCTCGTCGTCGCGTCAAGAGCTGGAATTGGAATGGATCCAATGTGTCCAAGCTGATGTTAACGCCGGTCAGGCCCGCTTCGACCATCTGATCCAACTTCCGATGTAATGAGATGCCGTTCGTCGTCAGCGCTAGCTCTTTCAGTCCGTTCCGCCTCAGGTCCCCGATCCGCTGCATCAATGGCACAATGTCTTTGCGAACGGTGGGCTCGCCACCAGTCAAGCGAATCTTGTTCACGCCTTGATTGACGAACAGCGCACTCAGGTAGTAAATCTCGGCGGTGGTGAGGAGCTCCTTGTTCGGCGACAGCTGAATGCCTTCTTCCGGCATGCAGTAAAGACACCTTAAATTGCAACGTTCGGTGACCGATATGCGCAGATAGTCGTGCTGACGGTGGTGCGCATCTGTGAGGAAGTCGGAGAAAGGCTTTGCATCGCGGATCGTACGCTGAGGTGGCACTGGCGTCGGACCATGCTGAGTCGAAACTGCATCCTGTAAATACGGCTCAGGCTCATATTGCTCAGTCGTTGCGGCTGTCGCAAGGCTTCGTCGAGTCTGCGCGCTGCGGGCTGAGACCGGCCATTTCGACTTCTTCGTAGCTTTCGCCAGGGCTCGCAGCCCGAAGTTGGATGCCATGGTTGGCGGTACGGATCATTCACAAAGCAACGCAGACGTCATTTCCAACATGCAGGAGAAGAACCAGTGTAAGGCAGAAAATAACTCTCACGTATCGATTTAGGTAAGGTAGGTGGAGGCGATGTACGTTCAAAGCGGAAACGAAACCGCGGGCTTGCTTCTCCTTTAGGAAGGACCTCTGTTGCCCAGACCAAATTCCACTCTGATCACTGCCTCGGTCATCACTCGGCGAAGCTCTCGCAGATTTGACCATCACCGGCGAGGCCTTGCACGTGGTCAAGTCGACCAATGACCCGTTGCTTCGCTTCCATCTCCATCTCCATCTCATCCCATCAACAATTCTTTTTCTGTCGAACATTCTCCACGTGTGAGACTCAGAAAAGACAGAGAAAGCGAATGAACAGCCATCGTAAGATCGTCATCTGCAGGTGGTGTCGGCAGTCCCGCCATAGTATATGTAGGTAGATGTGCTGTATAAAAAGCTGGCGACCGCACTCTGCTTCAACCTTTTCCTTCTCAAGTACACCTCATACTACCCCTGATTCTTGAGTACGGGTCAACTCGCTATCATGCACGGTAAGGCTGCTTTCGTCGCCGCTGCAGCTCTGTCTGCATCTGCCGTCCAGGCTCAGAGCTTCAGCATCGGCACCAACGGTACCAATGGCTACATCAACTACACGACTGTCACGGGATACTTCCTCCAGGACCTTCCAGCAACGAATGCCACCGCTTTCGACTACGTAAGCCACGTCTGCAATCAGTCCTGGGTGTGTCGACGACTGACGACCGCGTAGACTGCCACCAACTTCGGCCTGATCAACCAAACCTACCCGGCGACGGCTCGCAATGCCAACCTCACCCAATGGCAGCAGTTCGAGGCCCAGGTCGACTACCTCAACGCCAATGCGCCATTGAACACCACTTACAAGGTGCTCTTCATGGGAAGACACGGAGAAGGCTACCACAATGCCGCTCAAACCTACTACGGCACCCCGGCGTGGAACTGCTACTGGGCCGAGGTGGACGGCAACGCAACCGCATCGTGGGACGACGCCGACTTGACCCCCAACGGCGTCGCCCAAGCCCAGATCGCCAACGACTTCTGGCGCCACGAGATCGCGGTCCAGCACATCCCGTTCCCGCAATCCTACTACACCTCCCCACTCACCCGCTGCCTCCGCACCGCCAACATCACCTTCTTCGGTCTCGACCTGCCGGCCTACTACCCCTTCGTCCCGACCGTGCGCGAGCTCCTTCGCGAGAGCATCTCCATCCACACCTGCGACCACCGAAGCAATCGGACCTACATCCACGAGCGCTTCCCGACCTACCACATCGACCCGGACCTCACCGAGACCGACGAGCTGTGGAACGGCGTCACGGCCGAGACGACCGCCGCCCAGGACGCGCGCTCGAAGAGAGTCCTCGACTCGGTCTTCTCCACCGACGACCACACCTGGGTCTCCTTCACCTCGCACAGCGGCGAGATCGGCAGCATCCTGCGCGTCCTCGGCCACCGCTCCTTCAGCCTGAACACCGGCGCCGTCATCCCGGTGCTGGTCAAGGCTCAATTCCTTCCCTCGGGTCCTGCGCCCGCCTCCCCACCCTACACGACCAGCACGCACTGCGCCGCGCCGCCGGTGACGAGCATCGCGACGTTGGACCAAGGGTGTGTGTGCTCGGGTACCGCGTCGGCGGGTATCACGACTCGGATCGACACTACCACTTCGAGTGCTGTGCACACTCCGTCCGCTGGCACGGGTCCGGCGGTCCCGGGTTACAACTCTACGCGAAATGCCCTACACCACACTGCATCGTTTCCTCGGGCGACTAGCACTTGCCTTTAGGCCCGCTACTCCTGATGAGCGGAAGGGGACGAAGTTTCTGATAAAGAGGAATGCATCAGTACAGCCATGCGTTCACCCTAAGTAGTGAGCGTATGCATAGACGTCTACCCTGCCGCTCATGTGTGTGATTGTGGCGCTGTCAATGCTCACTCATCTCACTGACAAGGCTGGTGATGGGTATACCGGTTGATGCCAGCATTGGTGTGAAAAAATTCCAGGAATGTACCCATGTTATACATGCAGAAACTATGTAGTCTTTTGACGTCAATAGCAACGAGATTTGACAGGTTTGTGTACATACGTAGGTAGGTAGGTAAAGAGGCATTGGAGCCACCGTAATTGCCCAAAAGCGCAACAAACGCCATCCTGGTCGCTGGATTGCGGTCTGTTCACACCAAGCGACAAGCTTTCTTGCACGAGGTATATGTAGTCAAGCCTGGATCTCCCCCAGCGCCGGTTCAATCAAGCATTCCGATCGTGAAGTATATACCACCCGATCGTTTGTCTAAAGAAGGTCGGGTCGCACAGCGCTGCATGTAGGCGACGATGCATATTCAACGACAACTCAAGTCCAGTCATCACGGTCTGTGAGCGTGTCTATTCGTTGTTCGTATGGACGGTTGATGTCGATTTTGGTTCCGAGCAGCATTTGGTGCCGGAGACGCCGACAGACGAAGTGAAGTTGAGACCGACCTCCTTCGGCCAAAGTGGGGCCGATTGAACTTCCACCACACCCTCATTCCATCCCGTCTTTCATCTTATCACCCCTTCCAACCCGAGCGGCCAGCACGAAAACGCGAAGTCGGCCTCGACTTGTTGCCGAAGCCACCACCCGAATGCGACGGCACCGTGGCGTGCTGCGTGCATCCTCCTACGAGTCGTCCAGGAAGTTCCTCTCCCTGGTGATGACTTGTTCCAACTCCCAACTGGCTGTCTCAATAAAGTCACGGCATGCTACTACTGGCCCCCTATACTTCAGCCTCATACTCTATCGCAACGACGCTGGCTGCAGGTGGCTGGCATTATTAGTCGTGTTGTGTTTCAGCCGAAATGCTTCGGACGGGACTCGCTTCCCACGAGTCACCACCAAACCACGTTCAAGTCCCATCCCGCCTTGTCGACCAAACATTGGACGCCTCAACTGTCTCACCACCCCCGGAGTTTCGTTGGGAACTTGGGACGACATACAACCCGCTTCGTCCGCTCAGTTGACTCTCTTTCTTGCCGGAACTGGTGTGGTGCTGTGTGATGATGACGGTGAGATGTAAGCCACACTTAATGTAACCGCACCTATCGCGACGCCAATCCTTCACGTTGTCCGGGATACCAACACAGGAGACTTTGTCAGGACTCAGGAGTCGGGAGCCGGCTTGCTGCGGTCGCGCCAGGTCTTCTCCCGGTTGGCGAGTCCGCGACTGCATTGGTATGGCTTCAGATGTGCTTCGGGGATATCTTCCGAAGCGCAAACGGTGCCGTCTGGAAAACAACATAGCGGTTGCCTGTGTATTGTGTACGACCGTACACGTACGCCACACATCATGCGTTGCGACAATCTAAGGTAAGGCGTCCATAGGGGTGATTTCCACAGAAGCCCGGTCAGAACCTTGTCGGACTCTCGAAGGCTATTGATATATGTACTCGGTATTGTACAGTCAACCCATACTTACCTAGGTAATCTAGTATTGCGCTGGACGGGACCCAGCTCCTATAAAGAGTCCAATCTCCGTCGCCTTATCCGACGAGAGCGTTCCGTCTGACCACACTCCCGCCAACACCTTTGCAGTGAACACTGTCAACTTCTCAATCATCACGGAACTTGAGCGAGAAAGAATGGACCAGCAGGTGGCGGCGCGACTCGATGTCGAGATCATCCCGGGTACGGAAGTGATGAAGGATGTCGGCGATGTGCACTTCGCGCACGCTGGTGGCGCTCAGGATGGCTCCGTGTAAGTGAAGTGCACTGCTGGCAAGAAGGGAAGGCAATGTCTAAACCGCATGCGCCCAGGCTCGTCCCACAACCAACCAACAACCCAGCGGACCCGCTCAACTGGTCCCGGACGTGGAAGATCATCACGGCGGTCTCGCAGCTCCTCTACGTTTGGGTCCTGGTCTGCTCCGCGCTCTCGCTCGCACCGCTCTTCCCCTTCCTCGGCATGGAGTTCCACCTCAGCCAGCAACAACTCTCCTTACTCACCGGCCTGAACGTCATCACGCTCGGCTTCGCCAACATCCTGATCGTACCCATCAGCAACATCTTCGGTCGCCGGCCCGTTAGTATCTTCTTCGGCTTTCTGGTCGTGCTTACGAACATCTGGCAAGCCCTGGCCACTAGCCACAAGAGTCTGCTCGCCGCTCGTGCTTGTAATGGTATCGCCGCAGCCACCAGCGAGACGATCATGGTGCAGGTCATCGCCGACATGTTTTTCCTGCACGAGCGTGGTTTCTGGGTGAGTTGAGCTCCACGTCTCACATATCGTTGGGTGTTAACGTAGTGTACCTTAGATGGGCACCTACTTCACGATGTACTTCTCCGGCGCATTTCTGGGACCGATCATGTCCGGGAACATCGGGGCCTTGCACGGATGGCGCTCATTCTTCTGGCTGACCGTCGCGCTCGCCGTATTCGTGACGGTGCTCCTCATCTTCGCCTTCCCTGAAACTAAGTTCCACCGCGATTCAACCAACCACAGCCAAGCGCCAAACGAGAAAACCAACAGCAAAGTGCACGAACAACCCCTGGACTCGGAGGCGAACAGCGACCACGACCCCTTCAGCCACAACGTCGGCAAAGGCCGGCCAAACAAAACCCAATTCTCCCCCGTGCAGAAACCCTCCGCCAACTGGACCAAATACATCATCCGCGACCTCACCACCCCGATCCTCATCTTCTTCAACCCCATCGTCTTCTGGGCGGCGCTCATGCTCGCCGGCCCCGCCGACCTCCTCCTACTCTTCAACCTCACCGAATCGGGTCTCTTCGGCTCCCCGGCCTACGGCTGGTCCCCCGCCACCGTCGGCTACTCCAACTTCGCCTTCTTCATCGGCGGCCTCGTCGGCATCCTCACCGCGGGGCCCCTGTCGGACTGGTGGGCGCGCCGCGCCACGCTCGCCAACGGCGGGATCCGCGAAGCGGAAATGCGTCTCCCCGCCCTCATCCCCTACGCCTGCTTCTTCCTCGTCGCGCACGTCGTCGGCGCCGTGGGCTACGCGCGCCTGTGGGCCTGGCCCGCCATCCTCGTCTGCGGCTTCGCCTTCTCCGGCCTGGCCGTCACGTCCATCCCGACCATCGCCGTCGCCTACGCCGTCGATTGCTACAAGCCCATTTCCGGGGAGATCATGGTCGTCGCGACCGTGTTGAAGAACGTGCTGGGCTTTTGCCTCAGTTACTGGGTGTTCAACGTCGAGGCAAGGAGGGGCTGGACGGCGGTGTATATGACGCAGTTTGCGGTGTCCATGTTGCCTGTCGTTCTCACCATCCCGTTATTCCTCTTCGGGAAGAGTCTGAGAAGGTGGACGAAGGATTCGGGTTTGCACCGCATGGAGGCGCTTGTTTGAACTGTTTCTATCGGTATTCATTGGGTGCACTTTAATTTCGCGATGCGCCGTTCACTTGCAATAATCAGTATGAAATCAGTGGTAGTAGATAACCAATGCCCGCAACAAGACGCCAGCTTCACACTACACGTCTCAATTCGCGGCGACTCATTTGCGTAAATGTAGCGTCAAAACCGAAAAATGTACGATCGATCGTACGCAATACAACCAAAAAAAATCTATAAGTACCAGGACTCTATAGCTCCTCATGCTCCGCCTCCGCCTTCCCATCCTTCCCCTGAACCCGATTCACCATCTCCAGAATCTCCTCCTCCGTCGGCATCTCATCGTCACCATTGACCGTCAAAAACGACGGTTTCGGTTTCGCCTCGGCAGTCGCTTCCCCTTCCTCAAGCGCCTCTGTCGTCGCCGTCAATGCACTTTTACCCTTCTTCTTACTACTCTTAGCCGATGTTCTCGGCTTCTTCCTTGAAGATGACGATGACGACGGTTTGGGCGCCTTCATCTTCTTGTACAACAGATCCGTCATGACAGCGCTAAGTTCGGCGGCTTTGGCTTCGATGTCTCGGACCAGGAGGGTGGGTTCCTCGTGCGATTGGAGTTTGCCTTGCGCGGTTTCTTTCTCCTTCAGCCAGGCGCTCACGGAGTCGTAGGCGCCCTCGACTTCCGTAAGGTCCGCGTCGGTGTAGGGCGAGAATTGGGCCGGGTCGGTGTACTTGGGCGGCGCCGGCGTGGCCGTCGTGCTGCCGCTGCCGCTGCCGCTGCCGCTGCCGGCTGCGTCGGGTTCTTCGAGGTCCGCGAAGTCGTCATCGCCGGTCGCGGCGGTCGTGCTGCTTGCTGGACTGGCGGCCGCTTTCTCCGCCGCTAAGACGGAGGCTTTACTCTGCGCCTCGCTCGCTTTCGACACCTGCCCCCTAACCATATCCATGAGTTTCTGCGTCTGCTCGAGGCTGGTTCGAAGCGCTGCGACCTTCTCCGGCCTCCCCAGCTCCTCTTTCCGTCTGGCTTGGATCGGCTCGACGAGCTTTTTCAGGCCCGACAGCTTCTCCCTGAATATTTCCTCCGTAGCTTTCGTGACCAGGGCCGGCGATTCCATGAACTCGCGTGTGCTTTCCAGGAGCTTGCTGATGGCAGTTCTCTGCGTCTCCGTCGACACCGGCGCGAAATCCGTGTTGCTCAGGAAGTCCCGGACGTAGTACGTATAGCTTTCCAAGACGTTCATGGCCTCTTCACGCGCCAGACGCGCGCGATCCGAGCGGTCGAATGCAGCAAGGCGATCGCGCATGCGCTTGACCTCCTCAGGCGCAGGCTGCGGGTTGCCTTGCGCAGCCGTGGAAAAGGCAATGGGTATACTTTCCGTACGCTTCTTCGGCTTCTCCGGTGCTTTCGAGCTGGTGGATGCACCGCTGGAAGATCCCGTCACGCTGCTCCCAGACGAACTGGGCGTGGCGGCGTCGACCTGCTCAACGGGGCCGTCATCCTCTCCGCTTTCACCAAGCGGATCCTGGTCCTTCTTCTTCCCAAACCCCAACCAATCCTTGACCGAATCGCCAACCGAGCCGCTCTTCACGGCACCTTCCACTTCACAGCTGACAGTGCCTCCGATGACTTCCGGCAGACCGTCAATGTTACTGAGCTTGATGCTGAACCGGGTACTGATATCGTTGTTCTCGCAGCCAAAGTTACTGTTCAGCTCCTTGACAGATGCCGTCAGGTTCGCCGTCTGCACGCGCGTGACTGGTCGATCGACCCCGTTGATGACCTGGTACAACGCGAACGCGAAATCCTCCTTGTCCTTGAAATTGACTTGCTTCGTCGCCGCGCCGTGACCGACGGGGCTCGTGGCGCTGAACAAGCCTTGCCGCCGGTCTTTCCCAGCATCCGTAAACGTCATGCCCGTGGCGTAACCGGCGATGTCGGAGTTCCGGATCTCTTTGACTTTGAACGAAGGCGACAACCCAGCACCCTTGAACGCAGCACCAAACACAGCAGACTCGTCTGCGTTGACGTTGCTGCGCAGCTTTCCGCTACCGCCAGCGACTTCCTCCAGCTTCTTTTGCACGAATGGCGTACGGACTGCGCCGCCGAACAGGATGACGGAGTCGACATCGGCCATTGTCAGTTTGGCGACGGCCAGCGCGTCGTTGATCGGACCAGCCACACGGTCGGCGAACGATGAGGTCAACGACTCGAAGTCAGCACGGGTGAGCTTGGTGCGGAAGTCGATCTCAGGAAGCAGTTCTTCAAAGCTGCTGCTCGTCTGGGTGTTGGCGGACAGCACTTGGCGTGCCTTCTCGGCCTCCTTCCACAGCCTCGACATCACGCGACCGTTGCCCTTGATCTCTTCCGCTTGAACCCCGCGACTTTTCAAAACGGGCTTGGTGAGGAACTTGTGCACGTAGTCGTTCACAATGACCTGGTTCAGGCTGTCACCGCCCAAAGTCCTGTCCCAGCCCGTGCCCAGCACCGCGACTTCCTGCACGGTCTTGTTGAAACGCCCAACATCCTTGACACTGCGTCCTTGGAACCGCAGCAATGTCGCCGTCGTCGATCCCGCACCCATATCGAACACTAGATGGACTTCCGCTTTGCCTCCTGCCGTCACCTCCGGGAACGTCCTGCTCTTGGCGTAATCCAACCCCACAGCCAACCCATCCGTGACCAACGCATTGACACTGAGCCCAGCCAGATCCGCCGCTCTCTCAATCGCCCTCCGTTCATCCGCGGTGTAAAACGCCGGAACCGTTACGACGGCATCCTCCACCGTGTTCCCCTTACCCGCCATGGCCTCCGCATTCCTCTTGACATTCGCCAACTCCATCGCCAACAACTCCTCCACACTCCACGGCATCTCCTCCTTGGCGAACGCCGCGCTCATAAACATGGTCGTGCCCATCTCCCGCACCTGCGCCGCCTGCACCGCCGGATACCGCTCCTTGTACGCCTCGACCGCCGCGTTCGCCGTCTCGCTCCAGGGTAGACCCAGCAGCGGCTTCAGGTTGGGGAAGACCTCGCCGGGTATGCGTCCCTGCAGGGCCAAGGCATCGCTGCCGTACGCCCGCTCGGGAAACGTGCCCACTTCGGCGACGATGGCGTTCTGCCCGTCCCGCTTGGGTTTAAAGGCGGCGGCGGCGGCTTCTTTGCGCTTGGAGTCTTTCGTCAGGACGATCTCGAGGGGGATCCCCGGTTTCACCAGCGCGGCTTTGAAGTTGAGCGTGCCGAAGTCGAGGCCCAAGACGCTGGAGGCTGCTGATGCTGTGGAGGCGAGGAGGAAGAATAAGCCGAGGAGGGACGTTGTTGTCGACGCTGAGGCATCGCGCCGTCGTCCGGGAGGGAGCATTGTGTGTGTGTATGTGGGATCTGCCGCGTGAAGCAGCGATGGTCTATCGATCGATATCGCTGTTGCCGACTGTGGCGAGGAGGTGTTCACGGCATTGGGATGTCTAGACCAAGAATGTACAGCTCAGGCAATGAGATGTAGCATCGGTCGTGTCAATCGGTAATGTTTGAGAATGTCACAAAAAGTGGCAAGTTGTCCACTCGACATCAAACCATTTCATTATTATTATTGTACAGCTGTACACTTTGTGCCTCAGCGGAGGCCAAATTATAAAGTCCTGGGACGAGCTCTCCGCCGAGCCTCATCCCCGCCATCTTCATGTTTTGCGGGCAAAGCGACAACCTGGACAAGGGAGATCCCGTCCATATCACGTCCAGTAAAAGCAATCGTCGTAGGTATTATGCATTAAGTATATCTTTTTCCCAAAAAGTCATAGTCTATACAATTCATTCCCATCGCCAGCGCCAGCGCCATGCCCGATACCCCGGCCTCCTGGCGTGATTGTCCGCACGGAAGTACCTAGAGCAGACATCGGGGGAATCAGGTCGTCTTGAGCACCTTCGGCACGGGCGGCGGAGGCAGTTCGGTGCCGAAGACGCGATCCCAGAAACGGCTCGTGACGCCGAAGCCGTTCTCGTAGTCCATGAAGTGGTGCTGGAGGTGGTACTTCTTGAGTTCGCGGTAGTAGGAGGGGAGGCTGTAAATCAGCATTAGTGGGAAGGTCGAATGAAAGGAGGGAGAGGACGAGCTTACTTCTTGTGGTGTAGGAAGTAGTGGGTCAGATCGTAGGCGACGTAGCCGAAGATGCCGCCGCAGAAGACGGCCACGGCGGCGTACCAGTCGTAGAAGAAGACGGTGTGCGCGAGTTTCCAGAAGGGCAGGGCGAGGGCGATGAAGAGGGTGGGCGGCATCACCAGTCTCAGGCGGTCCATGGGGAGGTAGTGGTGGATGCCGTGGAGGAGGAAGTGGAGGGTGATGGCCACGCGGTTGTCGGGCAGGTAGTCGTCGAGGTGGAAGAGGCAGCGGTGCAGACCGTACTCGACCAGGGTCCAGATGCCGAGGCCGAGGATCCAGTACGCGGTCAGGATGGGGAGCGTGAAATGCTGACCTGCGAAGAAGGTGCCGTAGGCGACTTGGGGTAGCCAGATGGTTGGGACAACCCACCAGGGGGTCTTGGATAGCGGTTCCAGGAAGTTGCCGAAGAGCGGCGCACTTTCGCCGCCTTTGTAGTGACGCGGTCGGTGGACTTGCTCGAGGTAGAACTGTTTGCTGAAGCCGCCATTCCACACCTGCATCAGCAGAGGCTTGTTAAGGTCCAAGAAATGGTGTCGCTTGTAGTCCGAGGTGGGATCGGTCTCCTTACTCAGATCTTCCGCCGACCTCATGCCCGTCGACGCGTACACCGCCTTGTTACTATCCTCGGCCTCCGCACCAGCGACCTCTGCATCTTCCCTCGCCCGGACCTCTTTCGCTGCGCCGCTATCCGTCCTCTCCAACTCGGCCATGCCCTTCTGAGTCGGTTCCATCGGCAGCACGGCGAACGGGTCGCCGCTGTTCTTGACGGCTTCCAGCACCTTCTCCGTCGCCATGAACCCTACCAGGTGCTCGTCCAAAATCTCCCACGCGGCCTCGCTGTGCGCATGCGAGATGGGGTCCTCCATGGCCTCTTTCACGTCCATGCCGCCATACTGCAGGACGAGATCGGCACCACCGGGATGATCGTCGAGGAAGGGGGTGATGTCGTAGACTTTGGTGCCGACGGTCACGTAGCAGGACTTGGCGGTGTTGTGCGCCGCGACGTCTGCTTGCGGCAGGGTTGGCAGGGTGCGAGAGGGCATGGTGGCGGAGGGCGCTCAGAGGCGCGGCGGGCGCGGTAGTAGTGTCGATGGAGTAAGTAAACACAGAAGACCCGGGTCTATGTGGCGGAGTTGGGTTGGTGTGAGAATATCGCTCGAGACTGCGTTGGTATTGTAAGGAGCGTAGTGCAGCGAGCGCGTCGAAGCAGGTGTATACCTAGGTAAGTACAGGTATTTCTTCAAACCTTCAGTGGTCGATCTCTCCTGACTGCATTATCAATAAATCAGGTGCAAGGGTCTCGTCACATGATCATTATATGATGAAGGTGGCGAGACTTTCTCTCGGCGACTTTTTCTCTTCCGCCGATCTTCCGCCGTTCCTGCCGACTTCACGTCCTTATCCCTCCCCCTTCTCTCTTACGTCCCGTCCTCGCAAAACGCGGATTACCTTACCACGATGTTGTGAAGGTAGTGTAAGAAGAAGCTCGTCTCGCGACATCATCACTGTCAGAGCTTCACGCAATCTACCCATGGGCATCGCTGCCAAATGTGGGCAACAACTACGTTTCACGAGCAAGCAGCAAGATGGATGGTCCGTGGTGACTACAAGGTCGTGTACAAACAGCGTACCTGCCTAAACAGGCCATTCACTGGCTAAATGTCACGTGGAACTCAAATGTCCGACCCACATACACCTCCGTGAATGTGTATGTAGGATGCACTTGCCCTGCTCCATGGCGACCAGTGAGCGTTTTGGGAAGGTGCGCTCTCTTCCTATAGAGGTTGGCATGTGTATCCGATACTAATGTACTGCCCGCCAACTGCTACGCTGACTGTGCTTGTGTTGAGCGACGAGTGCTACAGACCGAATCTCATCCAACACAGATCCCCAATGGTATTGAGTACTGTATCTTCCAATAATCCTCCTGCTTGTTGCCTGGCTCCCGTCATGTTCACACCCCCGCCAAGCCGCTGGGCTCGACTTAACCTTACCAACACTGACCGTCCCCCTTTTCACATCGACCGCCATTCCATACCTTACCTTTCACTGCCACTTCTTAGATCCTCGCATCTCTTCTGCATCTCCAACATGAGAACATCGCACTAGGCTCATCCTCAGCCCCTCCGCCACGGCCATGGATGGCACGAAACGAAAGGCGACCGGCCAGGCCAGACCTGCCCTCGCTCCGATCGACCTGGGTCCATCGACACCACCGTGGAGTCTGCCTTTGCTGTACCATCAAGAATCTGCACTTCGCTACACGCAGGAACCCGAGGAGACCCGCACCATCGATCCCCAACTTCTGCACCGACATAGCGCCACGCAACCGAGTTTCCTGTCTTCCTACATTGTGCCGGGCCGTGCCCCAGCGAGCGAACCTCCGCGCCCACGGGACAGTGGCCGGTACATCGGCAAGACGGCCTTGCCACCACCTCCTGGGCCTTCGCCAGATCCTTATGACGAGGATTTCGAGTATTGTGTCGACAGCCGCGATGGTCGAGACGGCGTGTATATGATCAACGCGAAAGAAGGTAGCTGGTCCGGCTGTTTGGAGTCTGAGAACGACCCACACATTCGAGCTACGCTTCCTCATCAGGCTGTGCTTGCATTGCAGAAGCTGAAGCGCGCTCAGCAGGCTGATCAGCTCCAAGCATCGCTATCCACGTCCGATGTTGCCATTCAGGCACAAAGCCTTCTGGATGAAGCTGCGCTGGATTCGTACAATGAGCGGAGAGAAATGTGGCAGACGGATCTGTTGCTCCGCAACGTCATACGCCACGTCAAGCAGGAGCTCCGTGACGGTGCAATGCTGACAGTCGAGCGTTATGGCCTAGATGACGATGACACAGTCTGCGCGCACCCCAGATGTCCTTACACCTGTATTTTACCAGGATCATACTATGTGACACTGAGCCAGCCGCGATGGCTGGAGAAAGCGGAGAGGTTCTGTCTGACCTGTATCGAAGATCTATGGAACGGTGAAGGCATGGTTGAGCCATATCCCAACCCGTCCATGCACGGTACCGGGAAGACGATGCCACAAACAAGGTCATTCATCAACCTGGACGGCACAACAGATGCCACTTCGGAGGTCAGCGCGCGGGAAGCGTCCGTCATCAGCAATTCCGAACCCGTCAGCGCTACGCCCATGTCCTCGCGGTCGGTCTCTGCTCCTTTTGTTGCGCAACTTTCACCCGTCACAGAGTACAGCGCCACATCTCCTGAGCAGACAGCACTACCGCGCCCAAGTCCACAATCACCACTTTCCTGCAAGTCAGCTACCAAACGCGCAACCAAGTCCAGAGAAGCTGAAGGTCTCATGCAGGGCTTCGGCGAGGCGTTTCTGGATGGTCAGGTGAAGGTCGCCAAGAAGCGCGACGAAATCGACGTAACGAGCTTCAGTCCATCGCAGAAGAGGAAATCAGCCCGGCTGAATTCTGGCACGACAACACAATCTCCGTCCAGACCGCAGGCGGGCACAAAGACGAAATCAACTCAGGCTGCAGCATCAAGCGTAGCATCGACGTGCAAGAAGACGACCAGTGCTGATGTTTTCGCGGAAGAAGTCGCAAAATCCGACAAAAGGTTGGCAGAAATGTACAAGCAACGAGACGCTGCCTTGACTTCGCTTACACCAGGCGACCGGACCGTCGTTCGCCTGGCTAAAACAGCCAAAGACGGACCCAACGCGCGTTACGTCGGTCTCGATGCGTTTGGCATTCCGTACACGAGCCTCTTGTCAGAGCATATCAAGTATGTCCCCAATCTTGCGCCGGCTCAAGCGAGACCGTCCGAGACATCAGAGCCCACCAACTTGCCGGCTGCGCCGTTGCGGTACTTTGACGGGCAGAAGCAGCGCTGCTGTCGCTGTCACGAACCGCCCGACGGACGGAAGACGCTGCAGTGTACGAACGGCGAGTGTTTGCTCGGATGGTATCACGTCGCATGCGTGTCGGAAGACGTGCAGGTCAACGGAAAATCGGGTTGGCTGTGTGAGCTTTGCATCGTGACCAAGCCCAACAAAAGCGGGTTGATGGCACCAATGAACATCAGCCCGGAAGTGAATCACAAGCTGTTCGCTCCAGCCTACGCCACGAAGGCGCCCTATGACCTTCGCCTCTCCTCAGAAGACCAGCAATCGAGCATCTCGAGCGACGACGGACCAGACCCATCTATCCCCCAACTAGACGGCTCATCCGACCCATCACCCGCCACCACCTCCCCGCCTCACAACAATAGCACCAACCAGCAACACCAAATCCCCATCTCCCTCCTCACCTCCAAACACGCCCCAGCCCCAGCCGAACTCCAAACCTACCTCGACTCTCTCTCCCGCGCCCCCGAAAAACGAACACCCACACCCCCTTCGCCTCTCCCCTCCACACCAGGAGGACCCTACTCCTCCTCCCCAACCGCTTCCATCAACACAGAAACAGGCGACTGGCGGGTCCCTCCAACCCGCTTCCAGCACTTGGCCGAGTTCATCAGACCGGGTGAAAGTTTGGAACCCGTCGAAGCAGCGACGGTAAAAGTCTGGAAAGCCGCGAGCGAGGAGCAAGTAGCTTGGGAGAGGCACGTGAATTTTGCGAGGGAGTTGAGGGAGAGGTTTGCTTGGGTTTTTGGGGAGGAGGAGGGAAAGTCAGGAGAAGAGGAGGATGGTGGCGAGGACTGGGCGGCGAAGTCAAAGGATCCCAAGGTTGGGGTTGGCAATGAATGTGGCAGTGATGGAAAAGAGGGAGAAGAAGAGGCTGGGACCGCGCAGAAGTTAGCGAGGCTGCAGATCCGAGAGTGCAGGGGAAGGGATTTGGGAGACGTGCTGGAGGAGGTTCGGGGG